>Ga0123355_10015872_pt1 | contig 11849 bp, 8 predicted proteins | sample TergutEmb28metaG_3_FD_89872 | JGI IMG/M metagenome (GOLD analysis project Ga0123355, IMG submission 89872) | Embiratermes neotenicus P1 segment gut microbial communities from Petit-Saut dam, French Guiana - Emb289 P1 | ecosystem: Host-associated > Arthropoda: Insects > Digestive system > Gut ... | reverse complement strand
CGCCTCGCGCCCGATGAAGTCCGGCTTGTCGTAGGCGACGAAGCGGTCAAGGCCGCTCTCGCGGGCCGTGTAGTCGCGTGAGAATTCCCGCGACCAGATCCCGAACCCCTTCTCGATGCGCAGCGACAGAAGCGCGTACATCCCGACGTCGATGACACCCAGCCCCGCGCCGGCAACCTTCAGGCGGTCGTAAATCGAGGGCACATACACCTGGGGCGCGTGGATCTCGTAGCCGAGCTCGCCGGTGACCGACAGCCGCACGACCAGCGCGGGTGCGAGTCCAATGTCCATCATCCGCGCCGTCATGAACGGCAGGGCCGCGGCGCTGACATCCTGATCCGTCACCCGCGCGAGCAGCTCGCGCGAGCGGGGCCCGAAGATCGCGATCCCGCCCCAATCCTCGGAAAGGTTGCGCAGCGTGACGCCGGATGCCGGCAGGTGCGCTTGGAACCAGCGCATATGCCAGGCCTGAAGATACCCGGAGCCGAACAGGACAAAGCGCTCCGCACTCAGACGCGCGGCGGTGAGATCGCCCATCAGACGTCCGCGGGGGGAGAGCATGGGCGTCAGCCGCACGCGACCGATGTCGGGCAGGCGGCCTGCCAGCAGGCGGTCGAGCGCGCACGCGGCCTTGGGTCCTGACAGCTCGAAGCGGCTGAACGAGCTCGCATCGAGGATGCCGCCCGCGTTTCGCGCAGCGCGGCACTCCGTCCCCACCGGCGCAAATGCGCTCGAGCGGCGCAGCGTCGGCACCTCCTCGGCCAACTCGCCCGGCGGCGCGAAGTACAGCGGATACTCGAGCCCGTAGCTCACCCCGTGCACGGCGTTGCCGGCGACCAGGCGCGCATGCAGGGCGGATGTCTTCACGGGCCGCCCCGCCGGCCAGTACTCGTTCGGGTAGGCGATGCGGAAGCGCCGGGAGTAGAACTCGCGCGCCTTCGTCTGCACGTAGGCGCGGGTCGCATACTCCCCGAAGCGCGCAACGTCGAGTGCAAACACATCGCCGTCCGGCTCACCCTCGATCATCCAGGTGGCGAGGGCGAGCCCCACCCCGCCCCCCTGGCAGAATCCGGCCATGACCCCGCAGGCCGCCCAGTAGTTGGGTACTCCGGGCACTGGGCCCACGAGCGGGTTGCCGTCGGGCGTGAACGTGAACGGCCCGTTGACGATGCGGCGGATGCCGGCGGTGTGCAGCGCGGGGAAACGAGTGAAGCCCTTCTCGAGCGCGTCCGTCAGCCGCTCGATGTGCGGTGGCAGGAGTTCGCGATCCCCGTAGTCCCAGGGCGTGCCATTCACCGCCCAGGGGGTGGCGGGGGTCTCGTACACCCCGAGCAGCACTCCGCCGCGCTCCTGGCGCATGTACATCTCGCCATCCAGATCCACCACTACTGGCAGCTCGCGAGCGGCGTCCCTGAGTTCCGCCAGGTCCTCGGTGATGAGGTAGTGGTGCTCCATCGGCGTGAGCGGCAGGTCGACGCCCGCCATATGACCGACTTCGCGGGCCCACAGGCCCGCAGCATTCACCACGTGCTCGGCTTCGATCGGACCCTGATCGGTCTCGGCCAGCCAGCTGCCGCGGCCGGTCATCGTGAGTTTGAGCACCTGCGTGTGACGGTAGACATCCGCACCGAGAAGGCGAGCCGACTTGGCGAAGGCATGGGTTACACCGGACGGGTCGAGGTGGCCCTCCATCGGATCGTAGACCGCGCCGAGCACGCCGCGGGTGTCCATGATCGGACATAGCTCGCGGATCTCCTCCGGTCCTACCAGCCGCGTCTCGAGCCCGAGTGTCTTATGGCGCGCCACGTCGGCGCGCAGCAGGTCCCAGCGCGCCGGGGTGGCGGCAACGTTCAGGCCCCCGGCGTAGTGCAGGCCCATGTCCTGGCCCGAAAGCTTCTCGAGCTGCGGGTACAGCGCTACGGTGTAGGCCTGCAAGCGCGACATGGCGCCGTCGCTGTTCAGCGCATGAAAGGCGCCCGCGGCGTGCCAGCTCGAGCCCGCGGTCAGCTCCTTGCGCTCGCACAGCGCGACGTCGCGCCAGCCGAGCTTCGCCAGGTGATGAAGCACGCTGCAGCCGACGACGCCGCCACCGATGACCAACACTTGCACGTGGCGCTTCATGGCCTCAGTCAACCCTGCCGGACCCATGAACCCTCCGGGCCGTCCGCCCGGGCGGCCGCCCGCGTATCATCCGGCCGCGGGCGCAGGCACGGCAGCGCGATTCTTAGTTGCGCGTCGGATTTTTTTAGGCGCCACACAGGGCGCCCGGACCGCGGCCGGCTCTGCGGGAAAAGATGGTAGTCTGCAACAAACTGACGCCACGCCCTCCGATGTCCGCCTCCGAAGACCAGCTTCCGACTCTCGAGCGCCTGGCGCAGGTGATGCGCCCGGCGGGCGAGGCGTCAGGACTCCCGAACATCGCCTACACCAGCAACCGCTTCTTCCGCTACGAGCGCGATACGGTGCTGTCGCGCACCTGGGCAGGCGTTGCGTTTGTGGACAATCTGCCCGAGCGGCCCTTCGCTCAGCCGGTCGAGTTCATGGGGCTGCCGCTGCTCGTGGTGCGCGACCGACACGGGCAACTGCGCGTGTTCCACAACGTATGCAGCCACCGCGGGATGAAGCTGGTCGACGCTGCGACCGAGGTACGCGGCCTCATCACCTGCCGTTACCACTGCTGGTCATACTCTGCCGACGGTGAGCTCAAGGCCACACCGCACCTGGGCGGTGTCGACCAGCACCACCGCGAGGGCTTCGACAACAAGGCACATGGCCTCAAGCCCGTCCGCAGCGCCCAGTTCCTCGGCGTCCTGTTCGTCAATCTGAGCGGCGATGCTCCCGAGTTCGGGACGCATGTCGCCGCTCTTAAAGCGCGGGCGGAAGCGCTGTTAGGTGCTGAGGGCTGGGCTCTGCTGCACCCCGGGGTGAGCGACGCGCGCCTCACCCTCACCGCACGCTGCAACTGGAAGCTCGCGGTCGAGAACTACTGTGAGGCGTATCACCTGCCCTGGGTGCACCCCGAACTCAATAGCTACTCGCGGCTCGAGGATCACTATTGCTTTCTCGGCACGGACTTCGCCGGCCAAGGCTCGCTGGCCTACCGCGGCAGCGAGGTCGCCGGCGTGCACCTGCCGCGCCTCACCGCCTGGCCCGCCGAGCGCGCGCAGGTGGCCGAGTATCCGATCTTGTATCCGAACGTGCTCCTCGGCTTCCAGGCGGATCACGTCTTCGCGATCCTCCTCATGCCGGAGGCCCCCGACAGGACGCGCGAGGAACTGCGGATCTTCTACGTGGGTGAAGGCGCAACGGCAGAACTTTTTCGGGCGTGCCGCGCCGCAACACTGTCTGCGTGGCGCATCGTGTTCGAGCAGGACATTCCCGCGGTCGAGCAGATGCAACTCGGGCGCGCCTCTCCCGGCTACGATGGCGGGGTCTTTTCCCCGGCGATGGATGCGGCCACCCATCACTTCCATGCATGGATGGCTCTGCGCCTGAGCGCACCGGCGTAGGACAACGGCGCTCCTTAGTCCTACTTCACCCCGCCCATCAGCCGCCGCAACGCGGGCGTGAGGAGCAGCATCATCACCGCCGCCGCGAGTGCATAGCCCGCGATCTTGAGAAACAGCGCCGGGAGGGAGTGCAGGTCGCCCGCGTCGTATTCCCCGGAGAGCTGGCCGGCGAGGTTGTTGCCGAGCGCGAGGGCGAGGAACCACAGGCCCATGACCTGTCCGGCATAACGTGGCGGCGCGAGCTTGGTCATGGAGGAAAGACCGACGGGCGAGAGACACAGGTCGCCGCACTCCTGCAGGAAGTAGGTCAGGAGGAGCCAGGTCGGCAACACCTTCTGACCGGCGACCACGAAGCCCGAGGCCACGTACATCAGAAGATAGGAGGCCGCGAGAAGCGCGAGCCCCATCGCAAACTTCACCGAGGGCAAGGGGTCCCGACCGCGCCGCCCGAGCGCGAGCCACAAGGCGGCGGCCACCGGCGCGAAGAGAATTGTGTAGAGGGCGGTCGTACCCTGGAGCATGCCTGCCGGCACATTCCAGCCGAGCAGTTTGCGGTCGGTGTAGCGCTCGGCGAAGAGATTGAGTGAGGCGCCGCCCTGCTCGAAGCCCGCGTAGAAGACCGCGTAAGCGGTAAAGAGGGCCGCCATGACAAACACGCGGCGGCGCTCGGCCTGCTGAAGTCCCGCGAACGCAACGAGGTAAACGAAGTAGCCGGCGGCAAACAGAGCAATCACCCAGGACACGCCCTGCGCGAGGCTCACTGCCTCGATGGCCAGCCGCCCGCTGAGCGCGAGCATTGTGACCACCACTGCGGCGACCACGAACACGAGTACTGCAAGCCAGCTGTACCCGCTCGCGGGCTGTGCGCTATGGCGGCCGCTTGCACCCAGCCACGTGCGGGTGAAGAGGAACTGGATGAGGCCGAGCAGCATGCCGACGACCGGCAGGGCGAAGCCGTAGCGCCAGCCGAAGCGCACCGCGCACAGCGGCACGAGGAGCGAACCCAGGAGCGCCCCGACGCTGATGCCGACGTAGAAGATCGAGAAGCCGGCATCGCGCCGCGCGCCACCTTCGGGGTAGAGCTCACCCACCATCACGCTGATGTTGGGCTTCAGCAGCGCCACGCCCAGGATGATGACCGCGAGACCCAGGAAGAACACCCGCACGTGCCCGACCACGAGCAGCGCGTTGCCGACGAGAATCAGCACAGCGCCTGAGAGTACGGCCCGCTGCGCGCCGAGCAGGCGGTCCGCGACCCAGCCGCCGAGGAGCGCGAACAGGTAGGTTCCGGCGATGTAGAGCCCGTACACTGCGCTGGCGACGTGGTCATCGAACCCCAAGCCGCCCTCGCTGACCGCGGCAACGGCGTACAGAATGAGAACGGAGCGCATTCCGTAATAGGAGAAGCGCTCCCACATCTCGGTGAGGAACAGCGTCGCGAGTCCGCGCGGCTGGCCGAAGATCTTCACCTGCGCGGACGCGTTCGTCACACCAGATCGCGCGGGATCGTCGTGTCCCAGGCGCGCTCGGCGACCACTTCGCCGTTCAGCCGCGCCGTGAGCGAGCCGGTGAGATAGAAGTGCCGGATGTCCGCATGCATCTGCACACGCGTGTCGACGCGAGTGCGCCAGCCCTCCCGTCCCATCTCGTAGGACTGCGTGACGAGGTAGCGCGCCGCCAGCGGATCCTCGTCCCGGATCGTGAGCTCGCGCTTCAGGGTGTGGGCGAGCTGCACGTCGACGTCATCGAAGCGCAGCACGCCTTCACCGAATACGCCACCTTCGCCTTCGGTGATGTACGTGTTCAGGCCCGAGACATGGTCCTGAGACGTAACGCGCCTCAGCCTTCCCGGTGCAATGACCGTCACGGGTGTCTTCGGGCCATGGACCGCCGGCGGAAATGACACGCTGTCCCGCTCTTCGCCGCTGCGCACCGGCAGCTCGAGCAGGCTCCCTTCGGTGCGCACGCTCAGTGTAGCGGCATAGGGCGCCGGCCAGACGGTGGGCCAGTAGGCACTTGCGAGGGCGAGCCGCACGCGGTGGCCGGCGAGAAAGCGATGGCCGCACGCGTTGAGCGTCAGCGTCACCGGGTAGTAGTGTCCCGGCTCGAGCGCGCTCGGGTGCTCGTGGCTCACCCGGTGGGTGAGGTTGAGCACGTGGTAGCTGACACGCGTGACCTGTCCGTCCCGGGCGACGTCCGAGAGCCGCACCGCGAGCTGCGCGACCGAAGCGTCGCTGGCGATGTGCAGCTGCAGCCGCGGTGCGCCAAGCACGGCGAACTCGCGCTCGATGAGCGCCGAGTCGAACACCAGCGCGCCACCGTCGTCCAGGCGCTGGTCTGTCGGGTTCTCCCCGGGACTGCCGGTGCCCATCCATTCTCCGGCCGCCTTGCCGTGACTTTGCGGCGACCGAATACGGAATACTTCGGCACGGTCCGCCTCAGAGCCCAAGCTCCGGTCCGCGCGCAGATGGAAGCAGCGCGGAGTGATGTCGGGCGACGGCCAGGTGCGCTCGCCCACCCAGCGGCCCGGAACGAACTTGCGCGTGCCTTGCGGCGGCAGCGGATCCTCGAGGTAGGCGCGCAGCATGGGCTCGCGCAGAATTCCCGTGTCCTCGCCCTTCAGCCACTGGTCCCACCAGCGCACCGCCTCCTGCAGGTACCCGATGGCCGGGCCTGGTGCACCGTCGTGCGGATAGACGTGGCCCCAGGGCCCAACGATGCCGAGGCGCGGCACGGTCAATCCCTCCAGAAGCCGCGGTACGGCGTTGGTATACGCATCCGCCCAGCCACCGAATGCCAGCACCGGGCACTGGATTGCGCCGAAGTCCTCGCACACCGAGCCGTGCTTCCAGTAGCTGTCATAGCGCTGGTGCTCGAGCCACAGTGCCGGGAAGAACGGCAGCCGCTCCAGGCGCTCGAGCCAGCTCGCCCGCCAGCTCGCCCCTACGATGCTCGGATCGAGGGGCCTGCTTTGATAGGCGAGCATGATGCTGCCCCACCACAGGTTGTCATTGAGGAGACACCCGCCCATGTAGTGGATGTCGTCGGTATAGCGGTTGTCGGTGGAGAAGGTGGTAATGATGGCCTTGAGCGCCGGCGGCCGGCGGGCGGCGATCTGGAGCGCATTGAACCCGCCCCAGGATTTCCCCTGCATGCCCACCGCCCCGGTGCACCAGCTCTGTGCAGCGATCCACGCGATCACCTCGAGCGCATCGTCCTGCTCCTGCTTGAGATACTCGTCCGCGAGATGCCCATCCGACTCGCCCGAGCCGCGCATGTCGACACGGATAGCGGCGTAGCCGTGCGCGGCGAAGTACCCGTGCATGGGGTCATCGCGCCCGCGCGTGCCATCGCGCTTGCGGTAGGGAATATATTCGAGCACGGCCGGGACCTTGCGGTGCGCCGCGGCTTCCGGCAGCCACAGGCGCGCGCCCAAGCGGCAACCGTCGCTCAAGGTGATCCAGAGGTGCTCCTGAACAGTCACGGGCATCGACTTCAATCCTCGGCGCTGCGCGCCGTGCGGGGTTCAGCGGTTTCGGCGGTAGCTCAAATCACCGTACTTCGTCCACCGCCCGCTGCCGGTGGGCGCCACGTACTGCAGGATCCGGACGCCCCCGTCGGCTTGCGGCTCGTAAACCAGCTTCACGTCTCGCTTACGCGAGGGGATGACCGTGACGAATTCCATGGTGCCCGAAGATGCCCGCGCGCCGCGCAAGAGAATGGCCCCCCACTGATTGTCCGCCCACATCTGCAGCCACTGCTCCCCATCGAAGCGGTTAACCGCGATGCCCGCGAGGCGGACGGGGACCCCGGAACGACGGTAGAGATCGGTAAGAAAGGTGAGAGTCTCGATCACGACACAGCCTTCGTACTGTTTCTCGACACGGTCGAAGGCGACCAGTGCGTGGGTCTGGGTGTCGTAAACCTGCCAGTCACCCAACCAGAAGTCGAGCTGGTGGTACGGCGGCTGGTCGCAGCGCGCGGGTGCCGGGGTCTGTTCCTGCTCGGCCGCAGGCGCCCGTAGCAGCCATGCCGCCATCCCGAGCGCTGCCAGCAGGCACGGGAGAGAGGCGACACGCACGGCGCTGCCCCCTCAGAAAGTGTAGGCCAGGCGCAAACCGAGCTCGCGCGGAGGACTCACGATGTAGTCGTTCGTCAGCTTGTCGAGCTCGTTGAACTGCGTCGGCGGCACCAGGATGTTCTGCTTGTTGAACACGTTGGTGATGTACAGCACCCCGCGCCACCTGTCGTGCATGACGGCGCCCGAGAGATTCATGGTCTCGTAGGTTGAGGAGTACTGCACGGAAGTGACCCCGAGCGTCGGCGTCAGCTGCATCGGTGCCCGGCTGCGATACACGCCGTTGGCGTTCAGGACGAGGTCGTAGCCGGTGCTGAGCGGCATCTCGTAGTTGACCGCAAGATACGCACTTTCCTTTGGGCTGCCCGGCATCTGCTGACCGTTGCTGCCATGGATCAGGCCCGGAACGATGGTGCCGGTCTGAGAGCCGTCGTTGGCCGGCAGCGAGAAGTCGCTCGTCAGGTGGGCATCTGCGTAGGCGAAGCTCACCGTGTAGGTGAGCTGCGGAACAAAGATGGGGCCTGATGATTCGATCTCGAAGCCGCGCGACTCCGCGGTGTTCGCGTTATAGACCGCGAGGTTGCCGGATGGGAGGCTGGATGAGATCTGCGGGTTATCCCATTTGATGTCGAACACGGCGATGGTGTACGAGAGGCCATTGCTGAAGCGGCCCTTGAGTCCAGACTCGTAGTTGTTGGTTTTATCAGGCTGATAGGTAGCGAGCAGCGGACTCTCGCGGAACGGACCAACCAGCGGGACCGAGTTCGCCCCTCCACGGCGGAAGCCCTGCGACCACACTGCATATACATACTGGTCGGGCGCGTACTCGTAGGAAGGATTGACCTTACCCACGGTCTTGGACGCCGGTGACTCGTGAGGTGTAGCCGGCAGATGGGTCGGGAAGGGGTAGTCGTCGTAGGACTGCGCGTCGGTGAACTGCTGGTTGAAGTAGCGCGCGCCGAAGGTCACTTGGCCGCCCTTGACGAAGTGCCAGGTCAGCTCGCCGAAGACTGAGCGATCCTTGAAGCTCTGCGTGTCGGCCTGGTGGAAGGTCACATCCCCCGGCGCGGTGTGGATGAAGAAACAGTCCGGCGAGTTCGGCACACAGCCCTGCGCAGCCTGGTACGCGGGCGTGCCGGGCACAGCGATGGTCCAGTCGCCCTCACGGCTCTGGTCCTCGTAGAAGACACCCAGCACGTAGTCGAAGAGGTTGTCCCGGCCCGGCTTGGAAACGAGCCGCACCTCCTGGGTGAAGGTGTGGGCCCTGTCGGTGAAGATCTGGGCATAGATGAAGCGCGGGTTGGTCGGGACACCGGCGTAGTAAGGCAGGTAGCCGCCATTATTGAGACCCGCCAGACTGTAGGTGTTGTCCTGGAGCGTCGAGCCTTCCGTCGTGTAGTACGAACTGGTCGCCGAAACGGTGGCGAACCCGGCGTCGAAGCTCAGGTCCAGGCTCGTGAGATTCGTACCACGCGACCAGGGCTGGTCGATCTGCGAGAACTCGCGGTATCGGCCGCCCGCGGGCAGCGTGGTCTGAGGATCGAGCGGCGAGATGCCTCCCGGGAAATCGGGATTGACCTGCGGGCCGGCGTCGCCCCAGGAGTCCGAGTGCAGGTAGGCGAGCTCGGCGCTGAAGACGTCCGTCGGCTTGAAGAGCAGGCTTGCGCGCCCCGTGAAGGTCTTCTGCCAGTTCCAATCCTGTCTCTCGTTGTAGATCGCCGGGCTCGTGACCGGCTCGGCCGGGTTGGCAAGCACCGGGATGCCCGAGAGACCGTTGTTGGTGCGAGTGAGGAGGCCGAAGGCATCGATCCAGCCCGGCTCGTAGTTGTAGCGGGCCGCGGCGCGAAAGGCGAACGTCTCCCCAAGCGGGATATTGATGACCCCCTTGAGGTCGTAGGACGTCCCGCTCGAGTGATCCAGGCGGTCCCCGCCTGCTTCCAGCATGCCGGAGAAGTGGCCGAGTTCGGGGGAGTTGGGTATGAGCCTGATCGCCCCCGCGAGCGTGCCGGCACCGTAGAGCGTGCCCTGGGGACCGCGCAGTACCTCGACCTGCTTCAGGTCGTCGAGCTGGAAATAGCCGTCGATCGGGGAATTACCGATGTAGGTACCCACCGGGGCCTGCTCGAAGGTGCGGAAGCCGCGCGTCGGCTCGCCGGTGGCATTGATGCCGCGGATGATCGGAACTTCCGCCGCGGCCAGGCGCGCACCGTACTGGTACATGCTCAGCCCCGGGACGGAGTTGGCCAGCGATGCCATGTCGGTCACGCCGGTTGCAGCGAGCCGGTCGGCGCTGACCACCGAGAGACTGTAGGGCACGGCCTCGAGAGCTTCAGAGCGCCGGGTCGCCGTCACAGTCACTTCCTGGAGTGCGGGTGCGCCCTCGGCTGATCCAGCCTGCTGGGCGTGCAGGGCCGGCGTCATCCCATACAGCGCGACGCACACCGCGGCCTGCACTGGTGTGATGGACGGCAATCGCCCGAGAGTTAAGTGGGCTCGACCTTTCTTATTAATATGCTGCGGCATAGCTGGCCTCCCCTTGCGCCGGGCCGTTGGCCGGCGGATATCTTTTGACCTTGCCCCAGCCCCCCGGGCACAGACACGCAGCGCGCTGCCCCCCGTGCGGTCCACCATCGCCCGCCGCTTGCCCCCCAAAGCGTGGTGCTCGCGCCACTATGTGGCAGACAACAAGAGGCGTCCATGCGGATTCTTCGTCCGCGCACGCGAGTTCTTAGGAGTTCGACACTTTATTGCGGGCAGTGCCTGCGCCGTTTGTCTGACGCATCATTCGCCAGCAGCCGTCATTGCCATGCGAACGCGCTTTCGCGCGTTTGTCACTTGAGACCGTCGAGTGCGCCTTTCGCGACCACGATTTTTCTACGGTTGTGAAGCTTCCTGACCTTCGGATCGTAGGTACGCCCGATATTGGCATGCTGGTCCTCAATGTAACGCTTGAGCGCAGCTTTTTCCTTGTCGATCTCTTGGACCAGTTCATCAGCAGATCGCTCGACGGCCCGGCAGTCGCGCATGAAGGAGCGGAAGCGGACCGACGACAAGCTACGAACGTCTGCAAAGATGAAATGCCAGTGGACCTCGGGTGATTCAGACTGATTTAGCAAGTAGGCGCCAGCTCGATTCGCACTCTCCCAGGAGGTCAGCAAAGCATCATATCGCTCCTGCTCATAACGCCAAATCTGCCGCCGCAGCTCCTCGAAGATTCCCTCCTGTCCTCCGGCATCCACCCGCATGTCCCAGCGCCACCCGGCGCCCTGCCGTTTCCCATGATGCTTTCCGGGCACGTATCGAAACGGAATGAGATTTCCCAACAACTCATGGCCGGCGTCGGCGATTTCCGCATAAATGTATCCAGCCGCCATTGAAAGCGTCGCGTACGCAAATCGTCCTCCCACGTAGAGGCGGGCCCAATTCATGTAGAGCGACCCGCGATAGGGCTTTCTAAGGTAACTCGCGTCTTCCTTGTTACGTGCCTGCTTCTGAAATCGGTAATCGAATTCGTCGAGGTCTGTGAGCGTCTCAAAATTCAGGAGGCTCTTGCGTCGGGGGAACGATTCGTTGAGGTAGCCATCGCGATGCTGCGGCCTCGCTGCAATGTTCTTCGCGACACGTTTCACAATCGCCACCTTGGGCGGATTGACAGCCGTCTGCCCCATGGTAATACTACGGGTATGAAAGTAGCAGTTTCAATCCCCGACGAAGTCTTTGCCGAGGCTGAATATCTGGCTAAGCGCCTGAAGTCCTCGCGCAGCGAGCTTTACAGCCGTGCTCTTGGTGAATTCCTGAGACGTCACGCTCCCGACCGCGTGACCGAGGCTATGGATGAAGTGATCGCTGCCGTGGGCGATGCAACGGATGCCTTTAACCGACGCGCGGCGCGGCGGGTTCTGCGGAAGGTTGAGTGGTAATCGAACAGGCGGAGGTCTGGTGGGCGGATCTCGAAGAACCCACAGGGTCCGAGGCAGGGTACCGCCGACCCGTTGTCGTCGTGCAAGGCAACGCGCTCAACCGCAGCCGCATCAGCACGGCGGTGTGCGTTCCGCTGACAAGCAACCTCAAGTGGGCCGACGCGCCCGGCAACGTTCTGTTGGCACGTAACGAAACGGGCTTACCGCAAGACTCGGTTGCGAATGTCTCTCTCATCGTCGCGATCGATAAACAGCAGCTCACTGAGCGCGTGCGTAAGCTCCCTCCGCGGCGCTTCCAGCTCATTCTTTCGGGAATCGATACGGTCCTTAGCCGGTGACGGG
>Ga0123355_10015871_pt1 | contig 11849 bp, 9 predicted proteins | sample TergutEmb28metaG_3_FD_89872 | JGI IMG/M metagenome (GOLD analysis project Ga0123355, IMG submission 89872) | Embiratermes neotenicus P1 segment gut microbial communities from Petit-Saut dam, French Guiana - Emb289 P1 | ecosystem: Host-associated > Arthropoda: Insects > Digestive system > Gut ... | reverse complement strand
GTCAACTGCTAACAAAGAGCTTGGTTTGTGCATGCAAGTAAGGATGTTATTTTTCCCAAGGTGTTTCTTATCACTACTTTGGAATCACAGTTTAACATTTACAACATTTTCAGAGCTTGCCTGTGTTAGAAGAGTTTTCCTGTCATACTAAGTAGGTTAGTTTGGTGGCGTGAAGACATGTACTTCATATTTGGTATCTAGGTGCTGTGATGTAGAGAGCAGTGCTTTTCAAACGTTTTTTCTTGCGTACCACTTTCATGATACAAAACATGTGAGCTTACCACTGGGTACTGCAAATATTAATGCCAACTGTCAGGATACTGATTTTCAGGAAGTTTCTCGAAACAACAATGCTGTGGAAACCTCAAATTTTGCAGTTGCAACTTTTCTAATTTAGCGCGATCAGATGACAGAGGATATTTTGTATTTATATTCAAGCAGTGAGATAGGATCTTAGTGCACACTGTATAAATGTTTTTCTCTACATTTAAACACATTGAAAACAAATTTGATAGTGCAATTTATGTTTGTCAATTTCAATTACAAAAAAAAAAACCATAAATTTCTTTGTGTACCACCAGCAACTGTACATGCACTGCCAGTGGTTTGTTTACCACCATTTGAAAGGAACTGATGTAGAGAAATTTGCTGCCATCATTTTCAGAGGAAACTAACCCGAAGACAAGGCAGTGGGTTTCTGTCAATTTTGTATAATTGTCTGTCAGACTGTAGCAGTGCCATCCTGAGACACTTGTTGGCAGGGTCCTCCAAAACCCTGGTACCTGTCTACAGGTCTACATTGCATCATTTCCTAGAGTAGAAGATTGATGCACGCATCACCTCTCAACCTCATATCTCAGTTGTTACTTTGGTGATTTCGAAATGCATGGTTGTTCACCTCCTTATATCTGATAAGCCTTCGTCATGTAGCTTTGCTGTTGATCTTGGTGCACAGAATCAACCAAGTTAGATCTTGTGTCATACAATAGTATACGTGGTATCCAAGACTTGTAAGTGGGTTGTGTGTTGTTCTGTAATGTAGGCTATCACTTGCATCTTTGCATCTCAGGTGATTAATTTGTTTAACTGTGGAGTGTCTGGGTGCCATAAAATCACAGATTGGCTTCTAGTGAATCCAAATCTCACTTGTCTTAGACCATCCAAACATGGCATGTTTAGATTCTGGTGGTCATGAATGTAATGGTCTGTTCTGACATTCTTACTCTTCAGTCTTCATCTCAGCAGTTCTGTCACTTGTTTGGTGACAGGTTCATGGGCTTTTTGCCTTTGAGCTGCTGGCATTATGTAGTGACATTGTTGTGAGAATGAATTGGTCGCTATGGGAGTGACATGTGGTTTATTGGAACCTACTGTTACAACATTTGCTGGCAGGGGCTGAGGTACGCCACAAAAACCGCAGAATTGGCATCCAAAGTTTGGCCTTGTGACTTCGTATATGAAGCAGGAGTTCTGACTTTACCCACATTGTATGAATGCATTAAAGAAGGTTCTCTGATTGATCACAGATGGTAGAGAGGAAAGTTGAGCAGAAGCTGCACAGTTCCACTGCCATGTTGAGACAAGTTTTAAAGGTAGTGCCAGTGAGTTCCTGGTGGATGATACTGTGTGAGGCATTATTTGAAATTCAGGTTACATTGGATTCGGCTTTTGGAAGCTCTCCTTACTGTGACGTGGAGTGACAGTTGTTGAAAATATTTGCTACACTGAATTCAAGACATGCAAATGAAGACCATTAAGTCCCAATATTTTTGGTTAAAAACCTGAAATTACATCAAAATTATGTGTATTAATAATATGCACATTGAAATCAGTCCCAGTGATGTTGACATCGGTTATAATGTGCAGTAAAATAGAAGCCCTGCACATCATCATTACTGAAATTTACATTGTATTTCACTCTTTCATCACTGAAATGTTTTGGGACATTATGGCCAATCACGGTGTACAAAACTCGTTTTAAGTATTGTGTGAAAGAAGACAGTTCATTCACATTATTATTAAAAAATCTCATGAGTCAACATATGAAAGTACTTCACGTTTTGATATGTGTGTGAGTTTATTTCTGGCGTTACTCATCAAGATGTGCAATATCTGCATACTCGATGATGAAGATACCTAATATCTGCAGTACTCTTTGAGCCTGCAATTTCTTAGTCTGTCATTGAATACAGTATTGAAACAACTGTAGAGTCTGAATTGAATACAGTATTGAAACAACTGTAGAGTCTTAATATGTGTTTTTTTAAACAGATTTGGATCAGGCGTCTCGAATGCTTCCTCCTGGTGTCAATCAGAGAGACGTGGATCTGTTCAAAGAAACCAGGGAACGAGCCAATTCAGTAAGTTTGTTACGTTGTTGCATTGGTTTATCATATTCAACTTGTTTTGTGACAAAGAGAACTTTTAGTATTTTGTGCCAAGAGTGCTATCATATATTTTATAAGAAAGCAGATTGTGCATGGGAGAATACTAATACCTGACATCTTTGTTTGTACATAGAGAACTTTTTCGAAGGACGTAAGATCAGATTGAGAAAATATTTATTCTTTAATTTAATTTGGTAGGTTGACATTGGTACTTGCTTTCACTATATTGCAGATTTACTCCATCTTTTATGAGTCTGGAAACCTCAGTCTGTAGAGTGACCTAGTGTTTTAAGGCTTTTTCAGCAGGGCAGTTGATATCTCCATTCTGGTGCTGTGTGAGTGGGTGATTGGTGCTTGACATAACGAGACTGCCTCGTGGACTCATCTTCAGTGGTCAAAATGTCCGGGAAGAGTGAAGGATGAAGATGAGACTGTCATTGTAGCTTGAAACATCTGGCACCAATCACCCAGTGACATAGCATCACATCCCAGAAGACTGGAGACCTGACTGACTATTGTCTGAATGGTGAGGGTCCTTGGATGACTACCACAGAAATTATTTGTTAGTACATTAGTGGAATATAAAAAAGATTTCTGCTTGATCGGAATGCAGCACTAATTTACACATGAGTGGCTACCAGTATTAAAAAAATGACATTAAAGTCGTTGGCAAAAAGCTTTGTGTGTGTGTGTGTGTGGGGGGGGGGGGCATGTGATAGATATTGAATGCCCTTCTGTTGAAGAAGGTACCTGAGTTGTGATTGCAAGGGTTGAACTGAGTGTAAATGGTTTTGTAACAGACAACCCCTGCAGTATTACCCAACGCAGAAACGTTACTAGCATCAGTAGCAGTGGTGTCCCCCACCATTCTATCAGCTACAGCACAGCAGCGGTGTCCTGGTGCCATTGAATTTGGCCAGTATGAGATCCAGACATGGTACTCATCACCCTACCCTCAGGAATATGCCAGGTGAGCCTGTGGTAGACACCCATTAATATATAGGAAAACACTACCATACTAGTAATTAGTTCTTGTATCATTTGACCATTGGACTTGCCATAATACTAGGCATGTCATGTTAGTACCAGTTTGGGCCGTAGGGGGTGCCATGGTCAGGTTGGGCATGGTAATCCTGGGAATGGAGCCGAGATGGCAGTACCACACTGACACAACAGCACTACACTTTCCAAGTAATAATGCAGAGTTGTTACCTGTACTCTAATGATCAATGCAGCCAACTTCCTTTGTCTTGTATGTACTTGTTTCACATTGTTCATAAAACACCAGTCATATTTGTATTTCCTTCTGTTTTAACCATTGTATATTTACATTACTTTTTATGCTTTTTTAGACTACCAAAACTGTTCCTGTGTGAATTTTGCCTCAAATACACCAAGAGTAAGTCGGTTCTTGAGCGCCATCAGGATAAATGCACATGGAGACATCCACCAGCAACAGAAATATATCGCTGTGGTGACATCTCTGTGTTTGAGGTAATTTGATTGATTCTGGTAAACCGCTGGTTGAGAATCCTTTTTGATGGCCACTCATGTTAAATTGAATTTGTACTATCATGTAACCAAGTCTGCGTTTTTAACCCACACCAGACTTGCCAGCTGTCTTAACCCTTATCCTGCTAACATGGAGAATATGGTGAGCTCCAAATAATGCCAGCAAATGGCAGATGGGATTTAACTCGGCATTTAAAGGGTTAATGTCCCCACAAAACTTGCAAGTGTCCATTGTTTTCTGTTTCTGGATTAATTGAAACAGCCTTATTGTATTAATTTTCGTTAGTATGATGAACCGGTTTTCTTCCCAATAATTCAAAATTTAAAATTTACTTTTCAACTTTTAGATCTCTCAGATGACTTTAACAGATTTGTGTTATATTGCTAGTATAGGTATGATGTTGATGTTGGAAGTCATACTGTTATATGAATTTTGTGAAATTTCTTTAAAATCTGTGAAGGAATTTTAATGGTATTCACTGTGCATTCTCAGTCAGCATGAAGACTGTAGTTTCCATAAATATTAGTTGCATGAGGAATGTTTCACACTAGGGCTATAGTGTTGAGCCCTTTGAAGCTTTATGTGCATCTGAATTATATATAAAAGTGTAGTTTCTGTAGGAACACTGTGTGTTTCCTTTAGGAAGATGAATACGTGAATACTGTGTAGGGAAACAGTGGATGTTTGTATTGAGAGTCTACCAAACACATTAAGTTGTATGTGGACAAAGTGCAATGTTATTTATTGTCAGACCAGCGGGACTTTAAAAGGTTAAGGGCTAGCACACTGGGCGGTTTTCCAGGCGCATGTGAACTTGGCCACAGCGGCTAAATAATCACAAGTATTTGTTGAGTGAACACGTGAGTGAAAAAAAATTGCTAATGAGTGTTAGACCTTGACAAAAATTACATGCGAATGAAAATGGATTTTGAGGAGAAGGTTATTCGTGTGCTACTGCTTCGTATTTGAAAATAGCGAAGAAGGATGATACAGGTTCATCCTTTAATCAGCCAAAGACTGCTTATGGACTAGTTTTATAAATTTTTAAATAATATTTTTATTATGTAATACTATTTATTTTTGTGCCACAATTATCAATTTCTCGGCATCAAAATAATCCTCTTGACATCTTTCATTCACTGGGAGAGTACGAAGAAGCAGGTAGGCTAGACCCGATAGTTGATGTACATTGTAGAACTGAAAATACCCCTGAGCATTTGTTTTGCTGCTTGTGTGTGCAGGCACTTGTTTACATTTGTTTCATTTGCTCAAGCAGTGACTGCTTCTCAAAATGGAGCAGGTTGTGTTTTTAAAACTGTCACGTTAAATTTACGGCTTGTGTGCCATGACATATTTACATTAACATGTCCTAATCAGGATGGTTAAAAACCCACTATCACCTAGTGGCCAAACACCGCCTGTGTGTTAGCCATAATAGCATGAACATTACTGAATTAGAACATACATTGGATGGTGCCAGTGGGGTCATTCTGTCAAATACAGACAAAACTCCGCATCAGGTGACATGAGCCCAGACTTACGTAAATTCAACTGGATGTGTACATGTACATCCTATAAAACACGTGGTTGTGTCAATAGTGTGTGTGCATGTGCTTGCACATGCATGCACTTATAAATAAATAAAATTACATGATTGTGTTTGGTTGTGTATTTGGTGGGTAGTTGTTGAAATTCGACATATATGAAAGTTGAGTTACTTGAATGTTTGTGGAATGGAACACTAACACATTGTAGGGAGTCTTTATTGCACCATTGTTGTGCATTCATCTTTCACCTCTGAGGTGTGTTAGTCTGTAATTGCATATGCACTTCTGACCTGTAATATTGTCAAATTATTCTAAATGAAGGATGTTTTTAGTTGCTTGAAGTTTGGCCATGTGTAACTCAGGTAGGTGACTTCCACCTGCACATTATGTTTCAGTCCCAGAGCAGTCCATCTGGGACTTTAAATTGACATAGTTGCATGGGAGCAGGATTTTCTCGTGGTTCACCTGCTTTGCTTTTCTATTCCACCATTGTTTTGCACCACACCCATTATTAGTGGTTAGTGTCGTGGCCATTTTGAGGCTGCAGAACCACATTCATGTAATTAGAGTACCTGGAACTGATACCATTGCATTATATAGAATAATGTGAATTGAAGTACAATGTCTTGTTTGTTCAGGTGGATGGCAATGTCAACAAGATCTACTGTCAAAACCTGTGCTTGCTAGCTAAATTGTTTCTTGACCACAAAACGCTTTATTATGATGTGGAGCCTTTCCTGTTCTATGTGCTCACCAAAAATGACAGCAAGGTGAGTTGTAGGGTGATTTGCATTCTTCATTCCTTTCTCGGCCTTTTGACATGTTGGGCAAGTTTTTGTCACTTCTGTACAGATGACTGGAAGAGGAGAGAGTTGTTGAGCTTTATTTATTCATACTGAAAAATTTATTGACAGTGATTTATGCAGCATGTTTTCGTCTGTGGGTTACATCTGGAGTATTAAAGATGTTTTGAATAATTTTGAAAATTTTGGTTTTCTGTGAAATGACAAGTGTATATCTATTACACATAGTCAGTGGAGGGGGTTTAGGAAAATATTCACTGTTCGTTCTGACAATGAAAACTTCAAAAGCTTGAGGACTGTCGCCATACATGTTTTACATCAGGTACTGTTCAGTTCTGGTTGCCATACTAGTTGGATTTGTATTACAACCAGTTTGGCTGAGTCCATGCCTTTTTTTTTATTTATTTATTTATTTATTAATATTTCTGTGCCAAGTGGTGTACATTTATGTGGCTCTTTCTGTGCATAACAGTATGTTGCGATTTTTAAATTTTCTGGTTGGGGACTGTGCTAGATGCTATTTATGTTGTATGTGAATAAAAGTATAATGCTGTCCTACAGTACATTTTTTACTGTTTCACATGTATGTTGTTTTTAATAATTAAAAGAATATAATAATTGTGAAATGTGTAACATGTTCCCTCCATTGTGTATGTTTAGTGGGCAAAAAACTGATATTTCCTGGCCTTGGCCACAGACTGCCCAAGTACATTCTTTTGACTCCCCCAAAACAGGTATACAGAATTATTGACTCTTGAAGCAGCTGAAGTCTGGTGATTATTGTGCTTGTAACAATTCATATGTGTGTTTGAGATGAATGGTTTTATGCTGTAATTGCCTAAGTTTACATTAGTTTGATGAAGGAGCAGCCATATTGTATAGCAGTGGTTCCTGACTGTACTGTATCAGAGACCTTCTCCAGTGATGAATTGTAGTTAAAACTATGAAATGTAATACTGTGTTGCAAGGAGAACTGAAGTTGCATTAATTGTGAACTGTGACTGCTTGTAGCATACTGTATTTGCAAACCCCACTGTAGAAAAATGGTTCAAAGCAGAGAACCTTAATAACTTCCACAATTCTGGTTCCTAAGCATGTACATAACAGTAAGCTTTGCTTGGAACTGTTGAATAAGTTTTGATTACACTGTAGTTCCATGTATTTATTTGAATTTAGATTAACATCAAAGTGTTCCATCATGTTTAATTTTTAGGCACATTTGCAAAATTGTGAAAAGCGGCTATTTGCTTCATCATGTCTCCGTCTGTTCATCTCTGCGCATGAAACATCTCAGAGCCCACTGAATGGATTTACATGAAATTTGATATTTAGTATTTTTTGAAAAATCTGTCGAGAAAATTAATAAATCTGACAAGAATAACAGGTACTTTGCATGACAACCTGTGTACATTTATGAAAATATCTTGCTCAGTTCTTAGAATGAGAAATATTTTAGACAAAAGTTGTAGAGAAAATTAAAACACGCATATTATGTTCAATAACCTTTTTCAGAAAATTATGCCATTTATGTGGAAAAATGTGGTAGAGCCAGACAGGGCACAGGTGACAGTATAGTATGGTGCATGCAGTTTGTATGCTGGATGACTAAGGCTACATGCTCATATACAGAATGTGTAATATTTACTGCTTTTCCACTGCAACAGTGGTTGTGTGAACACACCTCAGTGTTGCATTATATGTACATTTCCTTTCTTCTTGATTTCAGACTTCTGCCATGTTCTGAATGTTGTATGTTTTCTTCTGGGTAATTCCGCGGCGTCTGAATTTTATATGCCGACGTTTCAGAACACTGTCCGTTCCATCTTCATAGGCAAGTAGGTATGAAGTATGACTAGGTTTGAGAAATGTTGGGGTATGTATACAGGAAAAGGTTTGGTTCGAAAATAGCCTGAGCCAATAGGAAGGAGGTTGATAGGGTAGGGGCAGTTCACCCTCCTTCCTATTGGTTCAGGCTATTTTTGAGCCAAACCTTTTCCCATATACATACCCCAACATTTCTCGAACCTAGTCATACTTCGTACCTACATGCCTATGAATGAAGATGGGACAGAGGGTTCCAAAACATCGGCATATAAAATTCAGACCCTGGGGAATTACCCAGAAGAAAGCATACAACATTCCCCCCCCCCCTTTTAAGCTCGCGGTTCCATGCCTCGTAATTCAATGTGAATAAAAATCCAACAGATGCAAAACAATATGCAGATATTTATTCACTGCAAAACTACTCTACATGTTTCGGTTGTCACAGCACCCATCATCAGGAGTATTAAAAACTGTACCCGCAGCCTCTGGTACAGGTCATACTACTTGTACCGCTACTCCCCTCCAACGTGGTCTGATCGGGACTGGTTTGTCCTGATCAGACCACGTTGGAGGGGAGTAGCGGTATAAGTAGTATGACCTGTACCGGAGGCTGCGGGTACAGTTTTTAATACTCCTGATGATGGGTGCTGTGACACCTGGAACATGTAGAGTAGTTTTGCAGTGAATAAATATCTGCATATTGTTGCATCTGTTGGATTTTTATTCACATTGAACATTTCCTTTCTTGTTAATATATGCATTTTGTAGGTGTGGGTAAGTGCTTCCATCAAAACCCAAAGAGCTCTGCAGTGAAAAGGAAGTTAAGGAAGCAGTGCTTTATGACATTATTCCAAATGGCACTGTCATCGGAACTTTTATGTCTGACATTGCTGTATCACTGATGGAAATTAATGCTTTGCATCATTAAAAGCTGATGGCAGTAATTCGTAGGATAGTGCAATAAGTTGGGCTTGTTCCTGTTAATTTGATGCATAGAGCTGTTTAAATGAAGTATGATACTCAGGAAATTATTTGCCTCTGCTTTTTCAGGGTTGTCATCTTGTTGGATATTTTTCAAAAGAGAAACATTGTCAACAGAAGTACAATGTGTCCTGCATAATGACAATGCCACAGTATCAGAGACAAGGCTATGGAAGGTTCTTGATTCATTTCAGTAAGTATCCATCCATTGTAGCATTGTTACTGGTTTAGAGATAGGACCTGGCATTGCTTCAGCAAAACTCCAAAAACATTTTTGCTCTGAATATATTTTTTTTTTTCTCTGTTGCACCATTCATGGGGTACATTATACACCTTAACCCTTCATTGCCAGAATTAAATACATTATGCACTCTGCAAAAGGCCCATAATTTAAATGGCTGTCCTCCAGTACGTGTTCTTTGGTGATGACTGTCACGCCATGGTTTTCTCAGTATTACACTGTGTCGACTAAACTGTTCTTCAGTACCAGACGATTAATTATTAAAATTTGGTAAGTTATGCGCATTGGTTCCTTGATTAACAATTGTAATTGAATCAATAAAAATGGCAATATACAAAAATTATTTTTATTCATATATGTGAAATTAGACCATAAGAAGTTTAACATCTTCATGGAAGAAGAACAATTTATAATGCAGTATAGTATTTCAGCATTTCATATTATTAAGTAAATATATGTATATTGTTAAATACATAATTAATACAGCAAACTGACAAAAATTTGTTACCTTGAGGTAAGAAGGTTGCCCAAGGGTGTGGTGGAAAATTTGAGGTTGAAGAAATTTAAGTTTTGGAACAAAAGTCATTGTCTGTTCTAACTTATGGAGGCCAAGGTATGTGTGAAGGTGAGGCTGCCTGTGTTCGTTTTTCAAATCTGTGACCCTTCTTGGCATAAAAGCTATCCATTGTTGCTTATGTTGCATCCTTTCTTCTGCCCATTTATGGCTTCTTGGATACGCCATGCCTGATACTGACTGTTCATGGGCTTTATTTGTTGTCTTGCAATGAATCTCTTCATCTTGTTCTAGTGATCCAAAATTTTCATTATGTGATATCTGCTGTCTTCTTCTCCACTGCTGTGTTGTATCATAGACTGATCATGTTGCTGTTTGTATGTGGTGAGCCCTATCTTTAAGAGACTGAACCATATCCTTTTCGTCTTCTCCTGCACCACCTTACTTTACATAGACTGGCATAGAAAGAGTATTTCTTTGTCAGTATCAGTCTGTGTGGATGGCTGGCTGCAGAGGTTTCCAAGCAAATCAAGACATTGCTCAGTCAGTGAATCTTGCTCATTCGTGCCTTGTGATTGGATTTCCAGTATATCTCTGATATCTTTGTTGCTTGAAAACCTTGGCATTTTCAGAGTGATAATACAGGTGTGGGCTTTGATTATTAGTCAACTGAAAGTTGAGCACCAAGCAGCCAGGTTAACATGCCCTTAATCTTTTGTCTTGTCAAAGCTACTTTATGTTTAGTAGTAGATTCTCATTGGTATCTTATTTTCCAAGAGGGCAGGCTTATCTACATCGAATATGCTGTGAGGAGGATAGCCTTTGTATTCGATGGACAGACAAAACTGATCCCTAAGTTTAACTGGTGCCTCTTTGTGTGTGTTTGCAAGTTGATGATGTCTTGTTTACACTTACACTCAGATCTGCTCTAAAATTTTCCCACACTCCCATACCAGCTGTAAAGTCTTCATAATGGGAATTAGGTCATTTGGGAGTACCACACTTTAATTCTAGTTTTTGCCATGTCACAGATAAACTGGGTACTCACCGGTATTTTTTGCGTGTTTCACGAATGCCTGGCAATAATAGTGATTAATAGTTCTACCCCCCATTTTATACAATTAATTTCCTCTTACTATTATGTTATAAGCACATTTCTCTTTAACTGTTTTAAATGCATCTTTTTCTTTAGTGGTTGTCAAAATCATGAATTGTGTGAGGCCATATTCACTTACAATTGCACCTGCTTTCATGCCATTCTCATGCTTTTAAATAACGTATTGCTTGCTCTGTTTCCACAGAAATTGAATTCTGTAATTCTTTTCTTTCGCGCACATAACTGGCCATGCTCATCATATTAATGTTAGTAAAATAAAAAAAAATGAAAATAAGAGAGAATTTTGCTGCAGAGTCATGACAAAATTATGAAAATGATGGAAATGTTCATATAATAGTAAACAGAGTTACAAAAAACATGATGAAACATATGATGTAAACTATCCAATAAGTCTGTGAGTTCAGATGTCCTACACCCATTTTCAGAACCCTGTAGGATAGTATCACACTACAGAGGTAGAATATGAAAGGAAAAGGATATTGACTCCAAGCACCGACAAACATAACTGCATGGCTTCAGAGTACTGTGATTTGCCGAAAGCAAATGCATGACTACAGAGTGCTTTGGCAAAAAATTATGAAACCAGATGGCTTGTGAGTACTTCAGTTGGGTGACAGTGATGCTTGAATGTTACTGTATTGGCATTGTTGAGTGAGACTTTAGTTGTTAATCAAATGTTTGAAGTCTGTGAAAGAGAGCCATTAAAAGCTGAAATATTGTTACAAATATGGTAATTAAGGGATCACTGTAATTTTTGCAGATGCTTAAATATTGTATGACATATATGTAGGTTTCTAAATACAGTAGAACCTCGATTTATCGTTTTTCAAGGGGTTGGAGAAAACAAACGATGAATGCGGGAAAACGATTAATCCGGGAAACCAATTTTTTTTAACAAAAAAAGTCGTACATTGTCTTTTGC
>Ga0123355_10015870_pt1 | contig 11849 bp, 8 predicted proteins | sample TergutEmb28metaG_3_FD_89872 | JGI IMG/M metagenome (GOLD analysis project Ga0123355, IMG submission 89872) | Embiratermes neotenicus P1 segment gut microbial communities from Petit-Saut dam, French Guiana - Emb289 P1 | ecosystem: Host-associated > Arthropoda: Insects > Digestive system > Gut ... | reverse complement strand
CGATTGAGATACCCTCGCACGTCTTTTTAGTGAGCCGGAGAGCCGTCTTGTTGAAAGATGTAATCATTACTGTCTTCATTCAACTGTGGCATCAGCCAGTTTTCTAACATGTTTCACGGACTTTTGAATAACCCTGTATATACATATATATATATATATCAGTACTAACAACGGTACGTACATTATATAAAATATTGTTTATATATATATGTTGTGCATTTGTTGATCGGGGTAATAAAAAAGATAACAGTGTTCTTGAATTAGGTATACCCGTGAACCTACCATGGGGGTCGGGATAGCGTAGTCGGTACACTGCTCAGACTACAGGGTGGACTGTGTGTGGTGCGAATTCCGGCAGGAGCAAGAGTTTTTTTTTCTTCCAAATTGTCCAGACTGGCTTTGGGGCCCACCTAGCCTCCTCTTCAGTGGGTGTGGGGGTAAGGCGACCGGGGCGTGATTTTTACCACTCACCTCTGTTTCTGTGTTTAGCGCCGAAGTTGAGAATAAGGGGAGCTATGCGTCTGCTGTCCTTATATGCCTTTATGACGTTGACAGGTACAGCTTTATTCACTGGTCGTAGGTAAGCTAATTAAAGAAGGCATCCGTTTTAACGAAATATACAGAAGTTTGTAAAGTGAACATTCGCCTGATACGTTTCTTCTTCAGAGTGATTTGAACGAAAGAGTTGCTGTTTCTTGATGGCTTTTCAGTTTTCTTAAAACGCCATATGCTGTTGGGAAGGTCAGAGATAACCAAGAGGGAATGAGAGTCATTGAAACACACAAGTTTCTGGTCTGTGCCCTTGATGTTCTGTAGACTGAAAACCGAAATACCACATATAATGATATTTGGAATTTCCATTAGTTGCTAGTAAGGCGGTTGGTCTAGATGTAAACCGAGAGAGAACTATTTAGTGTATTTCCATGTATCGCCACCGTAGTACCGTACGTCGTAAGTTATTAGTACTTGTCGAGGCCTTGGAAAGTGTGGCAGAGTTCCAATGTTTGGGAATGACATTATTAAGTTAAAAATCGGGAAATTTAAGGGCTGATTATTTGGGAAGTTCTTGCTACCATCGATTTCATAATGCGTTGCTTTTCCTTCTCGTATGCAGAATAATAACAGTGTATTTTTGACGTGTAGTTTTGTATGGGTACGAATATTGTCCTTTTTCTTTAATAGTACTGTTAATAATGTAGGTTCATGGTGTTTGAGAACAGTGTGAAGAAACGAACACCGCAATGTTAGAGGGAGGAAGTAAAACGTGGCTACAAACAACTGTCATAATTCATACTTCTCGCCAGGTATTAAAGATATTAAAGATGATGAGTTGACCAGGACACGCTCTGTGCAGATAAATCCCAAAGGTAAGACTCCAATTTACAGTCCGAAACGTAAATTAGAGTGTAATATTAAAACGAATCTTTGAAGAAATTGATTTTGAGATGTGTGCCGAATTCGTGGGGCTCAGGTTACGGTGGAGTGAAGGGAACTTGTGAATATCGGAACTTCCGCTTGTGTACAGTGCATGGCTATCCGGCCAAATTGTAGCTTATAAAGGACTGTACTTTGTGGGTGTAGTTAATTTAGTGCAACAAATCGGAGGGAAAACCAGTGTTAGGAAATGTGAAGTTGAGAGCCATCGGATCGAAGCATAGGCCGATGTAACATTACGAGGTTCAGCTTAGCTGAAGAGTTTGTAACAGAATAACTATTTTTTGGCGCGTTTGCAAAATAGCGAAAAACCACTATCAGCTTCGTCATATCTGTCCGTCCGTCTGCCTGTCTGTTCGTCTGCACGGAACAACTTGTTTCCCACTGGACGGAATTTTATGAAATTTGATATTTTAGTGTTTTTCGAAAATCTGTGGAGAAAATTCAAGTTCGATTAAAATATGACAATAATAATGGATACTTTACATGACAACTTATTTATGATAACATCTTGCTCAATTCTTCTTAAAATAAGAAATGTTTCTGATAATAGTTGTAGAGACAATCAAAACACACATTGTATGATCAATATTTTTTTCCTCCGAAAATCTGGCTGTGTATGAGATAATGTAGAAAAAAAACTGTAGAGCCGGATAGGACATAGATGACAATTCGGCGCTTGCGCTTTGCGTGCTGGATAACAGTCTACAGACACACACTCAGAATATATAGTACTTTCGGCTTTTCTACACGGCAGCGGTGGTTTCGCGAACGCGCCATAATGTTGGCGTTTGTACGTGCATTGCCTGTCTTGTTGTATATGTCCTACTTGGTACCTGAACCTCCGACATTGTAAGTTCACATGTATTTGTGATAGGTATTCGTATTGTTTCTTGTTGGCCTGATTAGGTATGTGCTTTAAGACTAGGCAGGTTCTGACTGCATCACAATCTGCTTCACCGGTGAATCTTACTGAGCACTGTCCCTTAGCTTTTTCAGAAATTCCTATTGACGTCTTTGTCACACTTTCACAATAGCAATAATGCTGAGCTGCAGTACAGCAGTGGGCGTATCAAGAGCGGCTGGCCAATACTGTTGCTGTCCTTTCACTTTGATTTCTTCAGGTGACCCCACGTTAATATGTATTGGTTTTTCATTATGCAATGATTGTGCTTAATAGTGAGGTGTAAAGGTAACCTTGAATGGGGACAGGCCTGGGATTTTCGAGTACTAGAGATAAGTGTTGTGTGTTGAATATACTGTACAGATCTGAGGAAAACCACTGAAATCTTAAACATAAGTTGTTCTGTCGAATTCGAACCTAACTGCAAATATTGTAACAGTTTGTTATCGTTCAGCTAACCTATTCGGTATCTTGATATTGACGTCGGTAGTGTTCGTTGGTCGATGTGATCACTGATATGTTTTCTCAGACCGACGGCTATATTTGTGAAAACCAGTGGTATACCACCAGCATCATTCACTGTTTGCTAGTGTCTAGGCCAAGCCCGCCCAACTCGAGGCATTTGAAATGTGAAAATGTTTTATAATCATTTCCGTGTCAAAGCCGAGATAGAACGCCTAGGCAGTTTTGAAAACTTATGAACTATTCATGCAGACGTACATTATATTACCAATTCCTTTTATAAAAATGTTTGTGAATAGTATTTTTAATAATTTTTCGTATTAGCTCTAGTATCAGTGCATTGTTATTGCACGTGAAGTATGGACAAGTACGCGGGTAACACTATACAAATAATTATACGTATACTTATTCATTCTTCATTCTGTGTATTGAATTTCATGTTGCCCGCATGCAAAACAAATATTGCCAAAGTTGCTCACACCACATAAAAGGCTGAGCGGGCGTGGTCTAGGTCTAAGAGTTAAAAAAAAAGGGGGCGAAAATAAATAGCCAAATAGAAGAAGGCGTCTTACGATACTTCACTTCGTTTGAATGCTCTGTCTCAAAAGTAAACGAATGTGAGAATAAATTAAAGTGTACAAACTTTTGCTACACTGTTCTTGGCCGATTGTTTTAACTAATTTATTTACTTGAAGCAAGCAGCAGTTGTATGCAACCGTTCTTGGGTAAGGCTACATGGAAATGCGTTTCGGCTCTGCATAATGTTATTTATTCTATTTTAGTTATTCTGTTTTCTCTGTCGAGACTTCAAAGTGAGTTGTGCTGTGCGAGGATGTTAGTGACGCGTCGCTCTGTGACCCCGTGTGACATGACAGAGGCATGACGTCTAATGAAATTACAGGAAATGTGGTAGTCTGGCATTTATAGTGTTCAGAAATAACAAGTATAAAATAAAAAGGTAACGTTGATTCTCTGCGTACGTTTCATTCAGCTGGGCAGATTTACGTCCCTGCGAAATAGCGATTACAATGCGTGATTGCAGGCTTCCGCCATTTCTTCGCTCTTCTGGGATATTACTCAGCTTTGATTGGAAGTCGAGTCACCGACGTTTCAGGACAGCCTGTTGGACCTGTCTTCAAGGAGTCCAAGTCGTGGACTGCTTGGCCCTTGCAGATGGGGCCGATAGGCTGTCCCGAAACGTTGTGGACTGACTTCCAATCATAGCTGCGTAACATCCAGTGAAACGGAGACATAAGGATTAAAAATCTGTAAAGAAGCTTTATAATTGCGTTTGTTTAAATATTGTTTTTTTTTTTAATGAAAGTTTATGTCTCTCGGCTTTTGAGGCCAGAGATAAACCTCAGCTGTTCAGTCCACAGCTTTTGAGGCTGGATTTGAATTTGAGCTATTCATTGTACTGTTTTTGGGCTCAAGGTTGAACCTGGGCTAGTTGTACAGGTTTTGAAGCTGAAGATGATCTTTGACTATCCAGTATACATCTGTTGAGGCGGAAGATTAACAAGATGTTCAGTGGGATTTTCTGGTATAGCTATTCGTATATTGTTATGCCGTATTGTGTTGTGTGTAATCGCAGAGCTTGCGTAATAGTTGTATCGGTTTCTTGTCAGAGCCACATTTTATACATTTGTCTATTATAACTAGTGGACCGCTTAGATTATGCAAGGTTTTCAGATATGGCACTAAAGATGATTGTAAATGTGACCTTGCCTAGACTGCTGAAGCTCTAACGCCGGCTTACTCAGCATTATAGTATAATAACTCTTTACATTGTGCCTTTAAACGTTGCAGGATGTAGCTTCCCATGTTTCAGCCATGCTATCGACGCAGCTTTTTGATTGTAGGCCTGCTTAAGTGATGGGGGTGGCGGCCATGGAAAACCTTTTGTTTCTATGCCATTTTTTTAATCGTCTCCAGATCTTACGACTTGCAAAGTCATCATTTTTATCTTACATATTTAATAGCGTGTGATTATAGTCAGCAGTACAGTCTGCGCTATGTAGTTATGAAATATTATTTGTTGAATATATACACGGAGCTGAGAATTCTTTAAATTTTCGATTACAACATTTGTAAAAGCTCTTGTGGAAATTGTCTTTCTAAGCTGGAATGATGATGATGATAATAATAATGTAATCGTCATCATCCACATTCCTTACTTCACAGCAGTTTAGCTGGTTCTCAGAAGAGTCCAGGTTCACTGACCAAGCACTTTTTATTCACTGTTCTGCCAAAAACTTTCTGACTATAGGGTATGTAGTAATTATTACTGCTTTATGCATTATAACATATACAACAGGGCGGCTATTCAGCAGTTTTCAACGTTCGTGTAATTTGTTTGGAATAATACTCGTTGTGGATAATACTAGTGGTATAATGTAGGCCGTTTTCATTTGTCATATTCTTAAAAGCTCTTCTTCAAGTCTGTATGTTTTATTTTTTATCGCAAAGCTGTTTTAAAGCTACAGACCCTTGATTACGAAGGCCACGTACATTACTTAGGTCCGCTGCTGTTAGATATGTGGCATGGTTGGCAGCAAGACTTCGGAGGCCAGGCACTGCCAGCGACATCAAACGCAACTAGCATGCTTGTGGTGGGGACTAGGAAATCAGTCGCAGAGTGCCGAGCCTGAAGTTAGGTCTGTTGCTGGGTGAAACGGTTTGCCATTTCCGCAGTCTTTCATACAAACTTACTGTCGCGCAGGAAAGGTGTTAATTTTAAAGTGGATATTAAGTGGTTATATTCTGCAGAAGTACCATGGAATAAGTGATAATATGTGTTCCATTGTCTATATTATTCGCAGTATGGGGGTGTTCAGTTCAGGTAATTTTTATTTTCTGAGTATGTTTTTTAATATTGAAGTTTTATAAGCTGTGCAAGTGTGACGTACGTTTCCACGGAGGAGTTCCGAAATGTATCAAAGTACAATCACAGAATCGTAATTATGTAATTGTGAAAGAGGAATGAAACTGCTTTCTGCAAACTGTAATACCATGGGTTTTGTGTAGTGAACGAATTTTATGAAGCACAGTTTACCTTTACCTTCACCACTGTATATAAATTCCACAGAATTCGAACCAGAACTGAAGGCCCGAATGAAAATGGTGGTGGATTATACGTCTAAAAGTAGAAGCAATTCATTAACACGTCACTGTACGTGTTCATATATAAAGCTGCTGCGTAACGCTGTGGTCATTTGATTGTGAAGTGAAATTGGTCTTTCTCTTGCATTGTGACTATCATTTCTTCATTAATGTGGCTATCGAGGCCGTAGTTGTGTTGAGTGGTTTCTAAGTGGTATTTCTGATAAACAGTGTGCTGTATTTGGATTGCAGACGAAGCGCGTTCATTCCAGGTCGAAATGTGCCTATGTCGTTTGAAGGTGAATATGGCGCTAACTAGGTAATGGCAGAGTAGGATTGTCAACTTCCTGGCCGTTTTGACTACTATACAAGACAGGAGTGACCATTCTGTTTGGTATTTTAAATGCTTACTTAAATTTTGAGAATCATACTGTCTGAGTAAAGTTACAATGTATGGAATTGGGAATTTGGTTGCAAGGTGAAGTTGTTCAGACTTTTGTATATCCGACACGTAATTTATTTTGTCCGTAGTTTTTCAAAATCTTCCACAGTCATCGACATTCTTCCTCAGGCTTGCGTTCTTACTATACGACACAGTATGTGCGGCAAGTACTGGAAGATTTTTTTGTAGTTATCTGGTTCATTTTATCGACGTCAATTATTTACGGAATCAGCTGGAAATTTCGTTTTGAACAGATGGATACACTCGGTGTCAGAACCCAGTCCTCAACCACAAAACAGCCGGAATAATGTCGCGTTCAGACGCATTGCACACACTTCAAGGAAGTTAGTGTGGAATGTGTTGTGTATAAATGCCTTTAATTTCCAGTAAAAGTAGCCTAGTTAAACTTTTAATGGTTTAGGACCATAAAGGCTTTACTGTTTTTGTAGACATCACTTGTATATTGCACCGCAGTTGAAAAAGCCTTCCCCACTCTTAAAACAAGAGTCTGTCTGAACTTGTTTTTACCGATTTGTCTTCATGCCCTGATTCGCAGTTTTTCCACTTAATTCGCAGGATACTAGCAGCAAACTGAACTACCACACTTGACCATATTCGGTATGCTGTATGTGCATTTCATGCACCATAGTTGCACAGTATTGTGGTTTAATATTCGAAATGTACGTGTTGTCAAGATTTGTATTGTTTGACTTTTAGTTATAACTGTCTCATAAAATTATAAACTTCTAAAAGGAAATTACCTATTACGTGAAACTCTAATACTCATATTATATAAAAATTGAGGAAATATAGTTAAGTGAATGCTTATAATAACTTCATATGCCAGTTAAAATTGTGTATTTGCACGCCGTTAAAGGCGTATATGAGAGTGTAGGTTTAGCTGCGCCCATTCTTAACCTCGGTTACACTCCCGGCAAAGAGCCCCCATTAAGTAGGGTTCTGTTTTTGCCACAGAGCCGGCTTGGTTTGGAGCTGGTAACCATTGAGCATATGTTTTGTAAGGATTCACCACATTGTGCTTCGCGATTGGCTTGATGCATAAGTAATTGCAGTGATTTAATTTACTTTCCTTTTGCGGAAACTACATGCTCCGTGCTAATGTAATTGCCCTTGGTCATTTTATGGCTCTTTGGTATTGAAGGGGCCGCTATACCAGAGATTTTCTCGTGCTCACTGAAGTAGCATGTTTACATACTAACTTTGTTGAGCCACTGTTTGGTTACGTGACCGTATTCGTTCGTGGGTCATTCTATGTACCTCTCTACTTCCATCCAGACATGAAAGTTGCGTTTGAAAGGACAGATCCTTAGTGGCTTTCAGCAGGATGTGTAAAATGTACATTGTGTCTAGAAAGTACGTTGATATCTTTTATTTTTCTTTCCAGGTGAGTACCGTTGCTGATTGTGCACCACAACAAAGATGCTGCCATTAGTACACCGTAGCGTATGGAATCGCGTTGGCATTTTGGATTCATATGCCCCTCCAAGATGGATCTCTCATCCTGTGCCACTCACCTTTCTAAGTAACGAAAACAGACGCTTCCAAACTGAATGCCACATGTAAATGTAAACTGCGTGCGACGTCGCGCGGGAATGTGTTTCTTGAGGTATGCGCCAGTAAATTCTCTTAGTAAAAGCGGCGACTAATATTTGATTTGGTTACGTTTCCTGGGTTTATGTAGGCGACAGAACATCTGGTAAATTACTATGTCTTGATCTTGCGACGTTATTCTTTAGAACAGAAAAGAAAGAGCGAGTTTTTGTTATGACGTATACTCAGATTCGTATGGGTGTGTGTGTGTGTGTGCGCGCGTGTCTGCCTGTCTTTCTCCGTTTGTGTGTGTGTAAAGTGGATTTCTTTGGAACCTATCGCCGCATAGGAAAGCCCACGCTTCCTTCCCCCAAAATAAATTAGGCGCTGTGTGTGAAGCATGTCAGGAAGTTGGCTTCGTTCTGCAAATAGCTCAGTTCGAATGCCATGTGCACGCTGTAGTCTATACGTGGGCCTGCTAGAGAGAAGTAAGAAGTGGATTTCAGTATTTTGTTGCCTGAAATGTAAAACTGACGATATTTTAAGTTAGCAGGGTATTTTCCCACACATACATTTTGCTTTGTGGTTTATGGATCCTATAGTAAAAGTAATAACTTACGTACTGATTGTTAGAGTTTATGTAGCATAAAATTATGTGGGTGGTGGTTGTGCCATTCACTTCATATGGACAGGGGTGTAAGTGGTCATTGCTTATTTGAAAGTTGCACCCAAACAGTGGGTACAGACCGAATGAAATCCTGAAAGTCATTTGTTGGTTCTGGGCGGACATCGAACCGGAATCAAATGGTGCATTTCTTTCCGTCTTCGTCACGAAAACAGTTTTTTTATGTGTCACATCCCATTGTGTGCAAGCGATGTGAACAGGAAAATGCAGTATCAGTCACAACACAGCTATCCATGCTAGATTATTTGTGTAACTGAGCAACTACATGGGGTTTTCAAGAGTAAACTTGGACCAATCGATGTCTTATCAACCTTGGATCATAGATGGTAATGTGTAAATGATTAATGTAATACCTCTGGTTGACATGTTTTGTTCTATTTAATATTATTTTACATTTTTTTCAGTTTTCCTTCTCTTAAAATTTCTTGAAAGACCAACAATTACTCATATAATTATATATTGTCGGCTTCATTTTGTTTCTTTTTAATTTTAAGATCCTGAAGATGACCTAATTTAGGTCGAAACATCTACCTGCTCCATTACACAAATAGACTGTATTGTCTAGTGAAGATAGTTGTAGTGAGACCGATATTGATTTCACTTATTCGAAACAGTTTGTGTTTGGAATTCGTAACAGCTGGCACATTCAACGCGGGGGTTGGCTTTGTAAAGAGCAGTAATTCGGAAACAAGTTACAGGCATAGCGGCACAGTGTGTTTCGAAAGTAACCGAAAGTTACCATTGATGCTGATATATAGAAAGGTAAAGCAGTCCCGTTACAGGCCTGGAGTGGCCTAGAGGGTTCCAGGAAGTTTAGGTTCCCAGATTTCATGACAATGGCACAGGATGTTGGTAAGGTTGGCAGCCTTACGCACCGGCCGTCTTTACCCCCAGGAAATGCTCCTGGTACTCATTTATGTTAGAGGTTGAGTCGACCCCAGGTCCATAGTGCGATCGGAAGGATTTTATGTCAATGAAAAATTCCAATGACACCAGCTAGGATCAAAGCAGCGACCTTCCGATTTGTAGCACAGCACCTTAACCACTGTGCTGATATATAGGGATATTTAAAGAGAAGCAGTAAGTCTCCTGGAATGTTGCATTATATCGATTGGTGAACAGTTGCCGGCGTTTCGAAGTACCGTAGTGCCTTCATCCTCATGGTCAAGGAGTGTAGGCAGATTTGAACCTTCTGTGTAGTGGTATGGGTCAACCAGGTCTCAGTAATCGCAAACTGCTGGACCGCGAGGATGAAGTCACCAGTTTCCAGGTCGGTAAATGTTCACCACACGACAAGGCCTACGTCCCATTACACTTGAATCTTCAGCAGCATCAGCACCACCACTACCACCGTGAACCCTCAGATCTTGCGATGTTTAAACAAATTTGTGCCTTTCTGAGAACTCTCGACACGTGCTACCTAAGTATGTTAAGGAAGGAATGGATGAAGTTAGTGTGGCAAAGTGCTGTCACTGAAGCACGTGGTGCTGAATTAACGTGGCTTCAGACAGAGCAGGTCGTACAGTCCCTTGGCGTTTTGGAACTTTGACCGCTTGCTCTTGAAACCTCGGTATTACTAGTTATTAACTTTTGTAGCATTTTTTAGCACTCGCTTACTTCGTCTAAAACGGTTGTGTGGATTTTAATGCAGCTCGATCTGAAGAATGAAGGCGGCATTTACATCCGTTATGTTCGCTAAATATTTGCAGTGCACGCGTAAGAGGAAGTTCATTCGCGCCTTTTTGTCTGTTTGAAATTAGCCATCTTGCTTCACATAATTTCAGTGAATACGAGACACAAGTAAATGTAAATATTGTATTTCATATCTTCGGATCGCAGATATTGGATTGCATTGTCCTAAGTATTTCATGTCTTGTGTTAATGCGAAAGACATACTATTTGTTGTTACGCTCTTATCAATACCTAGTAGATTATGAATTCCAAATAGGTGTAAGTGACGGAAGGTTACATCCGTTTTCGTAATATGCTGCTCCTGGTATGTGATGTATAAGCTCAAGTGGCTGAATTTATCATGTTTACGCAAGGCATCCCTGTTGTATTCTGAACCAGTAATTAAAGTGATAAAATATATAGTCTAACACAACTCCATTTTACGGCATTGTAATATTTATAAAGATGGCTTCTGAAAGCCGAAACATGTAGCTCTAAATTCTGAAAAAGAAAATAAAGTTGTGTTATACAGTATATTTTATCATTTTATTTAATTAATTTGCTGAAATCCTTCTAGCCCTTTAGTAAATGCAGTGTTTGCCGACACGCTTGAGGTATTTCAGCAAACGACGGCAGTGCTACCTACAAGCCGATCTTAACGCCAGGTTTACACTGTGTATATCCGTATCTTTTTCACCGCTGCCTCAGCACTTCTGAGGAAAAACGAATTTCATCTGTGATTTGACTTCCCTGCTGTGGGTTTTAAGTATAAGAGCGGCGCCTCTACTTTTTTATGTGATCGGAATGTTACCATTCTGCCAGAAGTGGTCAAAATAGGTGCCGCTGCCCCGATAATATTTTTATTTGCAGGTAAACCCGGCGAATAATCATTTTTCATTATTTTTCCCCACGAAAATGCTTTGGGTCCGTTTTATGATCTGTGTACTGAAGTATTTGCCCAAGCCTATATTGGATATCAATATGGGGCACAGTTTTATTGTCTACTTGTCACAATGGGGCTCATTACGGACAGTTAAACACAGCAGTCTTATCCGTGCTGTGTTCGTTTCAACATATTCGCATTCAGATTTAGTAACGCCACAGCCCCTTTAGTCTGCCTGCTGCCGCGGTTGATTGTTTACGTTTTGTGCCAGAACTGCAAGATGTGAACAATGCAGTTATCGTATTTTCATCTGTCGCCTCTTCAAATAGCCGTAGAAGGCAGCGTATGGCAGCAGCCTAGTTTTCAATGCAAGGACGTTCTTGCGAATCGAGATATAAATAATGCACGGTCCTGTTAAAATTCGGACGTCGCAATTTTAAAACCATCCTTGTAGGGAACGTGAGCCTACGTGTTGGCATCGAATCTGCATATTGTATGATTCGGAACCGTGGCACGCCCACACTTCCAGATTGCAAGTGTGGACCTCAGCTCACAAATCCTCGTAGCAAAAGCACGCGCACTGGGACAGAGGTCTGGACTGATCGATCTATTCACTGTGAAGTCGCCCCCCCCCCCCCCCCCCCCCCCCCTCCCTTCACCCCCCTCTTGCTGGTGTCCGTTCCCCCCCCGACCTCCCTCCCGGCGATAGTTTAGT
>Ga0123355_10015869_pt1 | contig 11850 bp, 9 predicted proteins | sample TergutEmb28metaG_3_FD_89872 | JGI IMG/M metagenome (GOLD analysis project Ga0123355, IMG submission 89872) | Embiratermes neotenicus P1 segment gut microbial communities from Petit-Saut dam, French Guiana - Emb289 P1 | ecosystem: Host-associated > Arthropoda: Insects > Digestive system > Gut ... | reverse complement strand
TTCCGGGCTTGACCCGGAATCCCACGGCTTTGAGAAAACGTTCGAGACTTGTTAGTTTTCGACTTAGATTATGGGATTCCGGCTCAAGGCCGGAATGACGGTAGCTGAAAATTGATTTCCGTGAGCTTAATCCATGTTCTATTTACTAAATATATTTCATGCACTACCCTGCAAGCTTCACTCATTCCCCAAAAAAACAGCATCCCCTCTCCCTTCAATATACCGCAGCAGCGGATAAGGATTAATCCAAAACTGCCCTCGGGCAAAATCTACTTTTGGCGAAATTCCAATATGCACATGCACGGGAATAGAGCGCCCGCCTCTGCCGCCGCCGGAATTGCCCATATATCCCAAGGAGTGCCCTGGGGCGATATTTTGCCCCTGGCTTAGCCCCTGGGCCAGGCTGTCTAGGTGGGCGTATAAATAGTACGTGCCGTTTTCCGTGGTTATCCCCACAAAGTAGCCCAGCTGGTTATTCCACCCGGCCTCTTGTACTTGCCCGCCGGTCATGCTTACTATGGGTACCCGGCCTCGGATATTTTCCCTGTCTACGATGGCGGTGCCCATGTGCATTCTGTTTCCCTGGAAATTATGCTCTACCCCCCAAGAATCCCCAAACATAATCGACGGCTCGTCCTCGTACCAACCGGGGGGTATGGGGAAGGACGAAATCTCGCTAAATAAATTCTCAAACATTGCAACATAGGGGGCCAGGCTGCGGGCATTGTATCGGCGCATGATGCGATAAAAATCCACTACATATAGCTGTTCTAATACGCTTAAATCATATATTGCCGATTTCTCCGGGAAGAAATCATTTTCTGCGTTAAACACCGCAAATAGATAGGGAAAGGAGATATTATGCCTGGTGGCGTAGGTTTCCAGCATCCCGATTGCCCTATGAGGCACCCGAAAAGCCGCAACAGTATCGGGGCTTACCCGCACACGGATACCCGGACGCAGCAGTTGCCATACGCCAAATACGATTAGAGCGATAACGATAAAAACCGAAAGCCGAAACAGTCGCTCTTTTATCCGCCTAAGAGAAATCGGAAAGCGCACCCCAAATCCCCGTCCCCGGCGACCGCGAGAACCAGACGAGCGCGAGCCGGATCCAGGACGAGAACGACGTGGCCCAAAAAGAAATGAGCCTAGCCCCTTCCCCTTTTTTACCCGAAAAAACCGAAACCGGGGCAGCCGGGGTAATCTAAACCGAGGCAATTCAAGACCCGCAAACATTGGACTTGTCCTCTTTTTGCCGTAAAAAAGGCCCGAGCCCCCACGGTGAGAACGCCCCCTGGGCTTAATCCCAAGCCGCCGTTTTATTTCGCGACTGCGCATAAAAACACCCCCCGGTTATATGCATTATTCTATGCTTTAGCGGGGGGTGATTATGACAATGGGTGTAGCGGTTTATCCTATAGTTAGCCTATTAAGCCTAGCAGAAAAGTTATGATAAATACCGATGTCATGCTTAATAGGGTGCCTATTATGTAAAACTCGGCTAAAGAGGAAGCATTTTTGCTTTTTACTATTTCTGGGAAGCGTGCCGCCGATTTTGCAGTTAAAACAAAAGCAATAGCTGCGAATTGTGCATTATACAGTAAGAAGAAAACGATAATTCGTTCTAAATAGCCAATCATTTTGCCTGCGCCTTTTTGATTTTCATTTGGGGATACATTGGAATCCTGATCCGGGATTGATACATAGGGTTTTTGAGGTATTCCTTGTTTTACTGATTCATCAATGAGGTTTTGCTCTCCTTTTCCCTTGCTAAAATCCCATATATCACCTTTTTCTATGAGTACACCAATAGGTTTTAGTATGCATAGCAGTCCTAATATTATCAGCATAAAACTTTCCGGCAATTCACCAAAAGCCCTAACAAAACCCATAATAAACCCATTTACCACATTGTTTTGTATTGTTAAGACTTCTCCCCATATCCGCCATAACACTACTATGATTAAGAGATGAAGCAGTTGGTCTATTAAAAATTCTTTCTTGTGGATTTTACAAAGGATACAGCTTTTGAAATTAATATGTTGCAAACGGGTTTTTGGGGTAACTCTACAATTGTCGTACTTTGTACACGTGCTGGTTTTAATGCAAAGTTTTGTTTTTAACAAATCGATGATGAAATGAGTAAACCCAGCCACAAGGACAATAAATAACCCGAACCACGAAAAGCTTGTACCAATAAATAAAACGGCTGCCATACATGCAGAATAAACCAAGCCATGTATGCGCAGCCATTTTGTTTGTTTCTTTTTATCTTTGCTCTCCTGCTTGTTTTTGGCCATGGCGTTCCATTGGAAATAGAAATCGCCTAGAATATGGCCTAGCAATAGGAGTACGAGTATCGGGTGCATGGTCACTTTTGCTCGCCTTTCTGAGCTTTTTCAATAGTCTCTATAAGTATGCGTGTATTCGCAATATACGTATGATCTGGCGGCAGATTTGATTCATAGGCATACAGTGCCTCCGTTGCTTTACAAATTGCGTCATCATATTTTTGCAATGATAGGTAGCACCACGCAATGTTGTTCAATTGGATTGCATTATCGATAACACCATATTCGAAGCTTGACGACTTTTCATAATATTTCAGAGCATCATCATACTCGGACATCTCATATAGTATTACTGCTAAGGTATTGAATAATCCCCCCCACTGCCGATGTGTAGCATTCAATATATCATGTGCGTTTGATATAGCTTCTTCCGCTTTTATTTTCGCATTATTTAAATCCCCTTTAGAAAGAAACAGTGCTGCTTGTGTATCTAATATATCAATATGTTGCACGGATTTTGGAATAGTGTCAAGCAATTTTAAAGCTTCATTAATAGCATTCTCTGCTTCCCGATAAATTGACATTCTTGTATACGACTCAGCCAGCCTAGCATAAATTTGAATGAGCTGTATATCATCATTACCTAATTCATTTTTAGCAGTATCAAGGGCTTCTTTTAGTAGCGGTATAGCCTCACTATCATTGTGTTGGTCTTGTTTGCGCTGACCTACATTTAGATAGGAAAGATAGCTTTTCTGTGTAAGAGATATATCCGTAACAGCATACTCGTCTATCTCTACTAGAAATGCCCTAATCCCATCCCAACCCTGCCGGTATACATCATATGAAGCAGCATTTAATTGTTTTTTTATTACTGCTGAAGTACTACCCAACTTATTTGCAACAAGCTTATAGAGGTCTTGCTTCTTGGCAGTATCTTTGGGATAGGCCTCTTGCTCTTCTATCTCCTCTGCAACCCAACAAATTTCCCGTTGTTTATCTGTCCATCTTTCGGTTAAGGTTGTTATTAATTCAATCTGGCTATTTATCAGCGATTGCCCCAAGGTACCAATATCAAATGAAATCTGCATCCAGTGGGTACTCTCACGCTCTTTAAGCTCAGCAAGTGCCCCCATCACGTTCTCAAAAACAGGGCCGTCAACCTCGTTACGATCTGATGATGTAATAGTCAACTGACCCATAACAGCGCTAATGCGTACTAGTGTTTTTTCTACATTGTAAAACGCTTTAACAATATCCATCATAATCTGTGGTGCATAATAGGGTGAAAGCAAAACACCCTCGAAGGAATCCCCTCGTACCAGCCCAAAATCAGCCAAAAACGAACCGCGATACTTTGTATTAATCCTATCAAAAGTATTTTTCGCCGCTTGTGTAACCTTTTCTCTAACCTCAGGCGCAAGGCTACGGGAATTTATTATGTCACCCATTATGACACAGTACATAGCTTTACTCCTCCCAGGTTTTTTCATGAGGCCGCTCCTTTCTTAGGTTATACCAAATTTGGTCAAAAGTCAAAGATTGGACCAAATTTGGTGTACAAGCGTAGTTTGAACCAAATTTGGTTCAAAGACATGATTTGACCCTTTTTTGGTACAAACCATAGCTTTTAACCAAATTTGGTAAAGCCAACGCAGCTACTCTTACCATATGATAGGATTGCCGAAAATGCGATTTTTTTTACATGATTGCTTGTAGTGGCAAAAAAACTGCGTCAAAATGATTGATTAACAAACACAATTTGCCAATACAGGCAATAAAAAAAGCCCGTAAGGGCTTATTTTGTGTTGAGGTTGGATTGATAGGGACGAAGCAATCCAGGAACTTTCGCACTCAATTCTGGATTGCTTCGCCGCTTCGCTCCTCGCAATACCGGGGCGCTTGGTTGTACAACCCTAATGACGAACCCAGACTACATAGGCAGCACCACCCTTGCTTCACATCCTATAATCGGCAGAGGCTGCAATTCCAACTGCCCTCCTATACGGCTTAGTAACCATCTGCAAATGGGCAGGCCCAGGCCACTGGCATGAGACTTTAGTGCCGGGTGGTGGCTGCCACTGTCCTGGACGGCTACCAACGCGCAGTCTTCGGCTTTTTCTATTCGTATATTTATTGCGCCAACCGAGCTTACGGCTTCTACGGCGTTCTTTAGTAAATTAGTGAATATCATTTTTACATAGGTTTCCTCGCCATGGTACATAAGGCCCTTTGTTTCCGGCTCTGTGTCCAGGCTAAAAATTATTTGGGGCCACGCAGCTTGATAGGCTTCCAACATATCCATTAGCATGTCCTCCAGGTCAAATTCATAAGCCGGGGCAGTGCCATAAGTTACTAGAAGCATTTCTTGTACCAGGTGGCAGATATGCTCCAGGGCTTCTTCTATATGGTCGCAAGTGTCGCCTATGCCAATTAGGTCTGACCTTTTGCGAAGTTGGGCTACGTGGGCCAAAGCCAGGGCTGCCGGGTTTTTTATCTCGTGGGCTAATGCGGCAGCAAGTTCGCTTAGGCCGTCGTTTTGGGGAAGTGTGTAAGATTCGTTGATTGTCATGAATATGGCACCTGCATTCGTTGTCGATATTGTTGTGCTGCTTATCGTCTGGGTAGTGCAATGGTACGCCCTGCCACAATATGATCTGGGTCTTCTATGCCGTTAAGAGCCATGATTTCTTCAATCATACTCACATCGCCAAAGAATCGTGAGGCTATGGATATCAAGCTGTCGCCGTATTGGATTGTGTATGTTTCGGGGATTTGGGCAAAAGCTTCGGCGGTTCCGTTGGTTTCGGTGGTTTCTGCGGGTTCCTCTGTTTGGTCAGATGTTTCTGGTGGCGGCTGGGTAGGGGGTTCTGTAGGCTCCGGCGTCGGGAGGACGGTATAATCAGTTGCATCGTCTTCCATTTGGGGAGGCAGGTCATGCTCTGCAAAAACCGTTGCTAGAGGCGGGTATTCCCCAGCCGGAACCTGAGCAAGCACATTGCGCATACCTATGTTTAAGAGCCGGATTTCTTCCTCCAGGGTGTCTATCCGGTCTTGACTGCGTATAAAGCCTACCCCCAAAATAAAACTGACTATAAAGAGTACCGCGCACAAGCTTGCCACCATGTTAAGGGCTCGCTTTTGCTCCGCAACCGGGGCTTTGCGCCTGGCTTTTTCGGCTTGATGGCGGCGGATAATTTCCTCGGGCTCCATTTGTTGGCGCGCCCTTGCGGAATAGCCTGCGTAGGGCGGGTTCTCTTCTTCGTCTTCATCAAGTTTTGGTAGGGCTTCCTCCTCCTCGTCTTCTCCGGCGTAGGACATGGGGACTTTTTCCACCAGAGTGGGTTTTTTTGGCGTATACTCCACTATTTTATTGGCGAGCATGTATTCGTGCATGTTTACGTTTTTTTCGTAATAAATAAAATATCCGCTAACCTCCGCCATGCGCTCCGAAGGGGTTAGGGCGTCCGGGTCGGGGGTGTAGAAGGCGTTGCTTCTTTCGATAGGGTCAAGGACATACATCACCTGGTACGCCTTGCGGAATTGGCGCAGATGATAAGTGGCGTAATGCTGATTTAAGTACGTACCGTAGCTGGGCTGGGACTGCATCCACCCTACGATTTCCATCATGGGGAAGTGTTCGTCCAGCATGGCTTCGGCGTAGTCGCGGCTTTTTTCAGAGAACCTAAGAAAACCTTCGTATTCCTCGGTGTGTTTGCCGTGGAGGGCGCCGCAAATAAACAAGATGGGCTGACCGTCGATTACTAAGTGCCGCCCCACAAGGAAGGCCAGCCGCTCGCCATAGCCCCCTGCTTCTGCGTATTGATGTAAAAATGTGCAGACATAATCTTCCACATAAATCCGTAGCCCATCCCCTATACTGCCTATTTGCTTTATATTGGTAGGCAATGTAAAATCGCTCATAGTCTCCCGTCCTTTGCGAATGAATTTTTGAGGTTCGTGAGTACAAGCCTACCACGGGACAATGGGAGTTATTGGCATATTACTGAAGTTGTGATACATTTTTTACCGTCAAACCACGCCCTGTTGCGACAATTGGAAGAGCGTTAAGACCTTGGGGCTCCGCCCCAAACCCCGCAAGCTTTTTGAAAAAAGCTTGACCAAAAACTTTATAAAGAACCGCGCTTTGCGCGGTTCTGGGATTGGGAAGGGGTTATATCCGCTTGTATAGGAAGGAATGATTGCAAATGCGCCAATTTTTTGAAGACCATAAGCAGCTTATTGATAGGGCTGCTTTTTTTGCGATTATTACGCTGGCGGTTTGGCTTTTTTTTACTCATCTTTTTACATTCCTAGGGCCGTTTTTCTTTGGTTTACTCATTGCGCTTATTATGGAGCCTCTTATACGGGTAATGGTAAACCGCTTCAGGTGGAAACGCTGGATTGCGGCGTTAATATGTTTACTGCTCTTTATGGGGATCACGGGCAGTTTGGGGGTATGGATAATCAGCACCCTTGCGCGGCAGATATCGGCCTTTGTATCTTCCGCGCCAGACCATATAGAGGAAATTGCCGCCCGCATAAACGAAAGCGCCGCCCAGTGGATGGGCCGGATTGAAGAGATTTTGCCGGATAATTGGCAGCTGCCCAATTTATCAGAGATTTTTATGCCTGCAATTACAGCTCTTTTTGGCGGCGAATTTTTTGACCAAGCCATGAGTTTTGCCGTTGGGGTGCCCAATTTCTTTATCGGATTTATTTTGGCCTTGGTTAGCGCGTACTTTTTTATGGTGGATCGCAAGCTTATATTTGAAACTGTGCGCAAGATGTTCCCGCCGTGGCTTACCAATCATATGCGCCAAACCCGGGTGGGGCTTAGCCGTGCAGTGGGCGGGTATTTCCGCGCCCAGTATATTTTAATGACTATGGTTGGGATAATTAGTATTATCGGGCTGTTGATACTTAGGAGCCCGTATGCGCTTTTGCTTGGGCTTTTACTTGCCGCCGTGGATTTTTTGCCTATACTGGGGCCTGCGCTTATCTTGGTGCCTTGGGGGCTTATTTCGCTTATAGCCGGGGATATCCGTATGGCCATTGGGCTTGCGGTTATTTACGGGGTGATTACTATTACACGGCAGGTTTTGCAGCCCAAGATTTTGGGGGATCAGATGGGGGCACACCCCCTCGCGAGCCTAATGTCTATTTTTATTGGGTTTAGGGTGTTTGGGCTGCTTGGGCTTATAATCGGGCCTTCTCTGTTGATGATTTTTATTGCAGTGCGGGAGCGGGGTTTAGAGGACGCAGCAGAGCCGCAAATCCTTGATGATGAAGCAGATATGCCAGATAACTCAAAACTTGAAAGGAGAAAAAAATGACTCTATCCAATTACGAACCAAAGCGTGTATTCCATCACTTCGAGGCCATCAGCCAAATCCCCCGAGGGTCGGGCAATGAAAAAGCCGTTAGCGATTTTATCGCAGCCTTTGCAAAGAAGCTGGGGCTAAAGCATGTACAGGATGCCTCCCACAACCTGGTGATTTACAAAGACGGGACCCCAGGGTACGAAAACGCCGAGCCGGTTATCCTCCAAGGGCATTTGGACATGGTGTGCGAAAAAAACGCGGGCACTGTCCACGATTTTCTAAAGGATCCGATTAAACTGTATGTAGACGGGGATTATGTAAAGGCCAGAGGGACAACCCTTGGGGCCGACAACGGCATTGCTGTTGCCTACTGCATGGCACTGTTGGAGGCAGATGGCCTTTCCCATCCTCCCTTGGAAGTGGTGCTGACCTCCGATGAGGAAGCCGGTATGTCCGGGGCCATGAACCTGGACGGCGACCTGTTAAAAGGCCGCAGGATGGTCAACCTGGACTCTGGCAAGGTGGGCGTATTTACTGCCGGTAGCGCTTCCGCCACAACCGCAGAGTATATGCTGCCTGCCGAGTGGGAAACCCCAAAGGGTGCGCTTGAGGCATATACCGTTACGGTTAAGGAGCTACACGGCGGGCATTCTGGCGAGGATATCACCAAGGAGCGGGGCAATGCCAATCGTATATTGGGGATTGCGCTGGATATGCTAAACAAAGCCGGGGGTATCCGCATTGCCAATGTAAGCGGCGGGATGAAGGTAAACGCCATCCCTCGCGAGGCCAAGGCGTTGATTACGATAAACCCTACCGATAAGGAAAAATTGCAAACAGCCTTTGAAAAATGCGCCGTCACCTTAGCGTTGTTTTACCGGGCTGCCGATCCCGGCCTTGTAATTGCCTTTGAGCCGGGTACTCCGGTTAAAAAAGTACTCTCCGGCCCGTGCGGGGATAAGCTTATCGCATCGCTGCTGCTGTTGCCATGGGGTGTACAAGCCATGAGCAAGGATATCGAGGATTTGGTAGCTGCCTCGTGTAATATCGGGGTATTGGAAACCCTGGCGGATACGGTAAAAATAACCTGTATGCCCAGGGGCGCATCCAGCGAGTACAATGCCCATACAGAAGATAAAATAAGCGCTTTGGCAAAACTAACCGGCGCCGAAACAAAGTTTGTAGATCGCAGCCCTGCGTGGCCCTATAACCCCGATTCCGAAATAGTCAAAAAATTTACGTCATATTATGAAAAGCTTCATGGGGTAGCGCCGAAAATTATAGCAATGCATGGCGGGCTGGAATGCGGTATCTTTGCGGAGAAGCTCCCCGGTTTGGATATTGTGGCAATGGGCCCCGATATGTACGATTTGCATACCCCGGAGGAGCGGGTTTCTATTTCTTCTACCGAGGTTATGTGGGAGTTTTTATGCGGGGTGCTTGGGGAGATGAAGTAGGTTGGAAGGGGTAGTCTTATTAAGAGACCAACAACCGTCATCCCGGCCTTGAGCCGGGATCCCCTAACCTTTGTTGAGAGGCTCGGGGGATTCCGGGTCAAGCCCGGAATGACGGTTGATTTCAAACATTCAAAATGGGTGGACGCATGAAGCATAATATGTATTGTTCGATTGGTGTATTGGCTATAATCTTGTTTGCAATGGTCGCTTGCGGCATAGAACCGGAAAACGGCCCGGCCTATACCGCCGTATACAGCCAGCTACAAACCCCGGAGCCGCTGCCCGACCTGGAACCTTGCGCTTTGCTGCTGCCTCCGTCGCCGGGGCCGTCGCCCATTGTCACCCCCTCACCCACAATAGAGCCCCGCGAAAACCCCTGCTTCCGCCATTCTTCCGAGGAATGGATTGCTGGGCTTAGCTTACGGGAAAAAATCGGTCAACTGATAATGCCGCGCTTGCCCTGGCAAACCACACAGCTTTCACCGGATTTGGAAGAATGGCTGGCGAACTATCCCGTGGGCGGGATAATCCTCTTTGCGGACAATGTGCAATCCATAGAGCAGGTGCAGGCCCTAACATCGGCGCTGCACACCGCCGCGCCCCATCCTCTGTTTATTGCAATAGATGAAGAAGGAGGCCAGGTATCTCGGGTGGGGAGGCTTTTTGACGACACGGCTTTTCCCATTTTGCCCGCATTTGAAATCGGCCTTGGCGGGGACCCAATAGCAGCCTTTGAAACCGGGCGAATAATAGGCGAAAGGCTCCTAATCTTAGGCATAAACATGAACTTTGCCCCGGTTGCCGATGTTTGGACAAACCCTGCAAATACGGTAATAGGCAATCGCTCTTTCGGGAGTGAGCCGGAGCTTGTGGGCCTGATGGTCGAATATGCTGTACAAGGCCTTGATGCCGCCGGGGTGCTTTCGGTGATAAAACATTTTCCCGGTCATGGGGACACCTACGAAGACAGCCATTATATGCTGGCGGTATACCCTCACGACAGGGAGCGCTTTGAACAAATAGAAGCCCCGCCTTTTATACAAGGCATAAACGCTGGCACCCACGGGGTAATGATAGGACATATTGCCACCCCCGGGCTGCAAAACACAACGGCCCCCCTTCCATGGATGGAGCAGTGGCTGGAGGCGGGAACGCTGCCAGCAACATTTTCGGATTTTTGGCTGCAAGATGTGCTGCGGGGGGAAATGGGATTTGAGGGGCTAATTATCACAGATGCCCTGGAAATGCGCGCCCTAACCGACCATTTCACCGCGGAGCAGATAGCGGTAGGGGCCTTTATTGCCGGGGCGGATATTTTATTAATGCCGACAGATGTTACGGCGACCTTTAACGCCCTACTAGCCGCATATGAAAACGGTATTTTTGGTGAAGAACGCCTTAATGAATCTTTGCGGCGGATTTACTTTGCGCATCAAGGGTTGGAGCATGTTGGGCATGGTAATTAACTTTGAACTCGTGGCGAAACAACTAAATATGTACGATTTGTATGCCCCATGACGTGAGCTGTATTAAAAACCCCTATCTTATTGCGCTATTTGCGAATATGATAAGGGTTATATTTTTATCAACGTATCAATTGGTTAGTACTACACTCCCACAACATTAATAAAACTGTACATTTGTGTAAAAAGCAAACCATTGTCCATTGTGGAAAACGGTTCCATTGTAGGTTCCCAGTACTGAATTCAGTGTTGCGTGGATAAGGGCGGCTCCGCTATCTCCAAACGTGGCATTCCCCCGAGGATATGTTAATATCCGGTTGGATAAACCCGTACCAGGTATAGTGGCGTTCGCATTGATAATTCTGGCGGAATGTACCCCGCTTATACCCCTTATAGACCGGGTTGGGTCATTATTCTGAGGATTTCCTCTAAAATTAGAAATTGAGCCACCCCAAGGTAATTGAGCAGACATTCTATTAGACATTATGAAGTTCACCTGAGTTATATCAACCACATTATTAAATATTGCTCTTGCTACAGTACCCTCAATAATTGACGACCCAGGTCTTGTAACCACTCTTCGAAGTGCGCTGGTACAATGAACTGAAGTAATAAAGCTAATGCCGTTGGAAGCAAGCGGGTGTCCGGCAGTTGACGGTTGCCATCCCTCGACGACGATAAGATTTCCCATTCTAAAGTCAACCGAGCGGGGTTCGGCTATGTCTAAATCGGCTAAATCCGATTCAATTATTTCGTTAATGTTTACTATGCCCCTATAATCCCCCCAAACAGGACATATCCCACTGGGAACGTAGTCCCTCCCGTTAGGAAAATAACCTTCGGGTGGATGTGCAAACAAAGCCACCGAAAACCCTATATCCATCATATCTATTGGTATGCCAGTAAATGCTGATATAAATTCTGCAAAACCTTCAGGCATTGTTAGTTGGCGGGCAAGCTCTTCAATCTCGTCCCAGTCTCCAAACCCCAAATCACCTATGTCAAAACCAATTCCTATCATAAACTTGCCATTTTCATAGGGAGGGGGCGCTATCAGGCTAATACGCGGGTGTACAGCCGTATCCCATTCATCAGTACGTGACACAATAGATGAATCATCCATTAAAAGCTGTGAAAGCTCATGTAGGCGTTCATATTGATACTCAACACAGCCTCTGTCATCGTTTCTGTCATTAGAGTTGTAACGAAATTAGCGAAAGCAAGCATCAAAATTAACGAGGCCACAAATAAGATTAAACCTAAGTAGCAATCGTTTGAGACGGTTGCGATATCGTTCAGCAACAATCTTGAA
>Ga0123355_10015868_pt1 | contig 11850 bp, 5 predicted proteins | sample TergutEmb28metaG_3_FD_89872 | JGI IMG/M metagenome (GOLD analysis project Ga0123355, IMG submission 89872) | Embiratermes neotenicus P1 segment gut microbial communities from Petit-Saut dam, French Guiana - Emb289 P1 | ecosystem: Host-associated > Arthropoda: Insects > Digestive system > Gut ... | reverse complement strand
TGCCTATGAAGATGGAACCGATAGTGAGTTCCGAAACGTCGGCAATTAGAACTCAGACGCCGGGGAATTACCCAAAAAGGAACAAAGTACATTTAGAACACGGCGAAAGCTTAAAAACAAGAACAGCATTTTAGCTTACTGCCTTATCCATAAAATTGTATAAACACATGGTTTGTCATGTCGGTTTTCTGTTTAGCCTGATAAATGTTACGCTAATGGAAGAATTTTTATAACACGGGTCTTGAACATATACCTATACTAGAGGGCACGGTAACATGAATCTCATCATTGCACCGTGCATTTCATAAAATCACTTCCACTATTAACCAACAAATGCACCCATATAACTTTCGCTTAAAACACTTTAAAAAACTTAAAACCACTCCGACATGTTTCGATCTTGTCAGATCATCATCAGGGAGTTTCGTCGTTCCTTGTTAAAGGTATTACATATTCACGATTTAGTTCGTGTTTGTAAACAAGGTGATGTGGCAGCATATCATGTTGTGTAGGAATCTGTTGTAGAGAGTGTAGTTGGCTAGGTGTGCATCACACCTAGCCAACTACACTCTCTACAACAGATTCCTACACAACATGATATGCTGCCACAACACCTTGTTTACAAACACGAACTAAATCGTGAATATGTAATACCTTTAACAAGGAACGACGAAACTCCCTGATGATGATCTGAAAAGATCGAAACATGTCGGAGTGGTTTTAAGTTTTTTAAAGTGTTTTAAGCGAAAGTTATATAGCTGCATTTATTGGTTAATAGTTGAAGTGGTACGGTACCAATTTAGTTTCAATAGTTTGAGTCATATATAGTGAACATCGTGACACTAGAGAGGGTTCATTACCGCATTCATAAGCGTCCGCCACCTGACCCTATACTGGGCCAGCCCAATCCAGTCCATATACCCACATCCCACCTCCTGGAGATCCATCCTAATATTATCCACCCATCTAAGCCTAGATCTTCCCAGTGGTCTCTTTCCCTCCGGTTTCCCCACCAAGACCCTATACACCCCCCTCTCCTCACCCATACGCGCCACATGCCCATCCCATCTCATGGAACTTTAATTTTATCAGCGACATTTAACTTTGTGGCTGTTGATACAGAGAATAGATCACTAATTTTTACAATTTCGTAATAGCGTCTCCTTATATTCAAATATATTTGGAATTATACAGACGTTACAAGTTCTTTCTAGGACTTTTTTTTCCCCGTAAATTTCGCGTATTTATATGGTAAGGTAAATCAGTCCCATTACAGGCCCGAGGTTCCCAGAGGGTTCCAGGAAGTTAAGATTCCCAGATTACGTGATAATGGCCCAGGATGGTGGTAAGGTTGTCAGCCTTACGCACCGGCCGCTTTTACCCCCCGGATATACTCCTGGTACTCATTTCTGTTAGAGGCTGAGTGGACCCCAGGGCCATAGTGTGGTCAGAAGGATTATGTCAATGAAAAATTCCAATGACACCATCTGGAATCGAACCAGCGACCGATTTGTAGCACAGCACCTTAACCACTGTGCTGCCGCAGTCCCCCACATATTTATATAGTACGAACCTAAATGTCAACTACCACTCCTGGTTGAAAACAATGATGAGCTACTTTTACCGGAGAGATTAGCTGACCCGTACATAACCGACGCCCGTTAACGTTTTTCCAGAAAAAAAATTACGCCGTTTTCACTGTCTTTGCGTCTTGGATCTGGCGCAGGAATTCTGCAGTGTTTCCGTAGGCTGTTTTCGTGATCATTGCTTAGCCCTTTTGTTGAAATTCCTTTCCCATCACTGAGGCGAGGTTTGTTTGTACGTTCTGTACATTAACTGGCTGTTTTAAAGCGGGTGTTGTGGGCCTGGGCCACTTGGCTGTAAACTTTCACCTTCCATTCTGCTTTATCGTCTAGGTTACAACGTGGATAATGATGTTCTGCAGTTTGTTGCGTAGTTGTACACAAGCGCCCATTGAGCACATTTCAATTCACTAAACTACTGTAAATGCAGATCCCACTGCCAGCGCGGTCTAGGGCGTGGGTCTGCCGCCGATCACAATCTGGGATTGTGGTTTCGAATCCCGCTGACGGCATTGATGTCTGTCTCTTGTGAATATTGTCAAATATAGATCTCTGTGAAAGGCCGATCACTTGTCCAGAGGTGTCCTACCGAATGTGGTGTGTCTGAATGTAATTTTGAAGCCTCGGTGATGAGGAGGACCTGGCCCACTAGTGGCTGTTGGGCCATGGTGAGGAGGGGAGGGAGGCCTGCAAATTGACGTAATTATATTTTCCTCACGCTGTACTCTTACTTTTAAACTACTGACAGTTTTTATTGGGTGCATTCGTAAAATTGCGAAAAGCGACCATTAGCTTCGTCATGTCTGTCTGTCCGTTCGTCCGGATGTAACAACTCGGCTCCCACTGGACGGATTTTCGTGAAATTATATATTTGAATATTTTCCCAATGCTTCATTAAAATCTGACAAGAATTAAGGGTACTATGCATGAAGCCCTATGTATATTTGTGATCGTATCTCTTTCAATTTTTCTCACAATGGGAAATATTTGGCAAAAGTTATAAAGAAAATCAAAACACATATTTTATGTTCAATAACTTTTTCCCCGAAAATCGTGCTGTTTATGTGATATTGTGGAAAAATATTGTAGAACAATACGAGCCACAGGTGATAATACAGCGGATGCCCATTGTGTGCTGATGCCTAAGGCTATAAACACACGCTCCAAATATGTAATACATGAAATACACGTAAAGTGAAATGCCAACTTGATGCAAATAGGTAATTTTATTGATGTATTCTTAGCTCGACATGTTTCGGGTACATACGCCTATCATAAGGAGCATTAGATGTTGAGTTGCAACATATGGTTTTCTGCACCAAGTTTGTGGATGGGTGGTGGTCTTGAGAGCCGCTGCGTGGGTCGTGTGTGCGGTGCGGATGGTGCCATGCGAGTCGTATGGCACCGTCCGCATCGCACACACGACCCACTCAGCGGCTCTCAAGACCACCGCCCATCCAAAATCTCGGTGCAGAAAACCATATGCTGCAACTCAACATCTAATGCTCCTGATGATGGGCATATGTTATGTACCCGAAACATATCAATCTAAGAATACATCAATAAAATTACCGTGTTGCATCAAGTTGGCATTTCACTTTATTTCATGAGGAAGAGGCACGGTCAAACAACCCTCATGTAATACATATTGCTTTTCCACTGAAACAATGGTTGCACGAACGAGCCTCTGTGTTACGTTATACGTACATTGCCTGTCTTGTTTCATAATTTTCCAGCGTTTACAAAGTTCTAATCTGGCCACAGAACATCTTGTTAACCTTTACTGACGGGTACAACAATTTTTGTTCGAGAACCACTCATCGAGCCCATACAGTTGGTAAAAGAATTCGTTTTAAAATGTGTGGAAAATCGGATTATGTTTTAACACATGTTTGAAATTCTTTATCGAAGTAATGAAAACAGCCCAAAATATGTTTGACCTGCACGTTTCGTGTTTCCAGATTAATCGGTTAAGCCATCATCATTCGTACTATTGCGTTTTGGCCTTGGTTGTAAACAATTCAGTAACCAAATAAACCTGATAGACTTTTTTAACTGGGGTAAGGTACATGGTGAACACCCGGTGTGCCTGTAGTGTTTTTACTAAGAAAAATCTGCTTCGTATTTCCCATTGTTGTATGCACTGAGTCACATATTTGTACCTTCCTGTTTAGAGATGGCGCATCGTCCGCCATGATTTCCGTTCGTTGTTTTTAACCGGGAATAACAGCAGTTCGTTTGACTTAATAATAGACTTAGTGCTTGCGTTGTATTTGCACATTGAGGAAAGGGAGACTGTGTTATGCACTGTGGAGTTCTAAACATGATAGACGGTATTTCCTGAATTCCCTAAGGGATTTATATTAGAATTCTCAAATATTTGTAGTCTGTCGGTTTTTTATTACTGTTTTGTCAGACTAGGTCTCTTTGTTCTGAAAATATTGAATTACCCAAGTTAGGATTTATTTAGTCCCTTGTCTAAATGGCTAGACAGCAATTTTGCATTTCGAGCTATAGTGTTAATTTTGACAGTTGCGTAGGCAGATTGACAATATTAAGAAGTGTTAGTAGTGTTCAAATTAAATTTTGTTAAGATCTTCTGTGTGGATAGAATGTGGCTTGGGCTGCAGATGGAACAGACTACCTCCAGATAAGGGTGATAACGACAGATTTTTTTTTAACGAGCAGTGCCGGGAAAAGAGTTTTCATTAAATTTGTCGTTGTGCGTGGGGCTGGGCTTAACATTTCACACCATAGAAATCAAGATTAAATCTAAACATTTTCGTAACTTATTATTTTATGTGAGAGTACTGATTATATTTTTAGTAATATTTCAAAATTTTAAATATGGCTGTAGGCCTATATTTTTTGACACTCTTTACATCAAGCATCAACAAGAAATAGTGTAAAAGACTTATTTTCACTATAAAAATGAAATATGGTTTTATTATGAACTCTGTTGTGTTTAATTTTCTTAGAGCATTTTATGTTGTCCTACGTGCTGATGGCCTTATTCAGGTCGAAACATGTAACTCGTAAGCAAAACAACTTAAAGACATTTGGGGCAAAATTCGTAAGGGCTATTATATTCTTGCATAGATTCTTTGTCAGACGTAGTTCTTACTCTTTTATTATTTTCATTTTATTTCACAGATTTAAAAAAAAAATCTTGTTGGGTAAAAAGTACGACTAATAAATTTGGTATACCAAAATTTATTTTGTATAACACCCCACAGTTATTTTAACCATTTCTTGTAATACGAGATCTCGTAGATTGAAAGCATTATCAATTGTACACTCCACCTACTCAAAGATCAGCCTGAAGATGGCCCTACAATTGGGCCAAAACTTGTAGCTGGAATTATGACCTAATATATCTTATAAAATATAAAGTTGTGTATGACTGTATATGTATTTTATATTATATTTTAATATATTCAACACGACGGAAATGTCTCACTTGAAAATTCGTTTACCAACGTTACAGTTGTCCAGTTTGACTTCAAAATCTCTCACTGTTACCATGCGTGTCGTTTTTGATTTGACAACAGTGTTTAACGCACAGTTTGTAAACAGGTTTGTGATCTATTTACATACCAAATTCCTTAAGCGTTACCGCAGTGTTGCACTGATTATCTGTTCCAATAAACTGGTAGCTAAAGAATTTTTTGTCACGGCCGCTACGTGGTTCTACGCTCTTTGGAGACATTACCTTGAACAGTTGTATACTTTTCCAAGGCCTCTGACCATACATCGCTTCAGGACCCTGAGACCAGTGTTGCTCCTTTCTTACAGTTTTACATTTTAATAATATCGACGATACTTACCGTAGGAATTTACAGGATACAAGGTTGCAAGATTTCGTCTTTTCGTTCCTTTTCGGAAAGGAAGGCAAAAACGAAATCTTGCAACCTTGTATTCAATTTACATTTCTTCCAAAGAAGATGCATTTGGTAGGCTCGGTCAGCAGGGCTTCCTTTTGAAATCAGTTCTTACCACGTGAATTAGAATTTGGTATTACACTAGGCTGGGGTACGCGATGGCGCAGTTGGTTGAGGCACTGCGCTACAAACCGGAAGGTCGAGGGTTCGATTCCCGATGGTGTCACTGGAATTTTTCTTTGACATAATCCTGCCGGCCGCACTATGGTCTTGGGGTTGACTCAACCTGTAACAGAAATGAGTACCAGGAATATTTCCTGGGGTGTAAAGGGGCGGTGCGTGGTGCTGACAAACTTAGAATCTTCATGTGCCGATTGTCTTGAAATCTGGGAACCTCAACCTCCTGGAACCCCCAGGGCCTTGTCCAGGCCTATAATGGGATTGCTTTTTATTACACTAGGGAACTTCTTAATAGACTTGGTATTCGCATTACATTTCGGTGTGTGCCTGACCTCTGTTGTAAAAAACACACGGGCGACGAATTGTATATGAAGCGAAGAGAAGCCACGTAAAAGAATTCAAAGTGAACATTTCACGAAAGCCGTAACGGGATTAGAGTTAATTTAAACGTGCAATGTCTGTAAGTGCAATAATGAGTGTCGCATGAATTCCATGCATTAAATTGAATGGTCAATTAATGATAAAGTGCCTAAATTATATTAAATCGTACTGGAAAGTTGCTGTATTTGATGGTACTGAAATAATTCATTTTATTTTTCGTGAAAGACTTTAATTATCCTACGCATTAATCATTTCACGGTACATTTAACCATTGGTTAGCTGAATTTTATTAAAATGATAAAACAAGTAGGGAGAGCTTTTGTTTATGTGATTCCGGGTCACTAATCCTTTCTGGGCATGGAGGTCATGTGGGAGCATTGATTGTTATCATCCCTTACACATCGACTGACGCATTCGTGATACGACATGAAAGGGATGGTGAATCTAGCACAGCCCCGATCAGTTGAGGTAATAAATATTAGTTATTTGCGCCATAGATTTATCCAATAAATTCATATATAGTTTATAGTCAGTGTATATTTATCGCAACAGGAATATTGTATAGTATATCAGTATCGTCTGTGCCTTGTTGTTCTACGTCACTGTCGAAAGTCGATTCGACTAAATTCAAACCGACTACACATTCAAACGTGGGTGTGTACAGAATCTTATGTGACCAGAGGCACATTTGTTACAAAGGACATTCACAACATTGAATAGTTCATTTTCGTGCAGATCATGTCGCCAACGAATACAGGCCGCATTGTGATGAATTTAAGACGTGTGTCCGTATAAGCGGCTACGAAATTACTTTCTTCGATGGCCGATGTGACTTTCAAATAGTACGACAGTATGATGAACGATGGTAAGCTCTGATAGAATTAATTCCAAAAACTTTTGTCCAGTTTAGGAGACCGAACACATTTATTGACTTCTCGTTTCGGCACGTCTGTACAGCAGTAATGTATGACCAGTGGCGTACCCAGGAATTTTGTAAGATCGTACTTTTTAACTATGAGTGTATGTTACATGGTTACCACGTCGTTGTGGCTTTCACATGAAGAGTGTCTAGAACCATGCCATATCGAGAATAACAAATGTAGCTTAGTTCGCTGTTTTGTCGGATAATTTCGGCGGGTTTATTTATGTTCGTTAAAAAGGATTAATTTTGAAATGAAAGGGATGAAGGTGCTGAAGAAGTTTCCCCGCTGTATTTCTACCGGTTCTTGCAGTAGTTCTTTAGACCTACCGTATACTGTCGTTTTTATTCAGTCCTCTGTTAAACGTATGCTGTTTAGTCCATTGCCAGCTATTTCTAATTGCACTAGGGCTGAGATGAGAATCGTTAGGCGTCCGTAGAAGTTCATTGTACCAAGCGCCGTGTCGTCACCAGGCAAATATAAAGTGTTTTATTTTGCAGGTACAAGCAAATTGTAGACCATGTGTGCGACGTGTTCTGAACTTTAAAAAGCTGCAGTTTGCCTACAGAATATATTTCTCATTTTCTTACACTTCTCACTATAAGAAGCATTAAACGGTTCGTTTTTGTAGTGGAGAAAGTGTGTTTTCTGAAAGAAACCGGCGGTGTGAATGTTACTTAGCTGACTGTCACGATTCGAAGTGTCAAGAAGCGGTAATTTCAGGCTTCCTCCGCGATTTAAATGGGTTATTCGCTTTTCTGGGGTGTAACTCAGTGTAGATTGGTACTTACCGACGTTTCGGGACAACCTGGTGGTCCCATCTTCAAGGGTCTTCTTCTTTGACTGTTCGACCCTTGAAGATGGGACAGATAGTTTATCCCGTAACGTCTATAGCTACCAGTCTACGCTGTGTAACCTCCCAGAAGATCGAAAATCTTAAGAAGGGGTATTTAAAATTTCAACTCTGTAAATGCTTTCATTTTGTATTCAAGATACTGCAGCAATATGTAACTTTATTGTAGTTTACAAAAACCACTCTGCGAAATACAGGTGCTTTGGGAACTGCGAAATTACATATCCCTTGAACGTAATGATGATCCATGAATTTCCGCTCTCTTAGTTCCGGAACACAGCGATGCGGACTCATTAGTCATGAAATAAATTCCCAGTCATAAAACAAGGCGCTTATTTTTGGTATTTGCAATTTCTACAACCCACATTTAGCAGTTTCGTGAGTACGGGTGCGATATTATTGCGCTTAGAATTTTGTTCTTTCATTCGTATAAACGACATGAAAGAGTAGTTTGCAGGATCCTTTGACCACAGTGCGTGTCTGATAAGTGAAGCGCTTATAAAAGCTAAAATATATATATACCTGTGTTTCTGTAACTAATGTAGAGTGTTTCTGTGTTTAATAATACATGGACTGTGGGTCGCCCTAACGATAAGTGCATCTTGCTGTCACTTGCTATAGGTTCTAGCAGGGCGAACCCCACTTCGAATCCCGGACTTGTTACCTTAAGGTAACTTTTATTTGGATGTTCGTTCCTTGTGCCGTTTTAAAATTGTGACCCTACGAACATACTTGTAAAAGCGCATTTGCCTAGACTAGTTCAGCTCTGACGCCGACCTCACGCAGCATAATGTAATGAATACCATGTGGCAGTATTATTTAATCGGACTTGTGTCACTGAGAGGCTATCAAAAGCTTCGAGATTTAGTTTCAGCGGCGAACCCATTTCAGTTCGCAGCACAGCGACTTCTTTCAAGAAGCCGAACTGGCCGTTTTTACGTTTATAATTCCCCTGTGGACAGCTTGTTTTCCGTACATATGATGAACACAATCATGTACGTCAGCACTACTTATTTGCCTATGTTTTAATAAATAAGTAGTGCTGACGTATATGATTGTGCTCATTATATGTTCGCTCTAGCACTTCGTTATGCCTTCTTTCAAGTTGTTTTCCGTACCCAAGTAAGTCAGAATTCGCTCCTTGACAGCTGTAAGTAGCGATTGCTTGTCGTGTGGGATTTACCATTCGAACCCCCGTACAGAATGTTCTGTCGAAATCAACGCAGAGTACGTCAGAACCGCGAGATGTGTTCGCTAGTCAGCATGTCCAACACTATTTAAATATTCCTTTTTTAAACTGCTGGTTGACCGGCCGTTCGGAAAGCGGAAGAACTCTTTTGAGACCACCCAATGAGTGCTGTGTACTTGATTTGAAAAATACATGTATTCCCCCCCTCAATTCCTGTACTGACCTAGACAGGCCTTGAGGGTTCCAGAAGACTGAGGCTCCTAGATTTCAAGAAACTCGGCACTTGCAGGCTGTAAGGTTGTCAGTCGTACTCACTAATAGGAAATATTCCTGGTACTCATTTCTGTTTGAGGCTAAGTCGACCCCAGGACCATAGTGGAGCCAGAAGGAGATGCCAATGACAGATTCCATTATCGCCATCGGGAATCGATTCCGTGACCCTCCGGCTTGTAGCGCAATACCTCAACCAACTACACCACAGCATGCCCCCGTTTAAATTTGTATAGAACCAGAACTGTCGCTTTGCGAAACTAGTGTAGTTTCTTAGCGCTAGGACTTCGGGTATTGAAAGCCATCAAGACATAACACACTTTCTGTTTGCTATTTTCAGATACAGTATGTATGTACACAGTGATATATAGCACAGAAATTTATATACACCCAATTGGAGGGATTATCTTTAATTTAATTTAGGTTGCATAAGAATGTGCTTATATTAACCTTTACAGCCCTTGCGTTCTACCGTCTAGGACGCTAACCTCCAAACATTGCATTTAATGTATTTATTCAAGAAATATAACAAATATAGTTACTGAATATTTTAAACATGGTATATACTCTCCTTTTTTCTCTCTTCAAAATGCAGTTTGTTTCATAATTCTAACGTATTTGGTTCCTGTTTTATTCACATTTTATACACAGGTGTGCTAAAATTAAAAAATAATTCCGGTGCCAAAAGGTTAACATAAGAAAGAACAGGCGATTAAGTTGCTTTGGACTTAAATAGCTTATCACAGTTATTTCATTATGTATACTTAAGTGGGAGCATATTACAGTAAGAGTTTTGTTAATAATTCAATTTTGTCTAAGAATCGCAATAACATAACTGAACATAATAAACAAACATGTATTATACCTACATAATTTTCTTATTGTGTGTGTTTTAACTTACAGGGAGTTTCATAATGTTCTCCCTCATCACAAACATTTATAACAAGAAAACCAAATGGAATTGTTCACAGCCACAGGAAAACTGATTTTTTTTGACAACTAGAGACGTTCGATGTGTGCACCACGGGTGACACGGCACACATCGACACGATATTCAAGTTCTTGCCACACATGCGGCAACATGAGTGCATCGATATTCTTCGCTGCTGCAATGATCCGTTCCTTTAGGTCAGCGAGGTCACATGGCAATGGTGGGACGAATACCTTTGCGTGCTTTGCACGAAATGCACGTTGCACAGTAACCACAGACTTATTAATGTGATATTCCAAGACACAAAACAATTTCTCCCCCGGAGTGGCCATTTTCTCACTACATACACTCGCATCGCCTAGCGGCAGAAATGTGAACTACGATGGAAAACAACGTAGTGGGGAAAAAAAAATTGAGTTGTTCCTTCTGTCTGTACAGGTTTCGTAAATACCTGTCCTACGGTTTTCCTATAATAACTTTTTGTAGTCCCGGAGTACATTATGAAACGCCCTGTAGGAGTTAAAGTGACGAGTTGCATATAAAAATATCCAGATAATTGATGGGACCAGTTTATTTAATTTCACCGATTTTGTGTTACTGCCTGCTGACGCACCTTCCGAACTGGCAAACCGGAAGTCTTCTGAGTTTGGCAATTTGGTTTTACCACTTTCCCAGTTAGTCAGTTGCTGCAACAAAAAATCCTACGAATCACACCACACACAATGGAGGTGCAGTATCGAATAATGTAAGAAATGCTATTGACGCCCATCATCACATCGATGACGGCGATACACAGGTCGGTGGACTGAGGAACAGTTACCTTGCTGGACGAACAACATAAGGCGATTAAAACAGATTTAAGTAGTAATGTAACCTTATTTTGAAATTAAACCAAATAATGAATCGTTTGTGGTGTAGACAGTGGTGATTACAAATTGTAAAGATTACACCTCAGGGCAATAAGTTACACAGAACCTGAATATTAACAGTACAGAACAGAGGAAATGCAGGACGATATTTCTTCGCCAAACATAAGTCATCTTGACAGAACTGTGGGGGAGTTTCATTTATTTTTCCCTTCTTCATTATTCTGCATGTGCTCACGAAAGAGAGAATTTTAGTTTTGTTGGCACTTCAAATTGCACTTTCCTCCTTTTCTTTTTGTGGTTATGGATTACGGTGAAATTCAAAGTAGTGTCACAGCTGTAACGAGTGCAGAGCTCACGTGGGATTTGTACCCTTAACTCATTACGACGAGTTTTCTTCATCTCATGTTGTTTCTTAGTTGTGTGGAGTACTGGCGATCTGTAAACGTAAGGGGTTATAGCAGCGATTTACTTCAGACTTTTGTCATGAATTCCGGGTATGTGAGGGTTTCGAACGAGGAGATCATGACATTTTAAACAGTCTGTCCAGGCAAATGTTTGCTCGTAATGTAGGTGTTTTACTGCTACATTAATCAGCGTGGTATGTAAGTATACTTATAACAGATATTTAACATACAGTAAGCACCATTTTCTAAACTTAATTGTGTAGAAAATAGTTGAATAATAAAAGACCAACTTGATGTCACTTGCTATTTTATTTCACTTCTTATGTGCTCAACATGTTTCGGACATTAATATATCCATCATCAGGAGCTTGCGACTATTCTGTTGAATT
>Ga0123355_10015867_pt1 | contig 11851 bp, 2 predicted proteins | sample TergutEmb28metaG_3_FD_89872 | JGI IMG/M metagenome (GOLD analysis project Ga0123355, IMG submission 89872) | Embiratermes neotenicus P1 segment gut microbial communities from Petit-Saut dam, French Guiana - Emb289 P1 | ecosystem: Host-associated > Arthropoda: Insects > Digestive system > Gut ... | reverse complement strand
TTTGTCGCCAGTGTGGTCTTCTCTAACATCAAGTGCAACATCTTTTATCCCTTCAGTCTCTCTTATGACAGCGGCGATTTCTTCAAGTTCAATCCGAAAACCCCGTATTTTCACTTGATCATCAATTCTACTAAGATAGTCAATGTTTCCATCTGGCAACCACCTTGCCAAATCACCAGTACGATATAGTTTGCCTGAGCCATAAGGATTTGCCACAAACTTCTTATTTGTTAACTCATTATTCTTCAAATATCCTCTAGCTACTCCAACTCCAGATGTACATAGTTCACCAGGCATCATAACCCCGCATAACTGTTCCTTTCGCAATATATAAACTTGTGTATTGTTGATAGGACTACCAATTGATATAGATTGGAAATTGTTTGGAATCTTATATGCCGTCGTCACTGTCGTATTTTCGGCAGGACCATATCCGTTTATTAATTCGGTGCTGCTATTATATTTTTTAAACTCCCTTACATATCTATCAGGTAACTTTTCACCTCCAACAATTAGGAAAGACAATTCATCAAAAGCTTTAGGATTTTCTTGCACAAGTTGATTAAACAGCGCTGTAGTTAAAATCATTGTGTTAACCTTATGTGTCGTAATATATTTTCTCAGCGCTTGCAGATTTAATAAAATATCACTATCACCTAAAACTAACGTTCCACCATTTACGAGAGCACCCCAAATTTCAAAAGTTGATGCATCAAATGCTACCGAACCTGTTTGCAGGATAACTGTTTCATGATCTAATTTTATGAAATTTGGCTGTTTCACTAACCGTATTACACCTTTGTGCTCTATGAGAACTCCTTTCGGTTTACCTGTTGTCCCCGAGGTATAGATACAATAAATCAAATCGTTTGGCAAAAGCGATTCAGGTTCAAAATACAAATCCCCTTCATACAAATCCTCATCGGCAAGGTTCAAAATCGGTATGGGAGTGTCAATCAGTGTTGGACTTGAAACAAGAATTATTTTCGGACTGCAATTATCGATTATATAGGCGATGCGCTGTGGAGGATAGGATGGATCCACTGGTACATAAACTGCCCCGACTTTTATCGTGGCAAGAATGCCAATAATCGTTTCTATATTACGCTTGGCCAATAAAACCACAAAGTCTCCTTTATGGATGCCAATTTCTTGTAACTTAAATGCCAGCGCATTGGTTTTTTCATCTAGCTCTTTGTACGTTAGCGAGAGATCGTGATATCTAACAGCTGCATGGTCTGGAGTTTTTCTAACCTGCAGGGCAAATAACTCTACCACCGAATTGTGAGAATAACCAATTCTTGTATCATTAAAATCAATAAGTATTTTATTTTTTTCTGATATATTCAAAAAATCCATTTCACTTAAACGCTTAGAAGGATTTTGTACAATACATTCCATACAGGACTCCACTGTCTCAAGCAGCCGCTTTACAGTTCCCTCTGAATATAACTCATCAGCATAGACTATTTTCACTTGATAATCTTCTTTTTTTGAAACAAGCTTAAATTCCAAGTCAAATTGGGCTTTTTGTACTGGTAACTCTACAAATTCCACATGTCCAAATTCCGTTTGAACTGTGGTGTTGCTCATATCATCATAGGTCAACATAATGTCAAACAATGGGTTACGATTATGTTCGCGCACAACACTTACTAGCTCAAGAATGCGATCAAACGTAACATCAGAATTTGTCATTAAATTCATATTATTGTTATGAATAAGTTGTAAAAATTCTTTCCCAGTTAAGTTGTAGTTAACATTAGATCTCATAGGCAAAGTGTTTACAAACATGCCGACAATATCAGCGAGTCCCAAATGATTTCTTCCTGAGGTCACTGTACCTAATGTTATATCCGTTTCACCTGTGTATAAAGATATCGTCAAAGTCACCATTGCTGAGAAAAATGAAAACATTGTAATACCATTTCCTCTACACATACTTTCAATTGCATCACTAAGATCAGTGCTAATGTTTTTTTGAATAAGATCACAAGACATTTCTCTATTTGCTTTCCGTGGGTGATCTTGAAGTATATCTAGATTTGAAGTTGGTATTTCAAATACCTTCTGCCAATATGCTTCCTGCTCTTTATAAGCTTTAGTGTCAACGATCAATTTTTGCCAAGCGATATAATCCATATAACTAATCTCTAATGGGGGAAGTTCTGACCCCGTAATGTATGCGGCTAGAAAGTCTTGGGCAAAAATAAATCCACTAGTTCCATCAAATATGGAATGGTGAAAATCAAAAAGAATGTAACAGCTATTAGCAGAAAATTGGATAACCTTTATGCGATACAGTGGGCTAGTTGATAAATCAAAGGGTTTTACAAAATCAGCGATTTGCAAATCTAAAATCTCTTCTATGTATCGGCTACCATTAATCTTTTCAAAACCAATTATCACTTCATGAACTTCTTGCTCAATCTCACAAAACACATCATCATCGTGCTCCATCAACTTCGATTTAAAAATTTGATGTTTGTTTATACAAGCTTTCATGGCTTCTCTTATGCGCCTAATATCCACATCTCCATTAAATTTTACTAAAAATGAGATATTAAAAGCCACAGCATTGTTGTTATTTAATTTGTCTAACAGAAAGAGTCGTTTTTGAACTGGTGCTGCCTCATATAGTACTTGGTCAACACTAGAAGCTATAAGTTTTGGGAAGTCTTCTGAAATCTTATGATTGTCAATAAAACTTGCAATACTTCGTAAAGTTGTAATACTTGCAAACTGAGCCATGGTTAGTCTAACAGTCGAGAACCGATCTTGGATTGCATCAATGATTGATAGCATTTTAAGTGAATCTATTCCCAGCTGAAACAGATCTGTGTCGGGGGCAATATAGCTTACTTCCATCACATTTATAAGAATATCTGATACATGTTTTTCTGTTTCGGTATATTTGGATGTATCAACATCAGGTGTCAACTCAATAGTTGATTCTCCATTTTGACCAATGCGAAAATAAGCTTCTGGTCTCTGATTTACAGACAGATTTTGGATTATCCAATGATATACTGGATCAAACAAATCATAGTCATCCATATCCAGAATTACTTCAATAATTTGATTAAATTTATTTACTGTTACTTGTGCATCTCTTACATGTACGTGTTTCCTGATATGATCTGCAATTGCAGCACAATTGATATAGTCGCCATTTTTTATAACACAATGACGGGCATGTCCAATCACATCCAATCCATAATCCCAATCAATGCGAGCGACATATCCTGTACTAAATTGTGAATGTTGATCTTTACCTATGTATAGATTTCCATAACTTCCTGTGACGACAGGTTTATTTGTATCTGATTTAATTATACAATACCTTTCTTTTTCTGTAATTCCATACTCAGCACATGATAAAGCTAGGGTTTTTTCAATTTGACTACAGTGTAATTTGTTAATTGCCTTAACACATTCTTGCTCATCCTTAAGGTGATATAATTCCAATTCTTGGATGGAAAAATCATGATTAATAATCGCTTCATCAATAACCATGAATAACAAGTTTACCCACTGGGAAATGGTTGCACTGGAGTAGTTGGCACTCCTGTAATCCACGTTCACAACTAATTCATTAGATAATTCCCATACATTAATAAACAAGTCATATTTAGCCCTTGTAGGATCAAGCGGTATAAATTTTGAGACAGTTTCTTTGAACTCAATTGATCTCGGCACACGATCCATATTAAATACCACATTTAGTTGAGGGTTGCGAACATTACTCATTTCAAAATCCTCTGGAGCAATATCACACATCTTATCAAAATCAGCAAATAGTTTTTTGTTCCCATCCACTAACGCACTCAATGTCGTATTATTGTGAATGCTGCAACTAACAGGTCTAATGGTCACACAATTTCCTACCAAAGTCTTTTCTGGATACTGCATTTGCGCAGCAATCGGAACACCAATAGTAATATGATTTTGACCAGTAATTTCATGCAAGAGTGTTTGGAATGCTGCAAGATACAGCATAAACGAGGAGGTGTTTAACCGAGCTGCTGTCCTCCTGATATCTTTGAGATATTCTATGCTCTTATTTATCCTAAAACTTCTTCCACAGGTAGTAGTTTTTGATATGCCTCCCCTAGTTGGTAACGGGGTTTTTTCTATCAGATCAGTGAAGTAGTTAGTTATGAAGTCTTCAATTTCTCGACTGTTTAACTTAGATTTTCGTTCTTCTATCGCTTCAAAATGCTCTGACATTGACATCTTCGGGAGCAACTGAGGTTGATTGCCATCCCAAAGGCTGTTATATTGCTCTACAACCTCTTGATAGATAACAGATAAAGACCATCCATCCAAAAGTACATGGTGAGCTTCAATAATAAAATAATATTGTTTATCGGCATCGACTTGCTGCTTAACAATTGTAGTTCGATAAGCTTCTTCATAGATATTTAGCCGATTTTGCCCCAAATCTTTTATGATTTTATGAATGTCACCATCATCAGCCGTTACTACCTGGAAGTTTTTAGCATAAGTTTCGTTTACCACAAAATGGCTATCATTATTTGCAAGTTTACATCGTAAAATTTCATGCCTTGCAACCACTCGCTTCCATGCTTCCTGTAATAAGTCAAGATTTATCTCACCATTAATCCTAACAAGTAAACGTTCACAAAAAGCATCCTCTGTCGGATCAATTGCTTCAAACACAAGCATTTTGCGCTGTTCATCGGTAATAGGTATTATCTTTGCGTCTTCGCGTACATCCGTTTCTTCATCTGCATAAAATGGTCTCAATTCTTCGCAAGCCTCCACCACTGCTTTATATACTTTTTCTAAATCATCATCGCTATGAGCATCAGACAAGAAGCAATTCCTCCCTTCCCATACATAAACGCCTTTAAGTAGGAGAAGATTATAAAACAGCTCTAAATCACCCTTTAGAACAAAGCGAAAAAGAGAACCACAATAAACCATTCTAATCGGGACTTTATTCTTAATAAAATATAGATTCAAATTATTGCAAAGTGATTTTGTATTTTGATTTAATCGTGAAAAAAGCTCTTCTCCTTTTTCCTTAAGTTGTTGGAGTAAGGCTTTGGTTGCTGCCATTGTTAGAGGATGATGTGAAAATGTTCCTGCAATAAAAGTACGCTTATCTTCAAAAGGTGGCACTGAGTCATCTCCATAATTCCACATACCGCCGTCAACAAGACCCATGATATCAACTTTACCAGCAAGCACGCCAATGGGCATGCCTCCACCACAAACCTTCCCATAACATGCTAAATCTGCCTGGATATCATAATATTCTTGTGCACCGCCGAATCCTAGACGAAAGCCAGTTATTATCTCATCGAACATTAGTAGTACTCCGCTTTTGTTGGTAATTGATCTTAACTCATGAAGAAATTCTCCTGGCTGAAAATCTGGTCTCCTACTTTGCAGAGCCTCTGTAAGCACTATAGCAATATCGTTCTTATTGTTTTCAATAAATTCCAGTGCATCACTACTTCCATAATCAAGGACAATAAGGTCATCCACCATGCTTTGCAAAATTCCGTTGGTAAGCGGAGTTGCTAAATTACTATCGCTAGTGTAATTCTTAATTCCCAGCACCCCATCAAAAGAACCATGATAACTCCCTGAAAAAATAACGGCTTTGCTTCTTCTTGTATATGCTCGCGCTATACGAATGCCGGCCATTACCGCTTCTGTTCCAGAGTTAAAGAATGTAACTCGATCCATATTAGTCATTTCGCTTATTAAGGCTGCAACCTCCCCAGTGAGGCCTGATATAAAACTAAGTGGAAATCCTGCCTCCATCTCAGTTCGGATTGCCGCGTTTATAGCTTCGTTATTGTGACCTAAAATATTAGCTCCAAAATTCATAGTCAAATCAATATATTCATTGTCGTCTATATCGACAATCCGGCTACCAGAGCTAGCTTTAAAAACCATTTGATACATCATCTCTTTTGTATCACGGCGAAATCCCGCAACATGTCGCGGATCAGCATATTTTGATCTGTATTTCTTCATGTAATCTTTCGAAAGATTAGTTTTTTCACAAAAATTATTAATTATCTTTCTTTGCTCTTTTGAGCGATTTTCACATGTTATCCCAGATGTCTTATGAGGTCTATTTGCATTTGAAGATATCACAGGCTTTTTTATTAATTCAATTGATTGATTTTCGTTTTTTTCATCAAGCTCAGTGGCTGGTGACTTTGCCTCTGACATGCTTTTTGATTGAGTTTGTATATTCTGCTCCTTTGGATTAATCCCTAATATTGATAATTGGTTTTGCATTACAGACAATTGCTGCATAAACAATGAAGTAAGGTGGTTATTATTCTGCTGATCAAAATCAACTGGAGGTTGCATGACCGGAATGTCAAGAATTGCTGGTGTAATTGATTGATTTTTAACAGCTTGATCTTTTTGTTCTTCCATACTAGAGTTTGCTTGAAGATCTACTATTTCCGGCAGCATATCATCAGAGGCTGATAGAGTCGAATGCGGTTCTTTGCTTAGATCAATATGAGCTCCTACATGGCTGTAAATATGATCAGCAATAGCATTGATAGAAGTAAGCTGATCAAAATACTGATTCATCGGAATTTCAATATCAAACTTTTTCTTTATGCTCGCATTAACACTCATCAGTAGAATTGAGTCAGCACCAAGCTCAATAAGATTTTCATTATCCTTAAGTTCATCAATCGGTATACGTGAAGTTGCTGAAATAATTTCTTTCACACTATTAGTAATTTTTTGAAGATTATTCATTTTTTCACCTCTGTCTATACTGGTGGATAGATCTTATTTTATATAAGGCCAAAAAGATTTTTTCATGAATGGATAAGTCGGCAAACTAACTGTCCTAACGGGTATTCCTGAAAAAATTTCCCCAACTTGCGGTAAAGCGCCATCTACATATAGTTGACCTATCCGCTCACATAATTTGAGCCTATTTTGCAAATCCTGTGCCCCAAAGGATTTACTTATATCTATCACTTTTTCTGAAAGAATTTGTTGCGTTTCTTTTGTAATTTCGTTCCATCGTAACCCTATGCTATTTTCTCTTACGGAAATATTCCCCGTAAAAATACTATTTGCTATATCAGTATAACCACTAAAGTTTTGAATTTTTGCTATTAGTTCTTCAGTACTGCTTACTGCAGTAGCAAAGCGATAGCGCCTGCTAGCCCTCCCCTTGCTTAAAGTAAAGCATATATCGGCAATATGTTCAGATCTCTTTGATTGTAAATATTCTTTAATTTTCTCTAACAAAATTAGGAGCTGTTCATTAGTATTTGCAGATAACATAAAGGGATAACTTGAATTTTCTAATACTCTATCTTCCGGTCTATGTTCTTTAAGAATAGCGTGGACATTTGTACCAGAAAATCCAAAATTATTAATTGAACAATGCATTAGCTTGTCAGAATAATCCCATTTAACTAGTTGTTTATTAAATGCTAGTCTAGAATTATTCATCTGAATTTTTTCATTTAATTTATTTAGATTAATGATAGGAGGTATTGATTTATACTTCATTATCATGCAACATTTTACTAAACTTGCCAATCCAGATGCAGAGTATAAATGACCAATATTTGATTTTAAAGCACCAACATAACAATTTTTATCATTTCCAGCCTCAGATTTCGGAAAAAGTTTAGATAACACATTCATTTCGATAGGATCTCCAATTAGAGTGCCGGTACCATGAGCCTCAATATAGTCAATGTCAAGAGATGTGAGACCTGCTTTTTCGAGGGTATGCTCAATTAATAGCTTTTGTCGTGTGGGATTTGGAGCTGACAATCCGACAGAACGCCCATCTTGGTTTGAATGAACTGCATCAATTACAGCGTAAATGTTATCTTTATCTTTTATGGCTTGCTCATAACTTTTTATAAGTACTGCTATAACACCCTCCCCTTCAACCAAGCCATCTGCTTCATCATCGAAAGGGCTTACCTTGCCTGTTTTAGATTCAGCTCCAAACCGATGATCGTCCATCGGGAGAACGCTCACCTGAACACCGCCAACAATTGCTTGATCGCACTCTCCGTTAGAAACGGACTGGCAAGCAACTTCTAGCGCCGCAAATGAAGATGAACAAGCTGTATCTACCAACATGCTTGGACCCTGAAAATCCATATAATACGCTAATCGACTGCTGATGTTTGCAGCTAATACACCCGTAGGTGTTCCTGCTTCTTCTGATATTTCAACAATATTCTGAAATTGTTGTGTGCACATATCGGCAATGTAACCGACATAAATGCCAGTATTGCTTGAGCGTAAAATATCACCCCCATAACCGCCATCTTCCATAGCTGAGTATGCTACCTCAAGGAATAGCCGTTGCGTGGGTGACATTACAATAGCTTCGTTGTTAATAATATTGAAAAACGAGTTATCAAATAAATCAATATCTTGCAAATACCCACCTATTACATACTCTTCTGGCTTACCCTTTCTTGAGCAATAAGCTTGTAGTTGTTCATGTCGTTTTTCAGGAATTGACCCAATGTTGATCGTACCTTCACATAGATTATCAAAGAATTCTTCTTTATCCTTTGCCCCAGGCACAAGAGCAGCCATACCGATAATTGCCACCTGCGAATTCGTGTTTTTTGATTGTTTTTCAGAAATATCTGCTTGCTGGAGAGTATAATGTGTTTGATATATCTTTTTGGCAATATCATTAGGCGATTTACATGCAAATAAATCCTCAATCTGCACACCCCTTGGATACTCTTGCTGAAGCCGGTCATATAGCTTTACAATCAATGTTGAATTTATGCCATATTGAAAAAGATCCTCCGTGGCAATTATGTCGATATCGGGAAATACATCAGCGCAGATATTCTGAACGTTTCGCCTAATTTCACTGAATTCTTCACTCGTGAAATCCATCATATCCCTTTTTTCTGCTGTTGCATCAGCTGTTCTTAATTTTGAAATTTCAGACAGTATATCTGTGTATGTTCCTTTTTCAAATTGAGCACGTAACTCATATCTCATTAACTTACCACTTGACGTTTTTGGAATCTTCTTCACTGGAATAACATAGTCTAGCATAATTCCTACGTACTTCATCATTTGAGTTTTGAGATTGTTATTAAGCTTTTCAAATGTGTTCAAATTACTGCAAACAACAAAGGCGGCAACTTTCTCTTGATCCGATTTTTCTGAGTACACCGAGGTTATGGCTATTTTCCCATTTAAAATACCGTCTGCTTTGCAAGCAATCCGTTCTAGATCATTTGACACAAAGTTCTGACCATTGATGATAACCACATCTTTCGTCCGCCCTACAATAATAATACGATCATTGTTTACAAACCCAAGATCCCCAGTTTTGAACCAGCCATCACTTGTTCTGCTTGCGTTCGTTTCCTCTGGATTATTGTAATATTCATCAAATACACTAACCCCCGTGATTTGCACATGTCCAAAATGATTTTCCAAAAGTAATATATCATTATTGTCGCATATTCTAAACTGGACATCGTTTATTGCCGTTCCCTCAGTTACATAAGTTGCGGCTTTTAATTCATCTCGTGATGGTAAAAATTGAACCTCTTGCCCGATTTTCAATTTACTTCTATCAATAGAAAAAGAAGTTAATTCCTCCCCTAGATCCAGTATTGATACAGCTAAAGTTGCTTCCGCAAGACCATAAGCTGGTCTAATTACATTTGACTTTAAACCATAGTCACTGCCTTTTTTCAAAAACGCTTCACAATCGGAAATTGAAATCGGTTCTGCTCCGTTAAGTATAGAATGGATATGGGATAAATCATAAGTATCTTTCCCCTTATTCATTGTTTTTGTAGCAAATTTAAGACCGAAATCATTACATACTAATATGGTCGCTTTATGTTTAGTTATGATTTCAAGCCAAATTTTCGGCTTGTAAATGAATAAGCTTGTCGGGATAATAATTTGTTTAGAATTAATATATATACTAGCCAGATGGCATCCAATCAGACCCATATCATGAGTAAGAGGTATCCAAAATGGCAAAATATCATCTTGATTTGCTTGCATTCTTTGTGTTATCGCATCAAGATTCGCTACGAGATTACGATGGCGAAGTACTATCCCTTTAGGAAGGTTTGTGGATCCAGATGAAAATTGGATAAATGCGATGTCATCCGAAGTTGATTCACACACTGTACCTTCATTACAGCAATCAAAAGCTTCTTGACTTAAAATGGCATCCTTCATCAGATCATCAACATCAAAATCATTCTGAATCGCATATTTTTTTATTTCTTCAATACGATTATCTGGAGCGATAAAGAAGCTCCTTCCTAAAGTTTCACGAGCTTTAAAAAATTTATAATTAAATATTGACTTATCATTACAAGCAATTGGAACTGCGATAATACCTCCTAAGATGCACGCCCAAAACGTATGCACGAACTGATAGTCATTATAAAATTGGAAAACTAGCTTGTCTTTTGGCCCAATGCCACAACTTTGCAAATACCCTAATACAGTTAATGCCTTTTTGCGCAATTGATCATAAGTATATGTTTCTTCTCGCTCTCGGCTATAAACAAACGCAACTGTACCATTGGATGAAGTAGAATGATCAAGTACATCTATTAAAGTTTTCATTACTTTTAATCTCCTTGTATAATAAGGAACTGTAATTAAATAACTTGACTACTTACTAGATAAAATTCCTCAACTCTTCGTCGCAACAAGCCTTATTTGCCCCAGCAAACCGCGTTTGCTGCTCCTTGATTTGAGAAATTTTCTCGTCGCAATTAGAACAAGTTATTTAATTACAGTCCCTAAGTTTCTGAAAATAATATTTTTTTACATCTTCTACCATCTTCGTCAAACTATTACCACTAACGCCAATTTCAACAAATTCTCTAACATTTTGTTCTAATAGATGTTTGATAGTATTATTCCACTGAACTGGAGAAACAATATGTTCAATCAAATAATATGATATTCGTTTTTTTTCATATTTACTTGCAGTTACATTTGAGATGATTGGTATTCTAGGTTTGTTGAATCTAAAATTAAGTAAGTATTTCTTGAATTCGATTTTAGCTGCTTCCATATATGGAGAATGGAAAGCCCCACTTACATTAAGAATTAAAAACTTGACATTTTGAACGCAGGTAAATATTTTTTCACTTTTAAAAATATTCTCTTTCTCTCCTGCAATAACTGTCTGCGTATTGGTATTATAGCTAGCTATTGATAAATTTAGCTCAGGATACTGACTACATATTTCTTTCACTTTCTTTGCTGATAGACCAAAAACTACTGCCATCGCTCCATTTACAGATCTTTGCATCAACATTCCACGCATCTGCACCAGTTTTAGACCTGTTTCGAAATCAATTACTTTTGCTGCAACCAGTGCATTGTATTCTCCTAAACTGTGTCCAGCGACAAAATCAGGCTCAGTTTTTGTTCTTTTTAAATGTTCAAGATACGATAACGCATTAACGACATATACACCAACTTGAGTAAATTCAGTATTATTTAATTGATTATTTGGATTTTCTAAACACAATTTTTCAATAGAATAATTTAAGATATCATTAGCGATTACAACATGATCTTGATAATTTTGAAATAAATCTTTTCCCATTCCTTTTTTTTGGCTTCCCTGACCGGGAAAAATAAATGCCTTCACACTAGCACACCTTTCATTAAAAACTAATCCACAGTTCCTAGTGCACCAAATCGCAAATAACGATGCAATACCTGATAAAAATTCCAAACTTCTTCGTTGGCTCCTCCTTGCGTACTTTCCTCAGTACGAGGCGTCGTCGCCGCCTCGAATTTTGAAATTTTTACTTAACCGTTATTGTACCGTTATTTA
>Ga0123355_10015866_pt1 | contig 11851 bp, 4 predicted proteins | sample TergutEmb28metaG_3_FD_89872 | JGI IMG/M metagenome (GOLD analysis project Ga0123355, IMG submission 89872) | Embiratermes neotenicus P1 segment gut microbial communities from Petit-Saut dam, French Guiana - Emb289 P1 | ecosystem: Host-associated > Arthropoda: Insects > Digestive system > Gut ... | reverse complement strand
TATAGAAATGGGGCGCAGTGGTGGGATGATATAGAATTGGAGTACAGTGGTGGGATGATATAGAAATGGGGCGCAGTGGTGGGATTATATAGAAATGGGGCACAGTGGTGGGATGATATAGAATTGGAATACAGTGGTGGGATAATATAGAAATGGGGCGCAGTGGTGGGATTATATAGAAATGGGGCGCAGTGGTGGGATGATATAGAATTGGAGTACAGTGGTGGGATGATATAGAAATGGGGCGCAGTGGTGGGATTATATAGAAATGGGGCACAGTGGTGGGATGATACAGAATTGGAGTACAGTGGTGGGATGATATAGAAAAGGGGCACAGTGGTGGGATGGTATAGAAATGTGGCACAGTGGTGGGATGATATAGAATTGGGGTACGTAATTCATCAGAACGCTGACTGTGACAATTAACAGACGTTACTGAACATAATTTTCTTCTGTCTTTCTTAGTGTGACCTCTTTTTAACTACTCGCTGTAGGTGTAGAGGGTTATGGTTGCAACTGATCCCACTCAGTGACACATGTACAAACACACACACACACACACACTTCGCACGACTCCCCTGGATGAGGGATCGGTCCGTCGCTGAGGTTTCTCCCAGTAAAATACACAACATTCGCAAGCGACACAAATCCATGCCTCCGGCGGGTTTCGAACCCGGTATCCCAGCAACCGAAGAACCGCAGACTCACACATTAGATCGCGCGGCCACCTGTATCAACAGCATAATTTTCTAGAATATCATAATCTTATGTTAGCCTAATGTTGCATGTCGGTTTTGTGTAGTGCAAAATGGTGATATGAGTTACGAAATGTGCTTTTAAATTACCCTGTAAAAGCTTTGTCTGAATTTACGCAGATATAAATAGCAAACGCGTTAAAGAATAGAGGCTACGTAATGCTAAACTGTAATGGTTAGAAATGAATGGAGGAGCACTAATTTGAAGACGTCATCATATTTTAATCATTTGTATTTTATTATCTCTCTTAGAATGAGTGATGAAATTCAATCTAGGATTGTTATGACTAACGGAGCAGCCAAAAAAATCTGTTTCCACCAGCAAATTGGACTTAATTTGAGAGAGAAAAAAACTAGTAATGTGCTACATTTGGAGCATAGCTTTTCATGATTGTGAAAGTAGATTATAAATAACTGGATATTTTTTAAATGTGGTGCTGGAAAAAGTTGGACCGATCGTGTTAGGAATTAAGAAGTATTACGTAGGTTCAAGGAGGAAAAAATCCTATCTAGAGTAAAGATAAAAGGAAAGCTAAATAGAAGGGTCACATCTTGCGTAGAAACTGCCTTTTAAAACACGTCATTTGAAGCAAGATGGCGGGGATAACTGGAGTGACAGGAAGACGAGGAAGAAGACGTAAGTAGCTACTGGATGGCCTTAAAGGGACGACAGGATACTGGAAATTGAAAGATGAAGAAGCACTAGATCAAACTCTGTGGAAAGCTCGCTTTGGAAGAGGATATGGACCAGTCGTGAGACAGAACAGAGAATGAATGAACCACTCTTAGACCCTGAGCTGTAATTTGGATGTTCGTTGTGTTACCAACAACTTCTGGTCAATAAATTACTATAACTCTTAAGAACATATGCTGTTACATTTTTCTTACCCTTGAGTGTAGGCCTACTTCAATTTAAAATTTGTTGACTGCGTTGAACTAACAGTTGATTCATGACCCCTGAAGACAAATTAGGTCTATAATGCTGGACATTAGTTACAACACCACGTGACGTTATGTATGCGTTTTTTATTTCCTTTACGGTCCAATCAGAAATAAAGACACCACGTGCTATGGTCGCCTTCTGGTTGTATGTAATTACAAGAGTTCAACACGAGGTCACTGACAGCATATTTCCTCAGTAGCACGCATTTGTGATTGTAACCACTTGATGATAATGAATGCTACGTGTTTAGTGAAGAACAGAGCTAGCTACAGTGACATTATAAAGTTCGAACTACCTGACATTTACATATAGTGATTACAGAGTTTGCAGTTGACCTTCGCAGTAGTTTGCGCTGGGGATAGCCGACTATCCCTTGTTTGTGACCAGCAACCGAAGTGTTCCAGTTAAAAATACACTGGGCTACAGAGCAATGGCGTTTTGTGCGTGTGAGATAATACGTTTATTTTTGTATTCTTCTATGTGGTTAGAGCAGTGCATACATTTGACTTTAGGCTTGCTGTAAAAGCAACGCTGAACAAATGGCGACCAGTATTTGTTAAAAAAATAAGTCAGACAGTGATACAGAATCATGTTTTGACAGTATTTATACGTTCCCCCCCCGGACTGTCATCACGAGTGTGAAGGGACTCTAACCCCACTGTGAGGGTCAACTACGTTCTCTTGAGTAACGGACATTACAAACTGAGAACTAAATTCGAAAACACATGAAGTTCTTTTCTGTTTGTCTCACGTTTATGAACTGGCACTACGCCCGTTAATATAAAACACTGTTGATAGTAAACCTATATGCACTTCCATTATCCTAAATTGGCACTTTGAAATTTACGAATGTTTCAGACCTCAGTCAGATAATGAACACCTTCCAATCCACCTTCGTTCTCTTCCCACTTGAGAAAACCGAGCAAACAAGCCGAAACTCTACAGATAATAAACTTTCATCTTAACTGACTAAGTTATAATCTTACATTGTTCGTAAATAATGATGCAAAAAGGATTTGTCCATCGTTAGGGATTTATACAATGTCATCTGAAAGCCCCGCCCTAACATGGAACCGGACCGACAAACACGCACCACACACACACACACACATACACACACACACACACACACATCACAATCTAATTCAATAATTGGATTATGGTAACGTAAACGTATCTCCTGCTGTGAGCTCTGTATAGCCATCAATTAGCCAAACGATGGAGGAAGGATGGGGAGACAGGAAGGTTTTACGTGTTACTGGCTGGAATCGATACATCAACCGCCAGTGGGTATGGCAACAAAATATAATCCTATGTCATAGTCGCTGAAACGTCCTGTGCTTTGTGAATGTCGTGAGTCAACTTTCGGGTACTGTCTTCAGATCACTGACTCAAGTCTTCAAAGCCATCTATCTTCGACAAATGTAACAAGTGTGAATGTTATGAACTGAGATGCCTGTAACAGAAACTGTCATGTGACAGCAACATGGCCAACTAGTGTGACGGGTTGATTAACACTAGCAAAGAGGTTTTGAAATGATTAATTAATAACGCCATTCAGCGCAGACCCCTTAAAAATTTCCAAGGAAATACCCACTACTTGGAAACTGAAGGTAATCCTTGTGTTTGGGAGCAGAGCCGCTGATCTGTGTGTTAAGACACGTACAACAATCCTTGTCTCCACATTATACTTCTTTAAGAACAGTTTCTCATTACCTTCCCATCTACACCTAGGACTTCCTAGTGGTATTTTCCTCAGGTCTTCTACCGATATTCTGTGCGCACTTCTCCTTCCCCTCAAATAAAATCAACAAATTTGGCAGGTTAAGAAAGCCCAGTTTTCTGTGTTCGTTTGATGTTTTGATTGAAAGCATCACACTGGCACCACAGGAAGATTTTTCTCAAACAAAGTCTGGCATCAAAGAGAAATATCTGAAACAGAAAAATCATATGGCAAGACTATGCTGCAGAACTAATACAAATTTGTAAGGCTGAAATAGGGAACGAGAAGGGATAATTTATAAGAAACGCTTTGCCTGAATTTTTTCTCTTTTCCCTAATGTTCTTCCATGGATATTCCATTCACAAAAGGGCGAGAATTCAGAGAAAATCCATGCGAAAAACGCGAAAAATTCTTATATCTTTACTACAAATTAAAAAAATAAATAAACTGAAAGCGTTAAAATAAGAGATAAGTTTAAGGGAAGAAAATTTTTACAATTAGTTCACTGTTTGCTCAAAAACACTCTCAGTGTTCAGGTTACATAACTTCGAACGTTTGAATGATTGGTATGACAGGAACTGATAGGAAGCTGAAGTTGCCTATTTCAGGTACTATGCAGGCGCTTATCTGGAGAGAATGAGAGGACCATAAAATAGTCATTTTCTCGGCCAAGATTAGAACCGGTCTCTTCACCAATGCAAGTCAATAGCGTTACCCCTCCTATCTCCTTGCTGCTTCAAGGGGTGAAAGGATGAAGAAAGATGAAATGTGTGGAATAAGAAACCAACTAGATGTCACTTAGTATTATATTTATTTCTCCTTATAAGTTGCTCTTTATAAGTTGCTCAACATGTTTCGGGCCACTTTGTGCCCATCTTCAGGAGCTGACGACTTAGTGGTATTTTTTTCACGTGTGGTGTAGTGCCGTGGCTGTGTGGGCAGTCAGATCCGGTTAGCTGCTTGTGTGTCCGTTGGGAAGTACGTAGCACAAGGTGGCCCGAAACATGTTGAGCAACTTATAAAGAACAACTTATAAGGAGAAATAAATATAATACTAAGTGACATCTAGTGGGTTTCTTATTCGACACTGAACTAAGATGCACGGTCAACCACACATCAAAGATGAAATATGTAGTGACCAGTAACAACATAGTGTCTGGGAGAGAAGTATGACGTACAGTGACCACGTAGTGTACAAAAAAATACAGACTCTCTCCCCAGTTTAACCAGTAATTATGTTCCGGGGGATAAGGGGAAGGTCGAGTTTTGCTAAAATTGGAACTGAGTATGCATACGGTCAACTGTGCATCTACACACAAGGGAATCAGATTGAAATCCAAAATCAGACGCACTGGACGTTGAACGGCCGCAGCACGCCTGTGTCATCACCCTGCAGTATTCTTCCATCACATTCATCCCATTGCCTTATAATCACTTCGACCGGAGATTTGTTTCATGGTACTGAAACCTGGATCATAAAAAAGAGAGGTTCCCAGAAAAAAATGAAAGGGCACAAATGAGATATTTAAAAACGGTTTGCGATTTAACAATACTGGAAAACCAAACGGACACTCAAGAACAGACTTAAAAGAGACATAGTACTGGAAGATCTGAAAGCACGTCACAAAAACTCGTTAGACCACCATTAAAAAATGGACAAGAACAGAACAGAAAAATTGGCTCCGCAAAAGAAGCCCAAGGGACGAGACCTAAGACGACCTAGAAGAAGATGGAACGACCAAGAAAACTTCGAGCCTTAAAGAACACGTTCCAGAGCCTGAAATTTAGACACGTTTAAGATGTGAATGCAGTTTTGTCATTTTCCAAATCTTGCATAATCTGTAATTTCTTAAGTCGGGGAGTGCCTGTTATGTAAAACCACAGGGTAGTTCACGCAGTTAGCACATTATGTGGATCAGATAAGCTGCATAACAATTTTGTTGAGCAGTATCCATTCATCTGAGACAACGTACCCTTCTAAGCGAAACTATCTGAAAAGGAATTATAACATTTTCACGTGGCATTGCGTGTAAATGCCTGTTACTTTAGACAACTATTGAGTCGTTATTTAATTACGAAAATTCCTGTTTGTAATAAGTTCATATAAATCGCTGTAGTTCAGAATTAGACTGAATGTGAACTATAAAGGTAGGCCCTTGATTCTATTTACAGTCATTCATTAGGAGCAGCAATCCCGCATGTAATCCTGAACTTTAGCGGTGCACACGTGGTCTGAGACAAAGGGTCTTGCTTTTCATACTCCTAATGCTGGTTAAATTAACAGACATTTTATCAGCGTAGATCTTTGCCTTGGTTTCGCCTTATAAACTCACGTCTGTCTACGCACTTTTTGCATTTAGAAAACAGGGCTTATAACGTTTGCTTTAAGCATGGGCTTTTGTGTGGTTGTAAGAGAGAGGCGACGAGTGTTTGAAGTGGTTGAGCTTTTCTGTACCTCAGCTGCTGTATTAATGGTGATTTTCTTAGCTTTGAAGTGTTATTTCAAGTCACGTCTGTGTACCGATAATTGGGGTGACATTTCTCTTTCCGCTGCTTATGAGTACGAATAGATGTTAGGAGGTTTACATTCGTCCTTCAAGAATTAAGACTCATTTTTTATACTTCTCTACTTGGCAAAGAATTATCTAACCGCTCATATGCACCGAGCATAGGAATATGAAGAAGGTGTTGTGGATGACGGGGATGTTACGAAGGGTATTGTGAATGTATATCTACAAAACATAAGACCCACAGTAAATATTCAAGGCACCGTTTACAGCACAAGCGACCAGATAATTTTCACGACAAGAAAAGGGAAGGCATAAGAATAAAGCGAATCTCTAAATTCAGCAATGTTCTACATTCTTTTTCTTCTTTTTCCCCTTCTATCTCAATATCATCTACTTTCTTCCTCTTTCTTTGTACACTAAATCTTTCTGTTTCCCTCCTTTCTTTTTTTTCATGCATTCCTCTTCTTTTTCTTCTTCTTCTGTAAGCATATCAAGTAGGACAAAAAACTTTAATCGCTACGTTCACAGTAAGAGGAGCAGTTAAGGGGTGGGGTGGGGTGGGGTGGGGTGGGGGGTGCAACAGCAAGGGATCGATTGGCCAACTCAAGAAGGAACCAAACTCATCTCGAACTTTATTCTGAAACTGTGCTGGTGACACGTGTGAACCGGAACACTGAAACTACTTGGCAATTACAAAGAAAATACCCCAAGAAACCCAAGAAGAGTTCAAGACCAGTTGCTGATGACATTTGTAAATAAAAGTTACACTGAGGGACCACAGAGAACAAGACAGGCAGTGTAGGTATGACGTAACATTCAGGTACGTTTGTGCAATCCTTTATGCAATGGAAAAGCAATAAGAATTTTTCCACGTTGTCTGATAAACAGTAAGGTTTTTTTGGGGGAAAAAAAAGCTTTGAACATGAAATGTGTTTTGATCTTCTCTACAAATATTGTCTGAAGGGTTTTTTATGCTAAGAAGCATAAAGAGAGACACGATCATCAATGTATATTGGTATTAAAGTAAAGTACCAGTTATTCTTGTCAGATTTTAATGAAACTTTAACATTCTCGACAAATTTTCGAAAAAACTTTGAAATATAGAATTTTGTACAAATCCACCCATTGGGAGCCGAGTTGTTCCATACGGACGGACGGACAGGTGGACAGACAGACATGACGGAGCTAATAGTCGCTTTTCGCAATTTTGCGAAAGCGCCTAAAATTGCAACACCTGTCAAAAACAAGTGTCAATGAACTAAACTGCAACCCAGCTGTCTGACGAATCATCATAACGTAGCATATTCCAATTTCAGCAGAACATTTTATGGCCGTTTATCGTCTGACGTGACACTGTAAACTATATCAGTGTTGACAGTCACACTACAGACTTAGCGCCTGATGTACGATTACGGAAGGTGAGATATTCCAATCTCGATTCAAGTGGGCGGCTGTCATGGTGTACATTTCGGGCGAAATGCTACGTTAAAGTAAGCTATTCTTCATGCATTCTACGTTTTTAGTCATTCGAAGTCATTAAATATTTCGACAATATGGAACCAATAATGTCTGAGAATCTAATTAAATTCTGGATCAACGAGTAAAAATGGTTCGATTCCCAGCATGGGAAAGGTGGTTATCTTTAGTCCAAATCGTCCAAATCAGGTCTGAAGCTCACCCAGTCTCAAATTAAAATTTAACCAGGGACAGTTTTTTCGGGAGCAAAGCGGCTGGGGTTTGAAAGAGAATTTCATTCCATCTAGTGCCTATATTAAGAAAGCTTGGGGCTATATTTACAATCCCTCGTAAGCGTTTCGCGGCTTGATATTTGAAGAAGCAGAGGGGCAATTTTGTTTTGCACTGTCCTTTTGAGTACCAGGATATCCTCCTCGTCAATGTGAAGGCTAATCAAATTAGAGTACACCTCAATTTCAACACCTGCTCGTTGCATCTTAATATTCCACCTACATCGGGATTTCAGTTCTTAGCGGATAACCTTAGGACCGTATTGTCCACAGGCCTAATCACTAGCTGAGACAAGAACGGCTTCTTTAGATGCACACAGTACATTCATTTGATACTTTTTATGACATAATGTATAATGTGCAAAATATATGAACAATTACATGTAGGATACATGCATATATGTACGTATGGGTGGATACTTCGAAACAGCTCTTAGAGATGTAAGTTTTGAATGCGCTATTGCATGACAGTAGTTCACGGTGACACTCTTCTTGAGTCAGCGTAATAAAGAAGCAATAAACCCCTCCGAGATGTCCATAATAAATCACCAATCGACGAAAAATTGTAATGCGGAAGACTTTAATATTTAACATCAAAGCTGTGACAACCACTAGACAGAACGTAGCTCATACTGTTTTAAAAACATGATTTCGAGAACGTTATGACACAGAATATTCGTCAATAAAAGATAAAGATATATTTATCCAAGTGCTTAATTTGTGCACAAAGTCATAAAGACGCTTGGGGGTGCAGCAGCAGAGCTCCATCTTGGCACTCGATGAAGGTGTCAGCCTCATGTATTGGTCAATTATACTTCATGGTACTCATATAATAGGAAGGTGAATGGACCTTAAGGCTGGGCTGGATGCCGTGTAGAGGAGATATATCATGCTCCTCGCTGGAATCGAAATCCGTTTACAGGTAATTCGGCCCAAAATCTAATTACTGTACCGATTACATTAAGACAACATTGTACGTACTGTAAGTATACTCACGTTTAAGTTAAAATAAAAATTTATATAACTCATCGCCTTCCATTTCATGTTATAATTTCCTAATTACGCTCTCTCTCTCTCTCTCTCTCTCTCTCTCTCTCAGTGCTATAAAAACGAATTTCGTACACAAGCTGTCCATGCTGTGCCAAATGATTAAAAAGGACCAGAGAATGCTGCGTTACAACCTCCAGGCGTTAGTTTTTGACATACATGTCACAGGTAACCGGCGCACGGTATCAGATTACAAAACTGTTGGCGTCTCGTAGTTGCAGTAAGCACTTAAACAGGTCTTCGTACATTTTAAAGGAGATTCACTGCTCTGAAAAGCATTTTCTTAAACATGCCTTAACAAGCTGACATCGACTTTCGTCACACCTGCCTCCACATCTTGCCGCGGAAGTTTCCGTATTTCTAGGAAGGACAGCGTAAACCCCATGCCAAGTTGCCCAGTAAAGAAGCCCACCTTAGTTTGTTCTGGCGCCTAAGGACGCCATGCAGTCGGCAACTCTGCATTTTCCGCTTTCAGCCACTGCCAGTAATATTGCCCATAGCCTGCTGTAGCTCCGTCGAGCTGAAACCGCAGTCTAGCCTTGCAGTTAGAAGCACACCTTGCAGCATTCCCAGTAAAACAGTTTCCAGCAATTCATGATACGCATGAGCAATCAGCATGTCAGGCAGCATATAGGAGGCCATGCGAATATCTCCGTTGATAACAGCCGTTAGCATCTACTGAAGCTTATTTGATATCCACGTTCGTGGTTAGCACGAGGACTAACCCACACGGAGAGGTGACACTTACGGGGTTTAAACACAAAGCCACGTGTAAAACACCTTTCGTCTATTCATGGAATTTGTGTTTGAGCAGCCATTAGGTAGCGTGTTCATGTCGTATGCATTGACAAATTTGCATCAGTACAGGACTATCACTTTGACAGATGTACACTCCGCAAGTAGCGGCATGGACACAATTGACTGTCAAGAAGTACTTCGAGAACTTTCGTCTGGTCATTTGTAATTCTCGCGCGATATTACGTCGGTAGCCCAACGGATATCTTTCCACAGCTTTAATTGTGACATCCTCTTTGATTAGTGTCACTGCACTCCACAGAAGACTTACATTCACAAGTGTGTTAGATGTTAGTTTCTATCTCAAGAGGACGCCGGTACAGTCCTCGAAACACATTGATTTCTGTATAACATCGATGGCGGAAACGTTAGTCTTATTTCCTACCATCAATGCCATCTCGATTATTAGAAGCCCCGAGTTTAAGAGCAGGCCACATTCGTCGTGAGTGCATTCCATGGGCATTCGATCACAACTGAGTCCTGCTGTGTGCTGCCTTTCCCGGTCAGGCCTACCTACAGCTCTTTAATCACCGCTACAAGTAACGATGACGAAAAGTGTGTTACTCCATTACGGTGAACTGTAACTCGAAAACTGCATCTCTTAGGCTAAAAGTTGCATAACATTTTCGGTCACAGTAAGAAGAGTTTTTTTTTTTTCACGAAGTTTATTTCACATTATAAAATAAGATAAATTGAAAGTGTCGTTATATTTCATAAATGAGGCATAAACAAATAATCAAATAAGCGAAAGAGTACTAATCTTCAGGATGTGTACCAAGCAGAAGAAATTGACGATATAAACTGTAAAACATTTATTTAACCATCTTTCAACCATGTGGAGATTTACGCCCATGCATATTACTTATATAAAAAGAACTTCATAGAGAACACAGACTATGTCCATTATAAAGTCCAGTGTGCTAATGTTGTTCGAAGAAGTAGGCGTTCTTTATTTTGAAATTCTAACGAATCGCATGTACATTGTATGATAAAACACAGAGTTTTTTTTTTACTGTTACGTACACTTATCACTAGATTACGAAGTGTTACGATCTGTAGCCACGATTAGTAGATCAATGACTCCGTGGAATGCAAATCTATACTCAATATAATGATGGTTACACACACATCATCGTTCCTAGAAGCAAATCAACACATGCAAATAGGTGTGTCAGTGAGGTTAGCTCCGGTAATGGAACCGCCATTGCTGTATTAGTGTCCATTTCTTGGCTGAAACTACGATTACATTAAAAATAGTTCACATTAGTATACAAAATTATCTGAATTCATTTCAGTGGTCGTGGTAATGTCATTAGCAACGTTAGGTATGGCCACACACGATTATATGACCCTTTGAATTTAAGTATTGTAAGCTTATTGAGTCACTCATCGATATTCAATGCCATAGACGTTGCCTTTATTGACAGTAATAATAAATCATGCGGCTGGGCTATCTCTCTTAACTATCGCAGTTTGACATACTAAGTCCCTTATTCAATATTCCAACTGCGATTTCTCTTGGGCGCCTCTAAGATGGTATCGGACACGTGTATTGTTATTGTGGGCGCACCAATGCTGAGGTGAGACTAGAGGTAGCAGAGACGGGTTATCAGTGTTCCGACCACGGGTTCCGGAGGGTTCTTCTTCTATAGTCAGAGCGCTGTCAATTTGTAAATGTACTATCCGCAGACGAGCATAGTGTACTGTACGTTAAAGTATCAAGGGGAAAATCTGAATTTAAATACTTGTCTGTAACTTCCACAAAGAACACTGCCATTGAGCCACTGTTCTTCATTAGGAACACGAATTCACAAATTCAAAGTCATGAAACTAATTACTAATTTAAAAAATTTTCACACAGTTACATTGCTGTTTCGTAAAGTAACGGGATGCAATATCTTTCGGAGTATAGGCACTTACCGACTGGTTCATAACGACAGATATTTTCCGGCAGTGTGATCTGTCTTGCACAGGTGCCACACCTATATCAGCAACTGACTGTCCTCTGACGGAATAAAAACAAAGGGTTGTTGACTGACAGACAGACAGATAGACAGACATAGATAAATTAGATAGATTAGCTAGATTAGATAGATTAGAGTATATTAGATTAGATTAGATTAGATAGATGGATAGATGGATAGGTGGACGGACGGACGGACAGACAGACAGAAGACAGACAGATAGATAGATAAGATAGATTAGATAGATTAGATAGATTAGATAGATTAGATAGATTGGATAGATTGGATAGATTGGATAGATTGGATAGATTGGATAGATTGGATAGATTGGATAGATTGGATAGATTGGATAGATTGGATAGATTGGAT
>Ga0123355_10015865_pt1 | contig 11851 bp, 7 predicted proteins | sample TergutEmb28metaG_3_FD_89872 | JGI IMG/M metagenome (GOLD analysis project Ga0123355, IMG submission 89872) | Embiratermes neotenicus P1 segment gut microbial communities from Petit-Saut dam, French Guiana - Emb289 P1 | ecosystem: Host-associated > Arthropoda: Insects > Digestive system > Gut ... | reverse complement strand
ATTATATTATATTATATTATATTATATTATATTATATTATATTATATTATATTATATTATATTATATTATATTATATTATATTATATTATATTATATTATATTATATTATATTATATATTATTTCGTAATGATTTATAAAATTCAAAACCTATATTTTAGGCATCCTATATCTCCAAACGTTTGTGATCTGAAACCTAAAGTAGAGTTGTAAAGAATATCCCCTTGTATTCTAGTAATTAGGCTAATCGTGGCTAATCAGCCGATGTCAAAATCTACATGGTCTAAGGCGTGATTCTGTGGCAATTCATTTACTGGTACTACAGGTTCGAAAACCACTAGGCCTGTCTGTCTTTGCAGAGTGTTTTATGCAGCCATGTAGAACGCTCTGCGACGGTCTGATCCTTCTTCCAGAGAAGTCCAACCGGTTGTGTTTATTTTCGAATGTAATCAAGTGGAACATTAATCCTCTACGGTGTAGATTTTACATCGAAGATGCCGGGAATGCACCTAAAATGCCTAGCTTGAAGTGGACAGAATAACAAAGAAAGGAAGACGACTTTTCGTTTTTAGCCGAAACATGTAGCACTAGTCTTAAAGAATATGAATTGTTGACTGACACAAACATTCATTTCCATCGTAATTTAAGATATGTGTTTGCTTAAGTCTATCCATGTTACTTGTTCGATTTTTGTTTTCTTTTTATTGGGACAAGTAGGAATTATTTGTCGTGGTTTATTACGAAGAATAAAAATGGAAAATGTAATCCGTAAAGAAAGGTGATAAAACAGAATTTCAGTGTTTAACAATACAACAATATGATGCATTTTAACCGTCTAGCGCTCCAACAAATGGGAGCAGAAAATTAAGCGTAATGTCATTGTAGGTGAGGTGCACAAGATTTTGTCACGCAGCTGATCCACAGTAATACAACCTAATCTCCACCACAAAAATCACCACCACCATCTCCCTCTTGGAAGAAGCGATATAATGAAGTATAAATTCAAACATCCCGACCAAAGGGAAGTATTACACATTTATTTCCTGTAATATGAAACAGTCTGCACGGTATGACACACAGTTACAGTTTCACAGAATCCATCTGTATGTACAGACGGACAGCTGTACATTGTGAACACTAAATCGGATGACAGAGACAGCGATTTCTGTTCAAACAGAGCAGTGGGACACTCATCAACAAGTTACCAGTAATTTAGTATATTCTATATTCTTGTTTCCAAAGGATAGCATTTACAACATAACAATGAATTTTATAAACCATTCAAAGTGTTAGCAATGAGATCGTGGATATAAGCAATGTAGTATAAATTTTTCTACTATATTTTGATCATTTAGTTACCACTCTTAAGTGAGACAATACCTACGTTATATCCGAAGCACGATACGTTGATGACATATTATTTACGCGTGTTTATGGCCACATAATAATCGTTACATGACTGAAAGAACATACTGTCACTAAAAAATTTTGTGGAAATTCAAATATGTTTTATTACGCATCACTTCACTACAGAATATTCATCGCTGTAAGCATCAAACTGACTCCACACACAGGAAAGGCCTGTGGACATATATCGCAATGCCAGCATAAAAATTACATTTACACACACACACACACACACAAACACGCACATAAATATTGTTACGGTTATGGAAGAAAATAAATTATGTAACTATGCGATACATTCTAGTCACCTGTTCACTATTACCTTCTCCCTTATATCCAAATAATTCTCTGTCTACACCCTGTTTACCAAATCCCACAATATGGACATCTACTTAAATCTCTGGCGCTAAAGGGCTGATACTCTGTGCACATGATGGAGGGATGGATTTTCAGACAATGCGACATAAGTAATTTATGTGTTCCGTCACCTTGCACTGAGGAAACATTTTTCCGTTTGACTAGTAAAACAAGAAACACACAATGACAAAACAAGTTTCATCATATGTAATAGACATATATTTTATCTATATTCTTGTAAAGCACCATGACGATAGTCGCAAAAATCGACCGAGACTTGCAGGTGAACATAAATATAACGTACGACATGGTGAAGTTTATCAGCGTGTCTTGGGTGGGTTAGTACATAAGTGTCAATCGAAATATGCTTCGACCAATTTCGGTAATTCTTGTATTTCCGTGTTGGAAACATTCGTAAATTTATCTTCCCTCTATCTGTAACAGTTTGAACGATAGGAATACTTTCCAATATTTAAATTCCAGGGTTCTGCAAACTGCACTTGCAATTAATTTCGGTCGCAAAGGCTTAAAGAAAATTACACACACGTTAACCGGGAGCACACCAGGTAAAATTTTTGTTTGTAATTTAATTATGAGTTTTAAAGATAAATTAATGGAGAAAAAATGCTTTAAATAAAGCGGACGTAGTGAAAAATATTCAAAAATGTTTTGACTGAGTACCACAATAATGAAGAGAAATATTTTCGCATTTTATCTACACTTCTAAAATCGGTCTGAAATAAATAACGTGCTTTCCAAAATTAACAAATTGCCTAAGAGTTATTGCATTACAAATTGTTCATTTACGTTTCAAAAATTCAAAATCTACATTTTAAACATTATACATCTTCACACATTTAGGGTCTGAAACCTGAAATATAATTGTAAATTATTTCCCACTTGTGTTCTTCTAATTAGGAAACAAAATTTCTAATCAGCCGAATCCGTTGGCCATTCACTGGTTAGAATTGCGGGTTAAAATTTCACCACGGATACGGTCATGTGCATGTTGTATGTTGTAAAGTGGACATTCTGCAACGGGCCGATCACACGTCCAGAGGAGTCCTATCGAGAATGGTACGTTATTGAGTGTCATCAGGTGCAACAATAATACTCTACAGTTCAGAATGTGCAGAATTTACACCTTCAATGCTTATGTTGAAGTGTTCAGAAAAAAGGAATTAAGATGGGATTATCTTAGCTGAACATAAAGCCTTATTATTCCTTAGTATAATGTTACTGATTGAAACATAAATCTCCATCATTATTTAATATGCGTCTGTTCTGAGTTCCAGCATTGCTATTTGAACGAAGCACCAGGCTGTAATTTTCGTTCTCTCTTTTAATTGCGACAAGAAAGAATGATTTGACATAAATTATTACAAACAAAAAACACGAAAAAATGTGATCCGTAAAGAATCGTGCTGAAAGAAACGTCATTGTTGTCCAGCCCTCCAGCAAGTCTCTGTACCAAATAAAAGCAATTTCTTTGATGGATATGTGAACAAGAATTTATATTGCATCCAAAACTCTGTAACACAAACGTCCATCACCACCACAACCACAACCATCAACACCTCCACAACTCCTCCTTTACCTTAGCCAATAGAGTCAGTCTGAAACACGGTTACATTTTCATAAAAACATTCTTTACGTACAGACGGACAGCCGTATATTTCCAAATACTAAAATGGATGATACAGGCAGCGGTTTCTGTTCAAGCAGAGCGGTCGGACACAAAACGACAAGTTATAAGGAATTTAATACCTTCCATATCCCTGAATTAAATGGGTAATAATTTCAACAAAATTATTTTATAAACAAACAAAAAATTAGCAATATGATCACCGATATCAATCTTAGGAGCGGAACACTTTCTGCTACATTTTGAACATTCAGTTATCTAACATAACATAGACAATTGGATCATTCATATACCATACCCGATACGTTGATGATAGATTAATTATTTATGACCACACAAATGTCACTCACACACAGACACGAAACTCCGCCTACTAATTCCACAATAATTTAAAATTTACATTCACACAAGGAATAGATGCTAACATCTGTCTGTAATACCTTCTTTTACGTGGAAAAAATCAAGGATTCGATAAAAACACAAACAGAAAACAACATCCAAATATATGATGATTTTTGTCACTTCAATCCACTCCATAAAAGAATAAAGAAGAGCTTTCCGATTTCCCTTAATGAGAAAACATCAGTTACACATAACTCCTAGGAATTAATAAGAAGAATGGAATACGATACTACGCACTGTTAAAACAAAAGATTTCCCACTATCAACATTACTTACCGAAGTGAACAATGGAATGGTCCACAAGACATCATCAACACTTATACCTAATACTCATAACACTACAAGAAAAATAATGATGATTTTAAATTGCTTGGCCCTCTAATACGAAATCTGTCATATCTCTTTCTTATCACATCTCTCAAAATTACATTCCGAAACACGAATACCAAACGTAAACTCTTACGTAACGTAGCTAACAACAACGTTGAAAAATACCAAAATGGCGTTTACCAGAGGAAATGGCAAACATGTAAACTTTCATATATGCTGTTATAACACTCTTCACTCTTTCGTCACATAAAGTCTGAAAAGTTACATCAATGATCCACACTACCATTTGTTATCTTAAATACTACAAGTTTCCTTATTGATTTTAGGTTCTTTAGGAGTCTGTATCAGTAGCGGAATAGAAAAAGTAATGCGCGGTTCTGTTTCAGTGTTCTAACCAACTGCACACCATTAGTACCAGCATGCAAGTTACTGTGGCGAACCTAGATTTTTGCAAAGCCAAGACAATGATTACTTCTTCATTGTGGAAATATAGGAATTTTGACAAAATTGATTGAATAATGTTGTGCAGAAAATTTATGATTTAGTTTCCTCTGTTCAGCCAATCCGCTATAAAAGTCACCCAGAATCGCGTATACTGATGAGAAAAATACCGAACAATCAGAACAAATTTTGTGTCGACAAATATAAAATTTTACGACTTCAAAGCCTAAACATTCGAACACAAGATAGACAATTTGTGTGCGGAGTTACATTGTGGCGTGTGCGAGAAATTTGTCACACCTTCGATTAACATAACCTAATTAATACCACTTAGATTGCAAACAGAGATTTTACTAATTTCTTCGTTAACAACGAAAGGTAATTCGGTTTTACGTAAAGTGCCCGATATTTTTGACCGATATTAAACAAATTTAGATCTTTCGAAACATTTTCATATGACTATAACATAACTGTTCACTGTAACCTGTCCACTGGGCGAAGTGATAATGCGTACGAACATTCGGACGGACACGAAGGAAATTGGCTTTTATTCTGACTATGGAATTGCACATGAAATACTCATGTAGCAACCGAGGTAATTTTACAAAACAGGAATCATTTGGCGTGTTTAACATTGGGGTGCCGAAGCAGCGGTGTATTTTGTGTCCTGCCACTTGGGTTGTATAAAAATATTTGCAGCTGTCAACGGAATGTAAGTTTGACAATGGCGACATCACCTATATTTATTGCAGGCACATCAGTGACCTCCGTCAAGACATTTGTGAGCCGCACTTAAAAGTACGTCTCTGTCCCATACAAATTCCTTCCCTTGCATATTTCCTCTTACTGCAAGAGCTAAATTAATTAATGCGGAAAGAGCAAACAATTAAATTTACATTGAATCTTTCTGTACACAAGGGCATTATATACTACTACTACTAATCTCATTTGGAGCCCAGGAGTCAAAGAGTAATAAGAAATTATGAAATTAATATACAAAGACAATTCAATATCATCAATAGATAATAATAGGTTAAGCAATCCCTGTACAGGGCCAAAAGGTACCAGGAGTCAAAGAATACCCAATTTCATGACATTCGACAAATAAAGGTGGTAAGATTATCAGCCCTACACAAAGGCAGCATTTACAAACCAGGAGAGATCCCTGTTACTCAAATCCGTTACAGGGTGAGTCGAACCCAGGGCCATAATGTGGACGGAACGATTATGTAAATGAACACTTCCAACCTATATCGCAGTGCCTCAACTAACTGCTGCACCGCGTGCTCTTTATTATCAATATTGTGCTATCAAATTTTGTTCACTCCGGTGTTACCTGAAGTTTGGAACATAATAAATTTTTCCCTGTTCTGCTTTCAGTGTGGTGAATTACTTCCTGTTCAGCTTCTTTCCTTGAAATATGAAAAGTTCATTTATAAATTTAATGTTCCGGAAGGTGAAGGATGAGGCCGAAAAACAAGATTAGGCAAATCACAGAATTCGGGACAGGCAGCCAGTTACTAACTCACGATCACAGTTCAAGAATAGACAAGAATTCACGTTCAAAAATTTCAGCAGTTTAGAGAAGAAAATAACGGTCTTTCACTCCCTTAAAATCCGACATGGGACAATGCGGTTCAAAGCTCTTCATGTTGTGGGTAAATCTCTACTGGTAGAGAATATATTTCAATATTTTTGTAGGTTGGTATCCACAAACTCAGAAAGAAATTCAAACATTCGAATATACCTAAAACAACGTATAATTTACTAAAATATGATTTCTTGTTTTATTTTATGAAATTGATTAAATAGAAATGATATCACACTTGATAATACAACTCACATCTACAAACACATTTTTTCTGAACTCAAATTTACGTAAGATAGAAATATTCAACTTATAAATACGCATTAAATACAGACATTTAGCAATATTGACGTCAGATACGGATCTTCAAGTGTCCTTAAAATCTGACCAAATTGGAAAGTATTTAAACGCAGACAAATTAAACGTAACATACGGAAAAATTATAATTTGCAAGAACGAAAAATTTAAATACTCCATATTCAGGTCAATGAACTTCCTCCTTTCTAATTGTGTTGTGTAAATTAATTTCCATTACAAAAAAGAAAGATTTGTTTCATACCTTCTCCGAGTGATAAAATGTATGTGTGTGTGAATGAAATACATAAGATATTTTACTACAGGTCCAGAAGACATACAAAAAATGCTTAGTCGCTCGTTGGCTAACTACCATTGGACAAAATAGTGGCCCCTTGTTGACACCCAAAGACAGGCTCGAGAGCTAATCTGGAACCCTACTCTGGGTACCAAGGCTAAATATCTCGATTTCAATAGGACTCAATCCAGGGTTGTAACTGGCCTTCTTACAGGATATAGCACACTGAGGAGACATCTTCACCTATTAGGACTTCTAGACACTCCATTGTGTAGGAGGTGTGGATTGAAAAAGGAAAACTCCGCCTACATTCTTTGTAAATGTGAGGCTTTGGCCTCACTCAGAAATGTGTATCTGGGCTCCTTTTTCTTGGAGCTGTAGGATATTAAGAGTTTAAAGGGGCCATTTGAAACTTCAGTAAACTTACGGGGCTCCCATGATTTTATATGGGGCCCAAAGGACCCGTTTTTAAGGCCTAGGTGCATCGGGGCTGTTAGGTCCAGAACCCAAATGCTAATCAATCAATCAATCAATCAACATGTCCAGAAGATAGATTGTCACAACCAGTGCAAAAGGTACGTTGTGCAGCCCAAAATTCTCATAAGAAAACTGGGCAAGCTAATATCCGGCTTCAGCAATCAGTCAAAGAATAACTCTTGTGTTTTGTGTATGGTGTGCAGCTGTTTGGAAATCCAGCGGCTCTTTGACACTTGTGATTCAGAAAAATTCACAAAGCAGTAATCGTTAAGTTTACCGTATCATAAAGAATATGGCGCTTACCCTAACATACGTTTGCTGAATTACGCTGGCGTAATAAAATTTCCTCATATTTCAAGTTCTAAGTAGATAGGATAGCAAATGATGGAGCCGTCACGGCCCTCAATAGGACTATGGACGGCCACATCCGTGTAGCAACAATTATCCAAGAACACAATGCTGGTCCATTCAACACTACATCATATATCACAAGTAAATTTATGCTGGATTGGTGTGAAAAAGAGCCATCGACACTTGTACGTAATTACAAGGAAACGTGTTGCCTCACTTGGAACAAAGAGAAATTGTGAAACAAATACTGAAATATGATCTTACGTAACTAAATTTGTGCTACTTAAACTTTCTTCCCTCCTTCGCAACAGAAAGATTCTTTCGTTGCAAAATTTCTGTGTCCCACTGTCAATATGAAAGAACACATACGTTTCACTACACACTCCTTTTTGATTTTAGAGTATTTAGAACGCAATATATGCAGCGTAACAGCAAAACAAATGGTTGGTTCAATTCAAATGTTGGGTCCGCTGCATTATGTTAAGTCGGATATTTAGCTTACACAAATTTTTGTGCCCATTACCATTCTTTCACAAATTCGATGATAGAAATTTTTTAAATTCAAACCTGCAAGCAGTCGGTAACAATTAGCAGCTTTCTGTATTAAACATCGCTTCGACCTAACTGTCCACAACCGTTAATATTTAAATGCAGTACTTCGCACGGTTAGCAGCACTAACTGGATGTTCTGTAGTGCATCCAGTCAGTACAGCGCTTGCGTTAGATTATCGTAAAAAAATCATAACCTGTTATTTCGGGGTTCCGCCACAATGCGTATAAGTTCATCACCCTTCTGGTATATTAAACAGCATTAATTAGCAGTCATACATCATAACGTGCAATTTCGTGGTTTCACCAAAATACGAATAAGGACAGCACCCTTCTAGTATATTACGCAGCATTAATTAGCAGTATATTAGCAACGGTACTGGACAGCCTCTCGGTTCAATCTTCTTCTTTGTATGCAACCCATGAAGATGGCACCTACATGCTGTACAGAAATGTAGGAAAATAACTACCAATCAATGCAGTGCGAAAGAGCTGTAGATTGCAGCAATAGTTATAGTTCTGGGCATGATTGTTATTTTTATGATTATGCTTTGAATTTTATTCCTGATATATGGTTCTAGGACGAAGCGCTTCAAGGTTGTTTTGATGATGATAGCGGAGCCTGCATGAGCTGTCCCATCGGGTGGTGAGCGTAGTAGATTGCATAGAATGGTATGTTCATGACAGTTTGTTCGGTTGAGTGGCTCTCCGATATTAGCAGGATATCAATTTTGTTAGTAGTTAGAAATAATGAGATTTCTTGAACATGATTGTGCAACCCGTTGGAGTTCCATGCTGCAATTCTTAGCGACTTCGCCATTAGTGAGCTATTTTATTTATGCCTGTGGTGAGCAAGGTCAGTATCGTGCTGTTTTGGTTTATGAGTTGGTTAAACATGTGTTTGAATTCGTTAAGGAAGTTTGTAAATTTATCTGTTGTATTCGTGTTGTGACTATTAATGGGTTGAGTCTGTGGTCTTCCAGTAGTTATTTGTGCATAGCTTATGGTGGGATAGGCAAAGTTTGTGGGTTGGTGAGGTATGCTGAGGATAGTTCTGAGATTGATGTTTTTTTTTTATTATTATCTTTGTTTCTTGAGTTTATTAGGTGACTTTGATTGTGTTGTTGGGAAGGGCTTTAGTATGGTAGGTTTCCTTTCGACTACCTTACAAAGATCATCTACCATCGTTTTATAGTTGTTCACATCGTAAATGTATATTGGCGGTGGTCTAGGTTCTCGTTTTGTGGGAGTCGAATCCATCAGGGTGGGTGGTTCTATCAATCGAATCGAAGTCATAATTATGCACTAACACTTAGGCAGTAACACAAAAATATTATTTCAACAAACAAAACCCAAATTCGAGTAGAAGGTCTGGGCCAAATATGAAGCAGTTTGTTCATTGTTAGAAGAGCCCCAGTTTCTGTACCAGTACTGTATTAGAAAATTCATTTTTCATTGCCGACAGAAAGTGAGTTAATTCAATATACTTTTTTTTTTTTTTACCTTGATTAGTAACCAGAAAACATCATTACACTGTTTCGTATTAGCTAATGCGCTGTCTCAGTTTGACGGTGGTCTAGGAGGTGTCCAACGACGCGTCCTTAGTGTATCTCGTCAAATGTACATCTTTTTAAGCGCCTGTTGTTTGGCGGGTGCACTAGTGGTTCCATGAGGGGGTTAGGATGCGAGCCCAGGGCCGCGCGATGAGTAGCTGTCCGTTCCCGGAAAACCGTTTGGACGTACGGGACTTGTAGGTCTGAATGAAGGGTGTGATTTAAGACATACCATGGGGAATTGGTTATAGTTTTGAGAAGTTTTGATTGATATCGCTGAATGAGAAACACATCGCCATAGTTCTATTCCATACGTCCACACTGGTTTTAGCACTGTTTTGTAGACGAGAAGCTTGTTTTCCAACGATAGGGGGAATGGTTTCCAATGAGCCAGTACATTTCGCGAGCTTTGTGGTCTAGTTGCTTGCGTTTCGTTTTCACGTGGTCCTTCCAGGTTAGACGTTTATCAAAATGAAGTCCGAGGTATCTGACCGTCTCTGCTGGGGGTACGACTGTCTGGTTGATATACACTGGGGGTCAATGTCCTCGCCGGAGAGTGAATGTTATGTGTGAGGACTTAGTATCATTTATCTTCAGTCTCCAATTCCGATTCCAATTTTCGATAGTTTGCAGTTTATCTTGGAGATTTACAGAGGCTAGGGTAGGATCTGGGTGAGTTGTAGAGATGACCGTGTCGTCCGCGAAGGTGCTGAGGATTGTTTTTTCGGATTGTGGGATATCGGCAGTGTATATCTGTATAGTAATGAACATAAGATGCTTCCTTGGGGTACACCCGAACACCCGAAAGCATTGGAAATGGGGGGGGGGGAGGTTCGTTGTTTTATGTTGTCGCGAAGTGTCTGTTTTGTAAGTAAGATTTAGGAGATTAAAGTACACTGGGGGGAGGGTTTGTTTGATTTTTAGTAGGAGGCCCTGATGCCATAATTTTGTCGAACGCTTGGTTGACATCCAAGAAAACGGCTGAGCAGTATATTTGATCATCGAATGCTTTGTTTATTGTATCTGTAAGACGGTGACATTTTTGTGTAGTGGAATGCGCTTTTCGGAAACCGAAATGATGCAGAGGTACCCACGCCTGGTGGTGTGTCTCTTTGTACATTCTTTTGAGTAGGAGTTTCTCCAAAACTTTGGATATGACGTACAAGAGTCTGACTGGCCTATATGAAGTGACATCAGTGGGATTTTTGCCCGGCTTTTGTATTATGATGATCTTCGAAAGTTGTAGGGGTATTGGCCAGTATTCCAAACTGGTTATAGCGTTGAATATGTATAGGTGAATTGTAGTCTTTCCAGCGGAATTTCCTGTAGCATTTGTGCAGTAATGAGGTCGGGGCCGGGCGCCTTAAGTGGGTGAAGACGTTTAATTACTTGTGTAAGTTCACAGAGCGTGAAAGCATGTAGGTTTTCCGAGTGTTGGTGGAATTTAGCGTTTGCAGTAATAATAGAAGAATTATTTTCAGAGGAAAGTCACAAAACACAGAAAATATGATTTGGGGTCGAAGAGCATGTCTATTAGTACTAAGGAGAAATAATATCTAAAATATACATGAATGATCATTATGATGAAAGATCAGATTTCAGCTACTCTGAAATCTGAGAGCAATAACGTGTAACATGCATAAAGACTTGTGTGTTTTCATTATATTACACCCCTGTATTCTTTCATTTTCTAATATTTTCTAATTCGCATAATGTATAGCAATTAACAATAAAATATATGCTTCTTGTTCTGTAAAATTTATCCACACTATGAATAAATAAGTAGCACCAGTGAGTAGTTTATTCGTTCTACGAAGTTTCCAATACCATGGCTCAAACTTACGCCGTACTGCGGTTGCCCCAAATTATCGAGAAACGAATTAACTATTCCACAATACCGACATTCGTGTCTTATGAATAATGCAATTTAACAAAGTATTGATCACAATTTCACAAATAAAAATAGCACCAATATGTTAAGCAGCTCAGTGTCACGAAGAATCTCCCAACGCTCAGAGATATATTGAGCAGTGAGGTGACAAATACATATCAAACGCGAATTGTCCAAAGTTCCTAGCAGTATTTTAAAATCTGTGTTATTAATCATTTTGGTACATTATTTCAACATGAATATACCAAAAACAAAACTAAAGGGACTGT
>Ga0123355_10015864_pt1 | contig 11851 bp, 7 predicted proteins | sample TergutEmb28metaG_3_FD_89872 | JGI IMG/M metagenome (GOLD analysis project Ga0123355, IMG submission 89872) | Embiratermes neotenicus P1 segment gut microbial communities from Petit-Saut dam, French Guiana - Emb289 P1 | ecosystem: Host-associated > Arthropoda: Insects > Digestive system > Gut ... | reverse complement strand
CATACATACATACATACATACATACATACATACATACATACATACATACATACATACATACATACATACATACATACATACATACATACATACATACATACATACATACATACATACATGTACGTATAGGCCTATGGAGTGACGCTAAGACTGTGGAATTCGATGTGTCGCTGTGAATTATAGGTCGAAAAAAGCAGAGCATCTGTGACGAATTATGCTGGCATCGTAGACACAGACATATGAACGATTTATATGTGCAAACTTAAGACGGAGATGCAAAACTGTTAGTCTCGTAGTTTAGGAGTTTTAGTGGAAGAGGAAGAAGACATGTGCAACGCTTTAAGAAAATGCGTCTATGGCGTCGCGTTATTTCCATATTATGAGTAAAGATTTATTTACTTTCAAAACTTTCAACTCAACCTCAAAACACTTACCTTACTGCAGCCCGCAGTGTGACGTACATCTCTACGTATTTATTATTGCGCCTATGTGCTCTTAATGTTCGCACTTTCGAGCTGTATTTCCATATTTCTTCAATTACATAGCTTGTAAGTTCTCTATAATTAATCGTGATTAGAGAGCACCTCTGACGAGTCGTACTCGTAATACGTACAAGTAAGCCACCTGAAGGGTTATCTGCAGAAGGCGTTGGCAAAGAGAGGATAGGTATTTTGTTCACATTTTCGAAAGGGCATTCCACTAGCACAATATAAATACTCTGGGATATTAACACGCCCGTTTCCAATTCAGGAACACAGGGCATCACCGGAAGTAAGGCATTGGGATCTGCCGAAATAACACACAGAACCCCTACAGAATGTCTCTTGGGCGTTTCCCTGATGAAACCCATATGGAATGTAGGAACAATTTCAGAAAAAAAAATCTTTAAGTTTACAGTTAATATTAATGGTTTATATGTTGTTTATAAAATAAATTTCTTATTGTGACGATGTGAACTTCAAGAAAATGACAAACACATTTACACCACACATGTTTCGTATGTTCTGATGTATGTTAATCAGTACACTACATTCCACAGTACGGCTTCACACTCTCCTAAGTGTGAACATTTGTTATCACACTGGGCTCTGTATTTCATTGTTGGGATTAAGGATATTGTGTTTAAAGTATCATCACTGGCCCTTGCAAGTGATTATGAAAATAGAAGTCGTATTATTTATGAGAATTATTAGTAACTTAAAGACGGGAGTAGCGACAACATCAAACAACATGAAGGTAAAATATTTTCGGACAAGGAACAACAGTCAAAATTATTGTGACATAATGCTTTATGTATTAATATAAATCTTCGGAGAAACAACTATCTCAGTATAGTAAGTCTGCTTCAGGAATATAGGAAAGTAATAAATAAGAACTCGAGTCTGTAATCATACTTTCATGACATAAAAAGTTACCATTCATGTATTAGCACAAACATTCAGACAAACAACTACCTCATTATGTATTGTTTCCTTCATGAATACAAGAAAAGAATTAATTGGAATTCAAGTTCATGTCTCATATTTTCATGACATAAGAATTTACCAATTTTCTTTGACATAATGAAATTCAAATTACGTTAAAGGACATACAAGAAGTGAGACAAGTGTTAGCTATACACCCTGTACAGAGCACAGCACTGAGTGCTAATGACACTCTCATTCACATTGGATGGCTTCTGTTGAACGCGACAGTGTTTCACGGTACTGCACCCTGCGCTGTTACCTTCCTTTATAAAGTTGTTCTACTGGGTTATTAATATATTCCGTGCCATTTCTGGGTCAATTAAAAAGCTGTCTCTTGACACGTCAAGCAGGCACTGTGAGGATGTAGAAGTAAAACTCTGCCCATACTCAACCCTTGCACTAGATGAGGGTGGGTGGTCAAAGCCACTCTTCGACTGCTTTACACAGGGGAAGGGGACTTGATATTCTTGTAGAGATTGCTGGGTCGGCCTCCAGACCGGTCTGTACGGGAGCGGGTCCCCAGCCGTCTAGCCCATAACCACTCGCTATATTGAGTGGGCTGTAGCGGCCACTTTTTGGAGTAAATACTTCACCAAATAGGAATAAATAAGATGTAAATTTGAAATGAATCTGTATTATAAACACAGTCAAAAACGGATGTAATCAAAATAGCATTAGAAATGTTTTCTTTATAGAAGACAAAGATTCGATAAAAGATGTAGAAATATTAATGTGTTTTAGATAAATAATCTTTCATGCAGAGACCTGTATGAAAATCGTACAGAAAAAAATTACTTTCTTTTAGTAAAGCTTATGTTTATTGGACCGTACATCATCTTGATAGTTGAATAAAGAGAGCTCAACTTGATGTCACTTGCATTATTATTTCATTATTTCATGCTCAACATGTTTCGGATGTTAATACATCCATCCTCAGGAGCTTGCGACTTATTTGTTGAGTTATTTCATGGGCTGTGTTGCTCTGGTTCGATGTGTTTAGGTGTTACGTTGTAGTTTGGCTGTGGTGGTGTGGTATCCGTATGCGGGCTGCAGCCCCAGCCCCAGCCAAACCACAACGTAACACCAACACACATCGAACCAGAGCAACACAACCCATGAAATAACTCAACAAATAAGTCGCAAGCTCCTGAGGGTGGATGTATTAACATCCGAAACATGTTGAGCATTAAATAATTAAAGAATAAAGCAAGTTACATCAAGCTGGTCTCTCTTTATTCAACTTTCTTTTAGTAGTAAATGCTGTGGTACATAGAACAGCCACTGTACTTCAATACAAAAGACAATGATAGAGGAAAATGGACAAAGTTACCCTATTGGCCAATAATGCCCCACCATCAGTTACTTCGTAACTTTATGGCTAGGAAGTAGCACAAAATGCTCAGCTAGTGGGTCTTCCAGTGGTGAGTCAAAGATTGTGCAAGTAACAGCCGCTGTGTTTTCTTCTGCGCCCTGCATGCTTCTGTACTTTAAGTGGTGCGATTTGTGCCAATATATGTTTCAGCTTTATATTCTGTAATAATTTTCCCTTTGTTTGTGCTTATAGTAACTTTACAAATAATTGCATGAAGAAAGAGTGGAATTTTTTACTGTTTTATACTGCTACATTCTGGCATAAACCACGCAAGATTCAGGTGATAAGCTGGTACATTTTTGTTCCACATTTGGGTACAATCACCCCTCTAAAACATAGGTAAAAATGTTCCACTGATATTTTAACTGACTTGGTTGGTCTATGTTCATACATAAATTGTATACTTAATTTTCATTGATATGTTAATGAAAGACTAAAATACTGTCATCTATCTGCTACTATATGCTTCATTTGCCAATATTATGTGTCAAATAACCCATTTAAATGAAAAGCATTTTCTTCTGCGTCTGTCCTTCCATCAACACTCATCGAGGTTTCTTAGAGACAAACGCCAACCAAATTTCTCATGAAAGTGTACCCTGCACCAAAATTATCAAATTCTGGGCAGTCAAAGGTAAGCCTCAGTGGAAAGTTCTCTCTTCTTCGCCAATCATACAGTTGAAGAAACAATAAGCCAAAAGTATGACGAATAATTTCAAGGAAATGGTTCACAATCCGTACTCGAGTATGGATTGTGAACCAGTCAGGTATCCTGTAAATCTGCTGGGATTCAAATATTGGACCTCACAAATATAACTGTACTGTTACTGTTATACCAGACTATTGTATTAGCAATAGCTTCGATCAAAGGTAAAGAGAGGAGGGTGAAAAGAACGACAGCTGGCAGAAATAGTGCACAAAAAGTACAAGGAATGTAAGAGAGGGTTTTTTGTTAAATTTTAAGACTCTATAAACTAAAAAATAAATACGTTAATGAACATGTTTTCTTGTAGGTAGTTGGGAAAGTTTCGAAGGAACACAGCGCTATCTTCCTCATGATAAACAGGGTAAACAGAGAGACACCCAAATACAGAAACAAAACGTTCTGCAGACGGATTAGTATAAACTGAATATCCATGCGTTCTGGGGCATTACATTTTGATTGTTCTCCACTTTTCTGAAAAGGAGGTGGTTCGTGTTGAGTTACTGACCTCTACACAAGACAGGCAACGTAAGTACAACGTATCATTGAGGGGTATTCGTGTAACCATTGTTGCCATGGAAAAGCGAAAGTATTATATACACTAAGCGTGTGCTTGTAGGCTTAGGTAACCAGCAAGCAGTGTGAATGTGGCGTATTGTCATCTGTGGCCTGTTCGGTTCCACATTATCTCATAAACGACAAGATTTTGGAAAGAAAAAAGTTACTGAACAAAATACGTGTATTTTGATTTCTTCTACAGTTTTTCTCAAAATTTCTCAATCTAGCAAGCATGAGCCAGATATGATCATAAACGTATATCGATCTTAAAGTAAAGTACGTGTTATGTTTGTCAAATTTTTATGAAACTTCGATTCCCTCGCCATATTTTGGAAAAATAATCAAACATCAAATTTCATGAAAATTTGTGAGTGAGAGTCGAGTTATTGTATGCGAACGGAAGAACGGACAAACAGGCAGAGAGACAGACGGACCGGACCGGACCGGACAGACAGATAAGACGAAGCTAACTGTCGCCTTTAGAGATTTTTCGAACACACCTAAAAGGAAGGAAATTAGACCATTCGGAAAGTCTGTGGCTATTTTCCAGTCAATAAGGTCAAATATCTCAGAAGATTTGAATCTCTAACAACAACGCTGACAAAACAAAAAATGTCGCAAAATCTACTTTGGATTTTGTGTTTTGTTGACCGTACACCCTTGTATAATCTTGTAAATAAAACCAAATTGGTGCACAATTTTCTTAGTATGTTAATTTCTTTTCTCTACACGTTTCAGGTGACAATGTGCCCATCATCAGGAGGGTGGAATTCCACCTTGCCTACCAGTCATCCACACAGAGTGCCAAATACCAAGTGTCGCATAGATACAGTTATTTCTCCTGATGATGGGCACATAGTTGCCCGAAACTTATAGAGAAAAGAAATAATCATATATAAGAAAATTGTGCACTAATTTGGCTTTATTTACAAGAATCTACTCTGAAGTGAAGGTGGCAGTAGTCTTTGAAATGTTGCTAACCGTACCCTAGACCACAATTTACCTTAACTTACAGTATAATGTAAAGCAATCCCATTATAGTCCTGGACAGTCTCTAAGGGCTCATAGAGGATCCTGGAGGTTTAGACTCTCAGATTTCAAGACATTCGGCATGTGAAGGTGGTAAGGTTTTCAGCCCTACACACCGGCCGCCCTTACCCCCAAGGAAATATTCCCGTTACTCTTTTCTCTTAGAAGCTGAGTCGACCCCAGGGCCTTAGTGCGGCCGGAAGGATTATGTAAGTGAAAAATTCCAATGACACTATCGAGAATCGAAGCCTCGACTTTCCGGCTTTTAGAACACTGCCTCAACCAACCGCGCCACCGCGTGTCCCATGACCTTCAGTACCTCAACCAAAATCTACAATACAATACAATACAATACAACACTGACATTTTATTGAACGTAGCATGTTTCCATATATGATCGACTAGCACAGGTTGAATTAAAAAAAAATGTGTTTGGCAGTAAATTTTCAGGCTCTAGTTTGAAATTTTATGGGCTGCTTGCGGAACGTGATTTAAAGATGCTGTACACGATTCTTGAAAAAAATCAAGCACATCAACACCTACAACACCTAGACCCATATTTGACTATCCCGAACTTGTTAGACCTCTGAAGTAAAGTGTTAATCCTTATTGCATTCAAAGGTACGAATATGACCTGAAATAAAAAAGGTAATATTTTAAAAAAAGATAGCTGTGTTTCGTACAAATCATAAGAAACATGTGTGTGCACTCTGGGGCAAAATACAGAATTCCGTTACGTTGAAACATGTGGGATATATAGCAACCAACGGATTCCAGGAGGTCAAAATTTACTTCCTCATCTCATCCCCGGTCTCCCAACTACATAGCACCTCCTGTGGACTGATGGTCCACTGCACTTCAGCTGAGCCGTTGTCATGGGGTTCAAAATATATGATCGATGTAGCTAAAATGTTTCACAGATGCAGCAAACTTTAGTTCTTTGATATCTTCACTTTGTCTCCGTGTTACCATTTCGTAACAAGCAACTTACGCTCAAGATATTTACTCCACTTTTCTTTCTGATTCCTCTTACGGCCCAGGTTTTGTAGCTGACAATTATAGAAATAAAACTGTTGTATAGCTTTAACAGCGCGTAACTTCACACCTTTTACATTTTATCCTTCTATGATCTAATTTACACCTAAATCTACCAGGAAATTAATTATTTTTAAACCGATTTTCTCGCACTTCGGTTGCTTTCACAATGACATGGCTCATCTTCAGATTGTGGATGGAGGTGACGACATCCAATATGGAGGATAGCTGCGAATACATTCAATAAACAGTCGCGAAGAGCCGACAAGAGATGGTCCTCCGGCTTGGAGGTTGAGCAAGGTGCTAACAAATCCTCACCTTAAAAACTAGCCTTTTAACCAAATGAACACACTTGCCTCGGGTCTGGACTGATGCTTTGGTATGACCTAAGCAATTATAAAGGGACATGAGATTTGGTACAGTACACGGAATATAAGCAGCCTGTGTAGGTAAGGGTCACTTACAACAGTAGCCAGGGAATTAACAAAGTGTAAATTAGACTGAGTGGTGTACAGAAGGTTAGGATGTATCGACGAGGCTCTGTAAGAACAGGGGATTGTATCTTTTTTTAAATCATCAATTGGGAAAAGGATTTTTTTTAAAACACAGAAGACTATCACCAATTAAGATAATAGAGTTTGGCAGTGATAGGATGTCATATATAGTTCTGAGAGGTCGCTGGTGTAATATCATTGCTTTGAATGTGCAAGCAACAAATGGAGAGAAAAGTGATGATTGTATAGACACATTTTATGAATAATTAGAGCAGTTTGTTATCACTTTCCTAAGTATTGTTTGAAGTTCTGTTAGGAGATTTTAATATAAAATTGGAAAGAGAGAATATATTTACACCTACAATTGGGAATAAGAGTTTTCATCAGGTTAATAATGATATTGGTGTTAAAATAGTAAGCTTTGCCACATCAAAAATTCTAGTTGTTAAGAGCACAATATTCCTGTACCGAAACATATAAAACTACACCTGAAATTCTCCTGGTGGGAAGACTCACAACAAGATTGATCACATATTGATAAATAAGGGATAGAATTCGAGTAAACTCGATAGATCTTTCATGGGAACTGACTGTGGTACTGATCACCGTCTGGTGGTTGCAAAATTTAGGGAAAGATTGGCCGTAAGTAAGCAAGTAGCACAAATATTTTGTGTGGAAAGATTTAATCTCAGGAAGCTAACTGAGCTGGATGTCAGGAAAAATTATAGGATGAAGATCTCAAACAGGTTTGCAGCTATGGAGAACTTAAATGATTGCAAAGATATAAGTAGGTCTTGGGAAACATAAAAAGAATTTCAAAACCTCCGGTAAAGACTGGCTAGCTCTGTATGAATTGAAGAAGCGTAAACCGTTGTTTGATGAACAATGTTTACGATTTTTAGATAAAAGAAAGCACGTTAAAATGCAGTGGTTATATAATCAAAACCAAAGCAATGTAGATAGTCTAAACAATGAAGAACCGAAGCTAGTAGACATTTCAGGAACAAAAAGAAGATATATCTGGCAAGTCAAATTGATGTAATTATAACTAACAGTGAGATAAAACAATATCAGAGGGTTGTATAGGGACATCGATGATTTTAAGAAGGGTTATCAGCCGAGAATTAATATAGTAAAGGGTGAGAAGGGTGATTTGGTTAAAGATTCCCACAGTATTTTGGTCAAGTGGAGGAACCATTTCTCTCCGCTATTGAATGTTCATGGGGTTAAGGCAGATAGAAATTCATATACAAGAACCACTTTCGCATGAGCCGAGTGCCTTTGAGGTTTAGATGGCAATTGAAAATCTGAAAAGACACACAACACCAGATATTGATCAAATTCCAGCGCAAAAGATTCAAACAGGGGAAGAACAATTCATTCTGAGAACCATAAACTTATTAATTCTCTTTAGAATAAGGAGGAATTTCCTGAGGAACAGGAGTCGATCGTTGTACGTCTTTATAGGAAGAGTGGTAAAACAGATTGTAGTAATTAGAGAGCATATCACTTTTGCCAGCTACATACAAAATTTTATCCAACACCATACTGTAAAGATTAACCCCATAGGCAGAGGAAATAACTGGGGACCAACTGTGTGGATTTCGACACAACAGATCAACCACTGATCATATATTCTGCATACTTCAAATACTTGAGAAAAATGGGAATACAACCAAGCAGTGCATCAGGTACGTAAAGACTTCAAGAAAACCTATCATACAGTTAGGAGGGAGGACTTGTGAAATATTCTCTTTTAGTTTGGTAACCCCTTGAAAATGATAGTGCCCATGAAATTTTGTCCGAAAGAAACTTATACCATAGCCCGCGTAGGCAGAGAGTTGTGTGACACTTTTCGTACTAAGAATGACTTGAGATAAGAAGATGAATTATCCCCATTGCTTTCAAAATTTGTTTTAGAGTATCCAATTATAAGGGTTAAGGTAAATCAGGACGCCTTGAAATTAAATGGTACATTTCGTCTTATAATTTGTGCTGATGGTGTTACTATATTGGGTGGATGCGTGGATACTATAAAGAAAAAAACAGTAACTTTAACAGTTGCTAGTACAGAGTCTGGACTAGAAGTAAATGGTCATAAAATTAAGTACATGGTCATGTTTCGAGACTAGAATGCAGAACGAAGTCACAATATAAAGACTGATGATAGTTCCTTTGGTAGAGTGGAAGAGTTCAAATATTTGGGAACAACCGTAACGTATCAAAATTCTATTCAGTAAGAAATTAAGAGCAGACTGAATTCAGGGAATTCGGTGCAGAATATTTTTTCTTCCAGTTTGCTATCCAAAAATGTAAAGACTAAGATAAGCAGAAATATAATACTGCCTGTAGTTGTTTATTGGTCACTTTCATTGGGAGGGGGGGGGCTGAGGGTGTTTGAGAATAGGGTGCTTAGGAGGATATTTGGGCCCAAGAAGGACGAGGTAACAGGAAGTGGAACCAACTACATAATGAGGAGCTTAATGTGCAATTCGGCTGATCAAGAAGAATGAGATGGGCGGGGCATGTAATATGTACGAGGGAGAGGTGCATACAGGGTTTTTGTGGGGAAAACTGATGGAAAGAGTCCACTTGGAAGAACCAGGCATAAATGGGAAGATAATATTAAAACGGATCTTCAGGAATGTGTTGGGGGCACGGATTGGATTTATGTGGCTCAGGGTAGGGACAGGTGGCGGGTTCTTGTGAACGCGGTAATGGACTTTCGGGTTCCATAAAATGTGGGAGTTTCTGGACTAGCTGAGAACCGGTTAGGTTTTCAAGGCGGACTCTGCTTCATGGAGTAAGTAAGTAGCTCAGTAAGTAAGTACGTATTCCTAAGTGTAACTATTATCCATTATTAACAGACGTGACAAATATTTTGTTATGACGCATCGTCTCAGGTACCAAGACACACAGCTGCTCGGAAACTATTTTTCTTTTCTCCGGGTGGAAGGAAGCGAGTCACAGCGAAAACTCTTCGGCCAGTCAGAAATTGTTATTTTCTATCACTGCTCAGGAATAAAGACCAGCCTTGCCAAGGGTCCAATCAGATTTGTTACTGTAACTTTTCTTTTGGTTTGAAGACGGAGTAAAATCCAGCCTTCGAAATAGTATAGAGCTTTCGGTCCGAATCGCTAAACAGTGGTCAGAATATCGGAGTCGTCTCCTAAAATTATGTTGTCAGAATTTTATAAAACCCACTAGTAACGTGACAAACAGTACGTATGATATGAACTGAAGTTCTCACTTCTGCTTCTAATAAAATAATTTATAATGCTCAATTCAGTTTTATTCTTTATTCAGTTCATTTTTTATTATTTATGTGCTGGCACAACAGCCACAAGGCCACTGAACAGAGACAGCAAGACAACATGAGGAAAATACACAAAATTCAAAGAATAAAAGAAAACACAAAGGAAAAGGTAATAAAATGGCACTTAAAAATAACAACATGAATGCATTATAATTGTTAAAACGATTTGTGAGATGTTATTGCCGTACCGTTCAATTCAATTGATGAAAGGAAGGGCCAGATGCCAAGTAAAAAGTCGAATACGCAACACACAGACACACAGATACTGCAAGATTAATTTAAAAAAGGACAAAAATATTAATATAATATTCTTATCAATATAAATACTCTTCAAATTTTAACTGGTACAAGACGCATGCTACGACTAAAGAAGTGGGCTCCTTGGGATTTTTCTTCACAGTTCTGAAATTTCCGTTAGGTGTTCGGCAATCCAAACATGCTGTTTGTTCAATTTGCTGGCAAATTTGAAGGCATTGTTTCGCAGACCACAGAGTTTCGAAATTTGGAAGCCATCAACAAGGTTACTATAGCAGCGTGAAACTGTGTGTGTGTGTAAATCTATTCGAAGTTTATGGATCATAAACTTCAAAATTAACTTCCAGAAATATTTAACAAAACTTTATTTCCCTTCCTTAGCTGGAATTTCCCTCACGCAGAACTATTTTAAATATATTTTTGGTAGTAGATGTAAGGGTAAGAGACTCAAAATATAATTATATATTTCAAGCATGCCTATTCATAACCTATACCTAATAAGGTAGCGTCATTCCGACAGTCTCTCTGCATATCAAGGAGGCAGTGAGCCAGGCAGGGAAACAAAACCAGCTGTTATGAAGTGTTTACCCCTTGCCTTTAAGGGAGCGAGGGAGGAATCGGGTTGAATGGTGATGAGATCGAGAATAAGTTACCCTGTAGGATCGCGCCTTAAGGTTAAGAAAACCTACCCCTACCACACTGGTTCATTACACGCCTTCCCCCCCCCACCTCCTTCCAACTAGGTTAATGAGTACTTAAGAACTTGATGTCAAGTAATAAGCTGAGAGCTTAGAAATGTGTCTCCAAGACATGATGATCCCGGCACACTCAGATAGGCTTCATGATCATCTGAGACTTAGAAGTAATCTTAGAGGGTGAAATTTTGAAACCTCTGCCGTTCTCTTTAAAGTGATACAGACAAATGTGAATTGATTTATTACTTTAAAATCTACATTCCCTTAACATTTCTTCGACAATAATTCAAAATTTTCCCTTTCCGACACATCGAATAGATAGGATACCCACTAACAAGACCAGAGTTAAGAGTTTCGTGTTTAGACAGAGCCACCGGCTCTCATGGCAGATGTTTGGCGCTGATTATACGGCTAGGTACACAATAATACCGAAATTCAACCCGATTCAGACCACAGCTGTTATTCCCAGACTGTCTGGTTAAGGTAAAAAGCAGTTTCTCACTTCGTTATATTCTGTATGGCTGCCTCACAACATTCAGCAGTTATGAATGTCTGACTGATAACAACATAAATTAATTACCTTGATAACTGTAAACTTTTAATTTAAAAATATAATAAACATTATTTTTAGTATTAAAATTGTACTGATTTTTAAACGGTCATTAGGTTGTTGAGTCAGCATGTAAATAAACATGAAATTAAAGCTGTTGGGTGTTGGCCTTTTTGTCGGCGGCAGCGGCTGCAGAGTGGTGTTGGTGTTGGTTATAGAGGTGGTGTTGGTAGTGGTATTGGTTTTGGTGTTGGTGTTGGTGTTGGTGTTGGTGTTGGCGGCAGCGGCGGCGGCGGCGGCGGCGGTGTTGGTGGTGATGATGATGATGATGATGATGATGGTGGTGGTGGTGGTGGTGGAGGTGGTGGTGGTGGTGGT
>Ga0123355_10015863_pt1 | contig 11852 bp, 12 predicted proteins | sample TergutEmb28metaG_3_FD_89872 | JGI IMG/M metagenome (GOLD analysis project Ga0123355, IMG submission 89872) | Embiratermes neotenicus P1 segment gut microbial communities from Petit-Saut dam, French Guiana - Emb289 P1 | ecosystem: Host-associated > Arthropoda: Insects > Digestive system > Gut ... | reverse complement strand
TAACAATGTTCGAATTCATGGTAGCTTGGGTTATCTTACGCCAGCGGAATATGAGCATAAATATGTATCATGACCCCTTACAGCGTTCAACAAAATATTGTCTAGAAAAGTGTTGACAATTCACATTGTCCAGTTTGCTGTGCTAAAATTAGTTGACAGCAAATTTAGGTGCAAAATGTGCTGTCAAAAGTATCGTTAATGATGATCATATGAGATGCTGGTGTAGTTTTTCGCTCCAATCAAAAGTGTAATACAATGAGAGTCACACAGCATCATGAGTAACTGTTAGTTTTAGCAATATTTAATGCTTGATAGTTTGGTGAGTTCAAAATAAGGGGCTACAATGAGTGAAAACAGATTGTTACATGATGCAGTTGAGTGGTATTGCTCAAATTACTTAAAACTCGAGGGAGAGGATTTTTATGTTTTTAAAAACGCCATTACATTAGAGCATTTTGTAAGAGCGATTGAAAACAAAGTGATGCACAAAGGAGCTTCAGTCTTAAAAAGCCCTGTAAAGATTGAATGGCATATTACGAAGCGTTGCAACCTGTCATGTTCTTTTTGTTATTCTTGTGCGATTGGGGATAGTGTGGAGGAACTGGATACAAATAAAATGATATCCATTATTCATCAAATGCAAAGAGCAAATGTTTTGGAAGTGCAAATTGAAGGCGGAGAACCATTTCTTAGAAAAGATCTTAACATTCTTTTAGATGAACTAAAAAAGAAATACATAAGAATTAGGTTGCTTACAAATGGCACAATAATTAACGAAAGTGTCCTTAACACTATTGAAAGTAGTTTTACTACTGATGATGTTTTGCAAGTGAGTTTGCATGGATTTAATAATGAAACGCACGATCGCATTGTTGGGAAAGAAGGTGCTTTTAATAGCGTTATTATGTTCTTAAATACAGCAGAAGCAATGAGGCTTCCGGTGAGAGTTAGTTGTGTTATAAGCAAAGATAATATCCATGACCTTGAGAAGTTGCTTATAACTGTCTCTGAGTACCAATGTGTAGAGTCTTTTGTTATGCAACCAATCATTCCTGTTGGTAGAGGGGATACCAGCTCTATGATATCGTCTTCTGAATTGATTCTAAAGTATTACTCCATGAGTAGAATGGAAACTAAGGTGTCCCTTTCTATGTTGCTGGGACACGCATACGATATTCCTGCATTGGCAGACTATGTTATTAAAAAGGGAGTTAAAGAACAACGAGTATATTGTGCTGCTGGAAGATCACGTTTGCATATTGATGAGAGAGGAAATGTCTATCCTTGTCATTTCTTAGCTTATCCAGACTTTTTTCTGGGAAGTCTTCTTGAAACAAGCATAGAGGAATTATGGAAAAATGATGCAAATACAGTTGTTCAAAGCTACTCTAGAGAAGAGAGTGATTGTAAAGAGTGCAAAATGTCAATGCATTGCACAAAAAAGGGGTTTTGCACATCTTACTTGAACGATAGGAGCATAAAAGCAAAGCCAATTAATTGCTTTATATGAAAAATGAATTTATGGATAATAAACTCACAGAATTTCTTATTAATCATGAGAAAGCAAGGAAATTAACCTCATCTGAGGTCACCTATGACCGATTTGTATATGATAGCGACTACTCGCCGATGTATATAAGTAACGAGAGCGGAATATTCAGGCCTCTAAACCCTTTATTGCAACAAGATTGGTCAAAAAAGGTATTCATTAACTTATTTAGGACTGACATAAGCTCTCGTTATAGTACTAAGCCAGTTGTTATGGACATTGGATCGGGAACTGGATTTCCAACTTTTCATATTAGTGACATCGCTGAGAAGGTGTATTCTGTTGATTACTCCTCCGAACTACAAAACTTTGCAGAAAGAAACAAAATAGAATTTTGCACAAAAAACGTAGAAATTGTAAATGCCAAAGGAGAGGAGTTACCTTTTTGTGACAATAGTATGGACTGTGTGATTATGTCTCATTACTTGGAATTTACTTACGATCCTATACGGGCATTGTCTGAACTTTCGAGAGTTTTAAAGCCAAATGGCTATCTAGTTGGATTAACAAGTAACTGGAAGCAAGCGATAAATAGAGTATTTGGGCATCTTGACAGAGATGTGATACACTACCCATTATTACGAGCGGAGGTTAAGGAGTTGAAGGGCGAGAGACTTCTCAAGTACCGGGTATGCACACTTAATCCACACTTTGAGAAGACATTTTATCTCAAGATAGCTGAACATAAGCATCTTGAGTTACTCGCTGAAGTTATTAATGAAGGTCGACTCAACATGGCGATAGCAATACTATCAGAATTGGATATCGAATACATTCAATTCGCTATATGCAGGCAATTTGATGAGCAAAGCATAATGAAAATATATAGTGATTGTGGATTTGATATGATTACTATGCATGGCGTACGAGTTCCAATACAGGATTTTATACAAGGTCTATTGACAGATGAAGATTGCGATTTTGATTATTTTTCCCAGAACTTCGATAAACTTGCCCGACATATGGTGAGAATTGTACGATCTACCTCGCCCATATATGGGTTTGATATGTATGTTGTTGTTAAAAACATGAAGTCATAGGAGTTTTTTATGAATCTTAGATTATCGACAAAAAGTGTAATGTTTGACACAAAAGGGGAATACTATATTGCAACAGCATGTAAAGAGGGGATAACCATAACGTATATCAATAAAGCATTGCAGTTACTCTTGTTGTTTTTATTGAAAAATAACGGGTACCAATATTTATTAGATGAACTAATGCTTAAAGACGTTGACGTAGATAATTTGACCGATATCATTTATGGAATGACAGAAAGAGGAGTGCTACAATTTGTATCTGATTCAAAAGTAAATGATTTGCAATTTAGGGAAATTGATTCAGATGGACTCGAAAGGCTGTTTATTGAAGTTACTAACGCCTGCAATCTTGACTGCATTCACTGCTACAATAGCAGAGAATATCAACATAGTTATATCGATGTTGCGCTGCTTAAGGAGCTTATGGAAGAAGCTCATGGTTTAGGTGTTTGGCTCGTTGATATAACTGGTGGTGAACCGTTTATGCACCCACAAATTATGGATATTCTTGAAGTATGTACCGAGTATGGGATGTTCCTAAACCTTTATACTAACGCAACGTTGCTTAATGGTAGTGTTATAAAAACGCTGGAAGTAAAATGCAGAATTCAGAGCCTTATCGTCAGCCTAGATGGATTAAGTTGTGAAATACATGATTTGATTCGTGGTGTATCGGGATCGTTTGATACTACTATGGAAAACTTAGAGGTAATTTCTAAAAGTAAGCTACCGCTGAGAGTTAACACAATGCTGATTAAACAGAACCAAGAGGAAGTTAACGGAATCATCGAATTTGCTTATGATAAATTGGGGGCGGTTTCTGTTGCTGTTTCACCAATATTGAAAGCAGGCAAAGGAGAAAAAATAAGTGACTACTGTGTTCCCCCTAATATTGTATATGACGCACTATTGAAATCTCATAAGGAACTAAAACTTGATACTCTGCCACAGGGTTCGGATACAAGACATACGTATTGTGGGGTTTATGATACTACACTGTACATTTCTCCTGATTTTGAGGTTTTTCTATGCCCTACGTTGACTAAATATGAAAACAGTGCCTTCTCATTAGGTACTTATCATGCCAACTCTCTAAAAGAGATATCGCATAAACTAATTAACTTTGAAAACTGTTTTCAATGCGAAGAAATAAATTTTTGCCCTTATGCCGAACTTTGTAAGGGAGGCTGTAGAAGCAGAGCATATTTGAACACAGGTAAAACCTATGGAATTGATGAGTTTATGTGCAATTATTTCAATCACTCAATATAAATAGTTATATGTAGTGCCTCTAACATCACTATTTCATATATAAAGCAACACAAAATAAACGTTGAAAGGAACTTAATACATGGAGAAAATTAAAACTGAAGTCGAAAAGTTGATGAAAGAGCTAGATATCACTGTAACCCCTGAAATTTTAGAGGTTGTTGAGGTTAGTCCGGAATTGCCAAGTGGCGGTTCATCACATTGCTCTGGAAATAGACTCACGACGAAGTAATATCAAGCGTTATCATAAGAACGTTGATTCAGGTCATAGTTCTAATCGCATCGTGTTTATCGCATTGTTAGAGGCATAACATATTCAATAGGTTGATCAGGGAGAAAATATGTATGGTTTTGATACTCGAATTAACCTCAGCATGTAATTTGTCGTGTGATTTTTGTTATAATAAGCGTAGTCACAAGCATATGATGCAATCATCGATGTTTGACCAAACAATTAATCAATTAAATGGTGAAATAGATAGCATCACAATTACAGGCGGTGAGCCTTTACTACATGCTCAATTTAGTACAATTATTGATTCGTTAGGAGAGCACAAAATCGAATACTCTCTTGCTTCAAATTGTGTTTGTTTTGAGGAGCGTTATACAGAATTATTAAATCATCCTCCTTCCTGTGTGAGCCTTAGCATCGATGGCAATGCTGAAGTGCATGATCAGAAAAGAAAACACTTCGGATTGTATAAAAAAACCTATAATACTATTGAACTTTTGCACAGAGTTTTTCCGAAAACCAACATTTCGGTTCAAATGACAATTGATAATAGTAATATTCATTGCATTGAAGGTGAATTGCAAAAGCTTAAAAGTCTGCCCAATATAGTTCAAGTTAAACTAACACCTAATTGCTTCAGTAATAATAAGTCACTATTAGGAGCAATTCATAGCATATCTAAGAGGTATAGTATTTCAAAGACAGAAGTATGTAATCAGGTTGAACTTCAGTATGTCACTCACAGAATCTTAAAAGGGCAATATTTGCCGTTTATGATGGTAGTAAAGCCAAATGGATGGATACATCCATATTGCGGATTGACCAAAAATTGGGATTCGATTAATGTTATAGATGAAAATGCGCTTTCTCAATCATATGATTTTTATAGCATGCTATCAAAGCGTATCGTTACACATCTGAATTGTGTCTGCGGAGAATATATTGATTTAAACAGTTGCCTATATGATTTTTACAGAGGAATATGGTACAACCAGCCATTAACACTCTCTGATAAGTATGTTATGAGAGATGATGATAGGTTGTACATGTACAACATTACTGAACGTAATGTTGTTTCTACTGATAATGCTGTAATCGCAGCACTCATTGAATGCTGTCGCAAATCAGTAATAAAGAGAAGTGCTTTAAACGAATATCTATGTAAGACATTTGATATTTCTAGTTTGTGCGCACAAAAAAGTATTATGCTTGCAGAGGAATTAGGATGGGTAAGCTCGTAATAAGCGTACACTTCGTTGAAGCATTAACACATCTTTTCACACAATTCAAATGATAGTAATTGGAGTTTTATGATAAAGGCGGTATGTAACCACTTGTTTAAGACATTTTTCTATAAAAAAACATATTCTATTGCAGTTGTAATCCTAACAATTGTTGAAGCCGTGCTAAAAGTAGCAATAGCTATTCTACTAATACCTATTATCCAGCAAGGGATTACGTCAGGACTACTCACTGCATTTCGCCCAGTAATTATTTATATTACTCTTTTTGCGATTATGTTGGCTATAAGGTTTATAAAAAGGAAGTTAATATATATAAGCAATAATCACAAAGAGAGTGAGACAGTTGAAAGGTTCGCAAAGACTCTCTTTAACATGAAGGTAGATGAGTTAGAAGCGAGCAATGATGGTGATGTTGTGTCGATAGTAAATAATGATTGGAAGCAAGTTAAAGGTTTTTTAGACACAGGAATAGAAAGGTTGTTGATTTATCCGTTCATTTTTATATTCACAGTTATTGTAATGGGAACTCAAAACTTAGCTATGACGGTGATTATTGTCTGCTGTGTCTTAGTTACGTCTTTTTTTACGTTAAAAACAAGTGACAAAATTGAGGAGCGTATCAAAGACGTTATTGACGATAGGGGGAAACTGTTAGATTATGAAAAAAATTGCATTGAATCACTGGCTTTCATCAAAGCCTATGGACTTGAGGATAATATAGATGAAGAGCATAAGCACTTGTCTAAAAAAACCACAGCTAGTGAAAGGTTATTCTATAGGCAAAATGCAATAAGTTATCTCCCTTCTTTAGTTAATGAGTATCTCCCATTAATTGTTTTTACTATTGTTGCCCTTTTCTTTGTGAATAATAACTCAATGCAATTTGGAGAATTTGCTGCATTATTACAATTAACCTCATATATCTCCTTGCCAATGAGCCAGTTTCTACATACATCTGTGGAGTTTAGTGCAACTCGTGTGATTGTAGCAAAAATGCAAGAATTTTTCTCTTGTAACAAGAAAAGTGATTACATTGATGTATGCGACAGCTTTATGGCAGGAGGAATAGTCATAAAAAACGGAAAGTTTAAATATTCGAAAATAGCGAGTAACAACGAGATTGCCCTTGATGACGATAATTTCACCTTAAGAGACATAAACCTTCGTGTAAATCCGGGAGAGAAGATTGCAATTGTTGGTAAATCCGGAAGCGGTAAAAGCACATTGGTGAACCTAATTGCAGGGTTTTACTCCTTTTCAGATGGTAATTACACAATGGGCGATAGAGAGGTTACTTGTAATAATAGAGAACAGCTTTTTCCTCTAATATCATACGTTAACGACAAGCTTTATTTACTTCAGGATGATGTGATTTTTAATATATGTTTAAGTCACGAAACTAAAGATCGTCAGAAGCTTCATAAACTTGCAGACATGCTCTCAATTGAAGACTTAATTGATTGTGAAAAATCAGCAGCTCAGTTTGGAGTCAACTTTTCTGGAGGACAGCAATTAAAAATAAGTCTTTCAAGAGCATTGTATAAAGATGCTCCGATATTGATATTAGATGAGCCAACAGCGCACCTAGATATACAATCAAAAGAGATGTTTTTTGAATTCCTCAAGAAGGTTGATAAAACCGTTGTAATTATTAGCCATGACAAAGAATGCGTTAGTCTTGTGGACAGGATATATGTAATTAGTCAGCACGGGGAAATATTGGAAGTAGGTAAGTATAGTGAGCTTGACACTGTTGGCACACATTTTCACAGACTTTTCCATACATATCGTGAAATAAGTGAGGTTGCCAATGAAACGACTTAAATTCATGATAGCCTTAATCAAAGGCAAAAGGAAAATCATGTGGGCATTTTCAATGTCCTTGAACGGTATGCAAACACTTATTGTAAGTCTGATTTTTGGGTTTGCATTTAAAATTGCATTGGATTCCCTTACGCTAGAGAATCTTTCTTCGTATGAAAGCACAATTTTTATCATCATAATTGGAGGGGCTTACTTAATTTTTGTGTTGCCCATAATTGGATACATAATGGAGATTAGGTCTAGCTCTTTTAAATATTATATAATGGATTCAGTATTTAGGACATATGTACAAGGATGTGACATAAAATCACAGGGGCATTCAGCAGAAGCAATGGACTATCTTCAAAATGATGTAAGAATGGCATCTGATATATTCGGTTGGGATATGGCAGTTATTATTCAAGCACTAATATCAGGTGTAGGTTCTTTGGTTATCATGGCGGTATATTCCTATAAGATTGCGCTTATGTGTCTTTGTTTTGGAGGAATTATTTTTCTTTTATCTTTTTTAAGCAGAAAGATGATAAAACACAACGTGGTTATTAGGCGAGATTTATGGCAATCTATTCTCAAGCGGATAATCGACATTATTAATAACCATAGGACATTAAAAATCTACGGTTTAGGTAAGTATGAAAGAAGTAAAATATCTGAACTAACTTATATGCACGAACAAAAATCACTGTCAATTGATAATATCAGTAACTGTGTGGGAGTGCTTGTTTCGTTATTTAGTGACATGTTAATGTACTCAGGAGTTATTATTGTGGGCACATTGCTAATCAACCTTGGGGAAATGACATTTGGCACGCTAATGCTATTTCTCCAATTATGCACATGTGTCATTTTCTTATTCACGGCAATAACTGATTATTTTGTCAATTATCAGGATATGTTGAATGCAATTGATCGATTAGTTTCATTCTATGAAAAATATAATTCAGGCATAACGGAATATGAGTACAGAGACAATATAAAATACGATGACTGGAAAACACTTGATTCTTTTCAATTAACTTGTGAGATTAATGAGTTTGCATATGAAGAGATTCCGGTACTGAATAATGTTAGTTTTGAACTAAAGAGTAAAGAGGTTTGCAATATCATTGGGAAAAATGGTTCAGGAAAAAGCACATTGGCAAAAATACTAGCAAATCAACTAGTTACAAAAAAAGGTGATATAGTATTTAATGGAGTATCAATACAGGAGATTCCACCTCAAAAACTACCGTTGCTAATAGGGCTTGTACCACAAACAATTGACTTTATTCGTGGTACTTTGATTGATAACATAGAATTAGGGTTTAATCATTATGATAACTTGTTGCTAAACAAGTTAATTCAAATAACTGAGCTTGATAAGGTCATATCACAAATGCCGCAAGGAATGCAAACCATCATTGAACCAAAGGGAAACAACTTATCATCAGGACAAAAACAACGAGTTGCTCTCGTACGTTCGTTGATAAGAAAGCCACTTATAATAATACTTGACGAGTTTGATGCGAATATTGAAAATAGTCTTTATAATAAAATAATCAGTGAAATTAGGGTGATATTTCCCCAAATAAGTATTATTATGATTAACCACAAGGAGACCCGTTTAGAATGTGGTAAGGAAGTGAAGCTGTGTTAAAATTGGTGCTTTTTGTGCTACACAGGTAGATACATATATATGCGCATAAACGAATCATCCTTGCACTTATAGCATGAAAAATATGATAATCTACAGATAGTAAATACTCGTATAAGAAAACACCAAATCAAAGTGCATTCCCGTTAGTAAGAAAATAAGCAGAACGAAACCGCTACGCGGTAGTAGCTGAGTAACGAAGGACGAGGAATCGGAAACAAACCGGTTCCTCTTATTCATGCGCTTCTGTACAATGTTGTGGCGGCGAAAGCCGACACTATTTGAAAAGGAGTAAGCGGTCAAACAAAGGGTACATTCCCAAAGTGCGTAAATTGTTAGAAAATGGGAAGCGTGCTAAAAAACTGCAAGTTGCAGAAAGTGAGCACGAAACTAGCACAGACAGGAGAATGCACAGATGGGAAAAGCATTGGCATTGCGTACGGAATATCGTTTGCAACAATGGGCGAAAATTGCTGAGGATTGCGCAAAGAGTGGGATGAGCAATAAAGATTTTTGCATATCACGCGGGATATCCGATAAGACTTACTACTACTGGCTACGTAGACTACGAGAAGCAGCCGCGGATGCAATTGGACCACAATTAGTAGAAGTGGCGTTCAACGAAGGAAAAACTGGATCACTAAACATGCGCTATCGCGATGCCGATTTGACGATAACCGGAGAAACCCCGGCAGAGGTGCTTTACACAGCACTTCAAGTGTTAAAGAAGCTATGATCGATATTGCGAAGATAAAGCGGTACTATATAGCTTGCGGGTATACAGACCTTCGTTGCGGAATAGATGGATTGGCATGTATCGTCCGCCAGCAGTTCAAAACAGAACTGGACGATGAAACCTTGTTTTTGTTTTGCGGTAGAAGAACTGATCGCATTAAGGGGTTGATTTGGTGTGGCGATGGCTATGTGCTACTCTACAAGCGCCTTACCAACGGACGGTTCCAATGGCCTCGATCACAAGCGGAACTTCGTGGTCTCGATCATCAGTCATTTCGGTGGCTGATGGAGGGTCTTTCGGTGGATCAGCCTAAGGCGATCCGGCAGATAAAAAAGCGGGAAATGTACTGAGGAAAAGGAACGTGCAAAACACCGCTTAGGCATTGATATCACTTGACTTTTCGCACTTTTTATGGTACGATATTTACATCAAAAAAGTGTGAGGAGGCGGCAAAACCGGATGGCAAAACAAGGCAATAATCCCGGCGGAAATGCCGCCAAAATTACGGCTCTGGAAACGAAAGTTGTCAGCCTAGAAAACGAGAATGCTGACTTAAGGCGTAAGCTGGAAAGGATGAACGAGCTTCTACTTGAAGCACAGCGAGCACGGTTTGGGCAGTCCAGTGAAAAAAGCACCTACGTGATGGAAGACGGTGTCGAACAGCTTCAAATATTCAACGAAGCAGAAAAGGAACAGGACGTAAAAGCAGAGGAGCCTACTCCGGAGACTTTTAGTGTTAAAGAACACAAGCGTAAGAAAAAACGTTCCCAAGACGAAATATTGGCAGACCTCCCAGTGGAAGAAGCTGTATACGAACTCAGCGAAAATCAGCTTAACTGTACCAAGTGCAGCGGCACTCTGCGGATGATAGGGAAAGATCTTGTACGCAAGGAAATGATAACTATCCCTTCGCAAACAAAGCTCCTGCATTACATCAGTTGTAGCTATGCTTGCGATTGCTGTGAGAAAGAAACCGGCTATGCATCAATTTACAAGGCTGAGACCCCGCCGCCGCTGATGAAACGCAGCATGGCATCGCCGGCATCCGTTGCTGATGTAATGACTAAGAAGTATGTTGATGGACTTCCACTGTACCGGCAGGAGCAAATCTGGAAGCGAAATGGAGTGCAATTATCCCGAAATACGCTGGCAAACTGGGTGATACAGTGTTCCCAGGGGTGGCTAAAGCCAATATACAAGCGATTAAAGAAGCATTTACTTGAGGAACCGCTGATCGGCGCTGACGAAACGGTAATACAGGTGCTGAAAGAACCTGGGAGACCCGCCACTTCTGACTCTCGAATGTGGGTGTACACGAGTGGCTCGCAAGCCAAGCGACAAATCCGGATATTTGAATATCAACCTACCCGTGGCGCTGAGCATCCGAAATGGTTTCTCAGTGGGTTCAAGGGCTTACTGCAGACAGATGGCTATGTTTCCTATGACAAGGTTGAAAATGTGACCCGCTGCGGCTGTTGGGCGCATGCCCGTAGAAAATGGCGCGAGGCTATGCCGAGAGGTGCAACTAAAGAAACGTCAAAGGCTGCTATTGGATTTGATTATTGCAATAAGCTTTTCACAATGGAAAAAGAGCTGAACAAAATTCAAGGTGGTCGTGAGGATCGAGCCAGATTAATGAAACCCATTATGAAAGCTTACTGGGAATGGCTTGATTCTTTCGTACCAGAGTCCGGCTCCAAATTGGAAGCTGCGGTGAACTATTCTAAAAACCAGAAAGAGTATCTCTGCGCTTTCTTGGATCATAAAGAAGCGGATATATCAAACAATCTTGCAGAAAACTGCATACGCCCGTTTGTGGTCGGAAGAAAGAACTGGTTGTTCTGCGATACGGTGAAGGGTGCAGATTCAAGTGCAATAGTATACAGCCTTGTGGAGAGCGCAAAAGCCAATGGCATCAATCCATATAGTTACCTTTTGCGGGTGTTGTCTTTCATGCCTTATCTTGGTAAAACTCCGCCAAACGAAGAGCTCGATAAACTAATGCCTTGGCAACTGCCAAATATTTAGTGTGGTCTATGTTGACCGCTTACGAAAAGGAGCGCAAAATCATGACAAAAGAAGAGATATTACAAAAGCTGGTAAAAGACCTCGAAGTTAGGGGGCGGAGTCCTGACACAATTGAGCTATACACAATGAAGCTTAGATTATTTCAGGATTACTATGACAAACCGGCAGACAAAAGTAAGCGGTGAATACAAAGGTACACCTACCGGTCTCCAACCTGGCATTCCGGTGGAGCATTCTCCGGCAACAGCGCAGTGATCACATCAGGGTTCTCCCTCAGACTTACACCAGCAGCAGTCC
>Ga0123355_10015862_pt1 | contig 11852 bp, 7 predicted proteins | sample TergutEmb28metaG_3_FD_89872 | JGI IMG/M metagenome (GOLD analysis project Ga0123355, IMG submission 89872) | Embiratermes neotenicus P1 segment gut microbial communities from Petit-Saut dam, French Guiana - Emb289 P1 | ecosystem: Host-associated > Arthropoda: Insects > Digestive system > Gut ... | reverse complement strand
TCATGAATAAATGTTTTATGGTGGAAATATTCTGAGGAGAGAAATATTCGTGAATGTGTCGAAAAACTCAGACCCAGATGTTGGCCTGAGGAAACTACAATATGCTACAAGATTTCATTAGTCAAGTGATTGATAACTGATTTAAATGTAATTTTATATTTGTCAGCATGCAACACCGTATACATAAGTATACTAATACTCTTTATGATTGTGCCATAATTAATTATTAATACTTATGTTACTTTAATGTATGAACTTAAAAAATGGAAAGGTATTTACGAGTAAATTTGTTGGGACCGGTCCCTCTTCTTATGAAAAAAGAATTTACCGGCTCGCGGTCTCACAAAAGTTGAGAAACACTGCTCTACAGCAATGACCCTCATCAGCGCTCTCAAGTTGCTGCCTTCCACCACTTGCCCAACTTTTCCTCACAAATTACAGCACAGCTAGCCTAATCGTTGACTGAAGAACGTGCTGTGAGAAGTCATATTGAACCTTATGTGTATTGGACCGTGCATCATTGTGATAGTTGAAGAATAAGAGACCAACTTGATGTCACAATTTATTAAGTTTTATTTCACTTCTTCTATGCTCAACGTGTTTCGGACATTAATACATCCATCATCAGGAGCCTGCGACTTTTCTATTGTATCACCACATTGGTTGTGTGTTCTTGTTTCGATGTGTGTTGGAGTTGTGCTTCAGCCTGCCACAAGGATACCACCCCAACCAGCAGCTGTGCTTCAGCCTGCAACACGGATACCACTCCAACCAGCCACACCGAAACTCCAACACACAACCAGTGTGGTGATAAAATAGAAAAGTCGCAGGCTCCTGATGATGGATTATTAATGCCCGAAACATGTTCAGCATAGAAGAAGTGAATTAAAACTTAATAAATAGTGACACCAAGTTGGTCTCTTATTCTTCAACTATCATATTGAACCGTCTTTTACAAAATAAACCTGTCACATTTGCTTTGTTAAAAAAGGTAAGTCAGTCCCATTACAGGCCCGAGGTACCCAGAAGTTTTCAGGAAGTTAAGGTTCTCAGTTTACGTGACAATGGCCCAGGATGGTGGTAAGGTTGTCAATCTTACGCACCGGCCGCTTTTACCCCCAGGAAATACTCCTGGTACTCATTTCTGTTAGAAGCTGAGTCGACCCCAGGGTCATAGTGCGATTGGTAGGATTATGACAAGACAGCATTAATTCTACGATTTGTAAAACATTAATGATACAGGAATTTTGGAGTACTTGCGGTCGAATCTGTTATTTCATACATATAAAAAGGTAAAGTGATCTCGTTACAGGCCCGGTGTGGCCCAGAGGGTGGGTAGAGGTATAGCTCTACTCTTCCATGACTGCGGCACTAGAAGAGGGTGAGTGGTCAGCAGCACGCCCCGGCCGCACTTTACCCCGGGAAGGACCCGGTACCCATTTTACAGGAGGCTGGGTGGGCCCCAGAGCCGGTCTGGACGGGCATAAAATCTCGTCCCCACCGGCATTCGATCCCAGACCGTCCAGCCCGTAGTCAGTCGCTATATCGACTGAGCTACCGGGCCGACATTTCACACATATAAATTTGCATATAAAAAACTAAGAAATGGCCATTGAAACACATTAGGCCTCACTATTTCTCCTTTCAGTAAAGATCACGAAATTGTCAGTAATGAATTCGTGTACACCTCAGCCGTATATTCGAGAACAGAAATAAAAGAAGTCAGCTGCAGTTTCGTTTACGTTAGCAGGTTAAAGTACAATCATACGTCCTGTTGCAGAGCTACGTGCATTGCTTGGACAGTCAGAATGTTTCTTTACTTAATTTTCGTTAAACATTCGCGTTGTAGGGAAGCATTTAAAAAAAAAAATTGTCGAGTTTCAGAAACCCTATATTTTATGTTGGTGGCTGTCTTCCAAATTTTTTTATTTTTTTTTAAACCGTTTGGTGGTTTCAGAGAAGATACGTGCCGAGGAAAAATGGACACAGTCTTGTAGCTGTGCCTAATTTTATTCACAAAATTCATGAAGATCGCTTCTACGCGTTATATCTAGAAGGGTATGGGGGGAAGTGGGGGAAGAAGTTGCAGTGCGTGTCCATGACAGCTAAGTGTAACAGTGAGTGGCGTTCTTACAGTCTGTTGGATGTCAGTCTCAGGGAATGGAAGTCACATGTCTGTTACTGTGCCAGTAGCAGTTTCAGCTTCCTGTCACTGTGTTACTCTTAGCTATTGTCAGACACTGTCACTATAGGATTCAGTGTTTTCAGTCTCGTTGCCCTCCCTATAACAAAGGACCATTTATTCACATACCTTGGTAATGTACCCGTTTGCGTCTTTTTGCAGTATGAATGAATCTGTTACAATGCAGTGCACGGATATTGGCCGTGGAGTTTTTGAACGGTAGGCTAGGAGCGAGTCACTAATGCAGGAATAGCGCCATGTTGACCTAGTCATTCTCTCCACCTCCCTAATTACAAGTGACCTTGTCACACCGGTTTCAAGCAAATAAACACCCACCTCTCGTCACTTCGCAACACCCAGTAGGCCCGTCCGCCAGCTACACTAACTTTTCCACTGGCCAAAAACCTTACATTTCAGGATACCCACGAAGAATGGAGCCAAACGTCTCCACTCGACACCCTTTCATTGCTGGTTTCTTTGTTAGGAACACTGGATTCTTATTTTCATTACAACGTAGGCCATTTTTTTTATTGTTCTTGAAGGCCTGTTCTGCATCGTGTAGGATTGTTAATCTACTGACAGCATAGTGAAACAACAAATGCATAAACAGATAGAAGAATTACATATGTTAGGATGCACTGTAGGAGCTTACGTGGATGACTGTAAATACCGTCACATAGCGGGACACGTTTATTACACTGGTGTTCCCAAATACAAAATACGTCCAAATCAGAAAGCCAGCGATTCTAAACGCGATATTTCCTGTGGATCATGAAGGGCGTACTGAGCAGCTTAAACAAGCAGCAATGACACTGATCTGTGAATCTTATGTTTATTGGACCGTGCATCATCTTGATAGTTGAGTAAAAAGAGACCAACTTGATGCCACTTATTTTATTATTACTTAATTCAATGCTCAACATGTTTCGGATGTTAATACATCCATCCTCAGGAGCTTGCGACTAATTCGCTGAGTTACTTCATGGGTTGTATCTGGTTCGATGTGTGTTGGTGTTACGTTGCAGTGTGGCTATGGTGGTATGGTATCCGTATGCAGGCTGAAGCACTGAATAAAGTAATAATAAAATAAGTGGCATCAAGTTGGTCTCTTTTTACTCAACTACAATGATCTGTATTCGCGATTTCTCGAGGCGGCTATGTCATATTCGTCATATTTCTCATAACCCCTCAAGCTGCCCACCACCTGTTCTCCAAGTCGTCGTGTACCTGCATCTTATCTCGTTCGATGCGAAATAATAAGTGGACACAGTGTCATTAAATGACGTCTGAATGTTTTCAGGCACCGGTAGCTTACGCATTGTGTAGCCGACAGCCTTGGAAGTTCATAGACAGGTGAGTATTGTTTTTAGACTGGGATCCGAAAGGATATTTCGGTAGCCTGACAAAGTGGATTGCTGTTTTCTAGGGCTGAGGCTCTTGCTTTAGTATTTTTATTTTATATTTCATTAGTTTTGTGTATAATACAATAAAATATGACACTCCCGCATTTACACCCGGCATTTAGTACAGTGTAGGCCCCTTCTGTCGAACATTTGCACCATATGAGATTATTAATGCTTGTTTGGATACGATTTCTTTTACTTATTTCATTCGCATTCCAGTCATCCTCTTAGATTACTATCTTTTCCATCTTATCACCATTCTTCATCTTCTTCGTGAACATTCGAATTTCTGTATGTCTTTAAACAAAACCACTATTACACATAATTTTTATTTTGTGAAATCTTCACAACAAACTGGCTTCTTGTTGATTGTAATCTTGTACCTTCAAATCTTTATTTCGCATTACCTCCAGCATCTGCGAGCATCATCAACGGTTCATCGCACATCACTCACTCCTGGCACACATACAATTTGTTGGTAGCGCTTCGTTCATCCCTCTTCTAAGGTAACTAATTTTCAACTATGTTCAAATAAAATCAGCTTGAATTAAAAGGGACATTTTCTTTATGTTCTACCATTTTATCCGTGAAGGTAACAACTATAAACAAACATTTACTTTTCAAATCATTTAATTGTTGTGCGACACAAATATCGTCATTTAATTCTAGAATTACTAAATGCGCATCGTGACAATTGCTGTGCAAGCTGATACGTTTCCTTCTACCTTATATGTATTCGAGGTTTAGATACAAAACCTGTACCTATACATACGTCAGACAGGAGCAACGTGTGTATGAGATATTTATCTTTTTAACTCCACTCCTCAGTGCGTATCTGCTCGTTCTTGTGTGATTTATTTAGGCACCTCCTACTTTTTCACTACATATACGTTACGCCAGCATATCCTGTTTTTAAGAGATCGCGTTTTTTTTAACGATATATTTTCAAGTCCATTCGACTTCCATCTGGGAGAATGGACATTTTTCTCAGAGGCACTGGCAACACTGTCACTTGGCTGGACTCCCAGGCTGCAGATGTAACTGACACAATTTGCATCCTGCGTAAAATTCTGCTAGCCAATGTTCCTGACAATTCGTTCCTCGAGTGACAAAACTCCACTTGAATTCGCGAGCTGGGCCAATTTGTTATGGCACAGTTGGTCACATTGTCTGCCGGCTTCTCTGCAGGCAGAATCATTACTTATGAAACCATGAAGATTCAAGCCCTCCAGTTTATGGCTTGTATATATTGTTTCATAGGTGTCAGTCGACACGGCCTCCTGTTCGCAGGAATGGATTTTTTTTTTTTTTCCAGTAACGCTGTGATAGCCGTGATTGTTTATGTTGTCGTTACTGATATCTCGATGCTGTTCCTTACAGACTGCAAACCTTCACAATAATTTATGGTAAACCTGTTTTGGGGTCTCAGCCCCTGGCGGAAGTGAGCTCTGCTGCCGACGTTTCGAGATGCATGCGGCCTCAGTCTTCAGGATTGAAACAAATGTAGTGTTTATTGGTAACCCTATTTATTGTAACTTACAGATAGCGGCAGCATGCTCTGACAAATGTCGGCAACGCATCCTTCTTCCACAGGGCACCAGCACCAAGAAACGGGTTAAACATCAATCTTATTCCTTGATCCTGGTTTGAAACCACGCAAGTGAGAATATTCAGTGATCGGAGGAGGACTTAATCCTGTCCTGACCGTACTTTGCCGAATGTGTAATGGTGGTCAGGTTGAGGCCGACCGTCCTGAATGAAATATTTATGACTTTTTCAGCTCCTTCAGCTAAGCGTCTAATTGATACAGGACGAATCTTCACCAGTTCCTAATTATTTAAGGAGCCGAGAAAGTGCTCTTCAGTATGTAATTATACCAGAACAACCGACAATAAGACTGTCGGTCTTTTCATTCTGTTGTAATCCTAATGTGGGAGTGATGATTACCCTTTCATGACAGGAGGGGTGTACAAAGTACTGTTGCCCTCAGAGTTACGTGGGGTGTCTTTTTTGTCCAAACTCTTTAGGTTTCCTCCGCCAGTAACCATTCCACCATTGCTTCATACTTGTCTCCTCGCTGTCTCTGAAGTGTGTGTACCAGCCGGCACGATTATTATTAACCCTCCTTTGTTAACGTCCGAATTACACCTGGCTGGACGCGGAGCGAAAGACATATTGCTGAGTGTTTTAGATCCAGCCACAGTGAATGAAGCACCGCCTGACGAAACAAACGAGATTGCTTACCCAAGCAAACAGCTGAACGCGGGCACCGGTTAGTGTCTTCTAAAGCAGGCAGTCAGGACTGACACATCTCTGTCTGACATACGCCATCCTGGTAGCCTACATATGACGTAATGTGGAGTAATGTCTGTCATCTTCTCGTTCTGCTGTAATGGATTTTTCGTGTCCATGCTTCAGCCGTCTAATTAAGCCCGCGTTAATTGGGACACACTGAGAGCCACGATCACACGGCAGTTCTTATTGATCAGTACCCACATTTCCAAAGGCCCTGATTCGAATTCCGAGGCGGTACACCCTGGTAGTCTCTCTAAATTTCTAGGTAAAACTCTTACTTGGTTAACGTAATTGTGAGTACGCTGTGTAAGCAGTGTCCATGTAATGGGCCGATGCCCCACCCAGGGAGTCCCATCAGCTGGCTAAGGACATGGGTGCATGTATCGAGACGTACTACTAGAATTGGTTCTTCCATTATTTAATGACGCTGTTTCAAACGACGTTGTTTTATTACATCAAATCTGGTGGGAGGATTAATTGTGACGGAGAAATCAAGGACGCAAAGCCCGTTGGCTCTAGGTATTAAGCCGCCATTGTTCGTACGTGTTTCAATGTTAATAGCGATCTTTTCTCTTGTTGCCCAATTCCATCACGTCTCTGTCTTCTCTCGCACTAACACAAATCCAGTTCTGCGTTGCGAGAGAGAGGCTGGATCGATGTGCATAACTTGTATAGAGACTGGAAGAAATTGCTTAAGTGCGATTTTAGACATCATCTGGTGGTGTTAATGTTGCTACGTCACAGATAAAACGATGGCCTTACGGTTATCTGAAATTTAGGGGAACAAAATTTTGGCGTCGGATTACGTATATTCTGTCTGAGGGGGGTTATGTATATTCTGAGTGGATAAAAAAATAGATTTAGTTTTATAAAACTGTGAGAATTTAGGAGTTTAAATGCGGTCACCTGGAGTGAATTGTTGAATCATACTACGTAAGATCTAACTAATGTGCCTTTATATTTATCAACACCAGTTAAAATTCTACCATGACAAATTTTAACTACATTCAAGTTTAGACGTATCCTCTAGTGTTATTATGTAGCACACTACAGGCACGCATAGAATTTTGAACTGCACCAGGACCAGGCTGTCAGAGCAGGAGAAGACAACGATTTGAATTCCAGGATTTTTAAATCGTGATTCGGTCAGTGTGATGGCGAAAATAGGGTTTGTTGCCCAACAAAACTCCATGAACTGTATTAACCTTTTGGCGCCGGAATTATTTTTTTTAAATTGTAGCACATTCTGTATATAAAATGTGAATAAAACAGGAACCAAATATGTTAGAATTATGAAACAAACTGCATTTTGAAGAGAAAAAAAGGAGATTATATATCATGTTTAAAATATTTAGTACCTGTATTTGTTGAATAAATATATAAAATGCAAAATTGAGAGGTTAGCGGTGCGGTACGACCACTATAGTGGTCGTTAGGCGTCAAAGGGTTAAACTGGGAACCCGATACACGATTAAGTATAGTGGTGGTGGTGGTGGTGGTGGTGGTGGTGGTGGTGATTACAGAAGTTTTGGATTATGATCTAGTAATGAAATTACCCACGCGTTGCGTGGCAAATGCAGTCAAGATAATTGACACACATCAAGAGATCGAATCTGGGCCAGGCACGTGGGAGTATGTTCGTTAGGTGAAGGCTTTATCGATAGGCCAACTCCCGTCCCGCCGGTGTTATGGCGTTTGCAAATGAACAGGGTTAGTCTGTCAGTTGTTTTGTAGAGCTGAAGCTGAACTGGAACACGTCACGTGATCGCAGCTGAAGATTTTGTTTTCAACACGAAAATGTGGTGCTAAGGAACTTCTTGAATTTGGTCTTGAACTTCAGCACACAAGTTACATAACTAACGAGGACTTCAATTCGATTCCACGTGCAGGTCAGTGTGTCATGGCTGCCTGTCGTTTCGTTCTACCTGTTTCTGTGTTGCTGGCGTAATGAACGGGGAAAGTTGAGACAAATACTGCGTATAACCGGTTACGAAAGGTACTGAACGTTATTGGATTCTTTATTTTCCTTTCTACGTCATGCGTCATGGTGACGTGTTCCGTCGGCTGTTCTCACCGTGTCGTATCGATTGACGTGCTAGTGATGGTGTCTTGTGTCGCTCTGTGCTGGTAGTTTTGCGTCAAAACAGTAAGTCGTCATTAAAAGTCCGCGACGTGAGTGAAGGCTGTGTTCTGCGTACTGCGGCTTGTGGCGCGGAGGTAATGCTTGTCGTTTCTCACTTCAGCAACTATAGTCATCGCGTCTTGTTTGCTAAGCGCTACGAATCCAGGTATGTAAGGCATTCGTCTTATCATGTGTGTTGTACTGTGCATCAAAATGCACTTCCTTAACACAAATGTATTAGTAAACAATGCTTGTTTACAGTAGTGGCTAAATGTTCATGCTTTCCAGCAAAGCAGTCCTCTAGCATATCCACTATAACAATGTACATATGTGAAATTAATCTTATAACACTGTTGTGGTGAGAACTCACACTATTTGGATGTATGGTATAAGGTTATCTTCATATCTTTATATTTTTATAATGGTTGGCCTTAAGCGGGGTAATTTCAGGCTTCCTCCGCGAAGTAGATGAGAACTGCGCCCTTCTGGGTCATTAAGCAGCGTGTAGTGGTAATTTCTTACCGACGTTTCGGGACAACCTATCGGTTCCAACTTCAAGGGTCAAGAAATCATAAAGAAAAAGCCTGAACAAGTGGACAAGAATGATTGTTTATTACTGTAAGTAAATTTGTGTCGACGGAGTGGATAAGTACTTTCGTTTCAGTTGAAGAAGTACAACGGGATGTCACACCAAGGACCTGTTACACAGTTGTGCTTAAATTGCGGTACTTGGAACCAATTTGCAGAAGACAGTGTTTCGAGTAGACAGAGGAGGAATGATATAAAATTTCGGATTTTAAGTGTCGCGGGAGGGGGGGGGGGGGAGAAATTGCTAAAACTAATGCTCTGCGTTTTTACACCGTAGCTTTGCATTTCGTCAGAACATGCTACCTCGATAGGCGTCACCGTATCATCGTAATTAATTAGCTTCGGCCTTGACTCCATTTAGTCCATAAAATAGAATCGGTATGTTCCTGCAAAAAGAGAATATCAAGCTACAGAATTACACGGTGTCAGAGCCCGAAGGTTGTAGCTTGAACACAAGAAAGAAGGTGCGAATGGAGGATTATTCATAACCATGATCCTCTTTGCGGCCGTTCAGTCTCTACACGTTGATGTCAGATGTCACTCGTTCCCTGTCACCAGTTACCAGATAGGACGACTCCTACTCCCTGGACCTAATTTCCGGGTTTCTAGATATTCAGCTGCACTGCCTGCTCGAGAGTGTCAACGGTGACTTGAATCCAAACGAAAGGATATTCGAAAAGATGCCGTCCGTTTTCGGACCGCACGTAGTTTCTGAATGCGTGCTTTACTTTTTGGTATTTTTGAACCTGTATTTGAATGTATGTTCATTTCATACAGTCCCGAGTTTCATTTGTTTGTTTGTTTATTATCGTTAACACGCTGCGTGTTGTTAGTACGGTTGAAAGGCTTCCACAGTTTCATCAGTGTTTGTTTAGTGGTTCTCGAGTTGGGAACATGTGGGCCAACAGACATCAGTATGCTCTCTTTTTCCTGCTCCTTGCGTAAAGAAAATATGAGTAGCAAATTAAATGCGGTTAGCTGCCCACCTGATAAAGAAATTCCTGGCTTTTGTAGAACAAGTTCATTAGTGTGCGAGATTTGAAGTTTTTACAGTGACGGTGCTGTTGACTAAAGGCTGGAGGGCTGTTACGTAGTGAGACTGGTAAACAGTTACTGACGTGTCGATAGAGTGTATTGTCTTCATCGTCAGGGTCAGGGATTCCGTGAGAGAGTTTTGCAGTGCTGAACAGGAAGGCACTACGATTCTTAAAAACGTCGGTAAGCAGTCGAAACGGCGAAATGTTCCAGAAGTTTTGAAGTTTCGATATGTATGTATGTATATATATGATATAATTCATCCCGTTGTGGTAGATCATATTAACAACTGATAAACGGAACTAATAATTTTAGTTGTGTTTGACGGCTATACGTTTATCAGTTTTTAATACTTCTAAGCTTTACTTTATTTTATCCGGACAATATATGTTCGTGTTCATGTCTTCTGACGTTTACAAATCTTAATATCTGTGTAGTACGTGGCGTAGCATATTCTAGGTTGAAGAAATCCTACGAGATGTAACAATATGCAGATATTTATTTACTGCTAAATTACTCTACATGTTTCGGGCGTCCATCGCGCCCATCATCAGGAGTACATAAAACTGTAGTTGCAACCTCTGGTACAGTTTTATGTACTCCTGATGATAGGCACGATGGACGCCCGAAACATGTAGAGTAATTTAGCAGTAAATAAATATCTACATACTGTTGCATCTCGTTGGATTTCTTCAACCTAGAATTACGATGCACGGAACCACGGATATAAAATCTATAGCATACTGTAGTTGTCCTACAAGAAGGACATGGAGTTGAGTAATATCAGCAGTGCACCCCACCCCACTCCCCGTCTCTCATTTCATCAATTATGCGGGACTCTGTTTGGAGTGGGCCATAATCCATGCGGCGTATTCTCTGCTGCTGGTTTGATCGTTGTTGGACGTGCCTTTGCCAGTACCCGAAATCGTCGTTCTCAGCGAACCACTTGGCCTGGCTTCCCGGCGAGACTCGGCCTCTGTCCTCCTGCCCTACGTTCCTGGGGGAGCGGCGCTGTTGCCTCCGGTGGCTGTGGGGAGTACCCCTGGCACATAGACGGACAGACACGCAGAAAGATGCAGCAGCATGCATAGTTGCAAGCACAGACACAGTCCACATCGACACAATTAGATACACGTGATCATACAGACGCACACACTGCATTCACCTCAGCCGCATGGGTGTAAGGTATGCAGCGATTATGCTGTACCATGCCATGTGGTTGGCCAATGGGACGAATTTTACTTGTCGGTGGTAGAACATATGAGAGATTCTTTACCAGCATTTGTATTACAAATAGTGGACCATATGAAGAAATCGATTGAAATTGTACTGAAGCTAAAAACCACCACATACAAACAATGGCTCGCACTGGTTGCAGTTGAAGTGCAGTGTCTGTAGGTTCATTTGATGTGAAGTGTCTGTAGGTTTCTTTTAAGTGCAGTGTCTGTGTAGGCTTATTTGAAGTGCAGTGTTTCTGTAGGTTCATTTGAAGTGCCGAGTCTACGTTTATTTGAAGTGCAGTGTCTGTAGGTTTATTTGAAGTGCAGTGTCTGTGTAGGCTTATTTGAAGTGCAGTGTTTCTGTAGGTTCATTTGATGTGCAGTGTCTGTAGGTTCATTTGAAGTGCAGTGTCTGTAGGTTAATTTGATGTGCAGTGTGTCTGTATGTTCATTTGATGTGCAGTGTCTGTAGGTTTATTTGAAGTGCCGTGTCTCTGTAGGTTCATTTGATGTGCAGTGTAAGTAGGTTTATTTGAAGTGCAGTGTCTGTAGGTTAATTTGATGTGCAGTGTGTCTGTATATTCATTTGATGTGCAGTGTCTGTAGGTTTATTTGAAGTGCCGTGTCTCTGTAGGTTCATTTGATGTGCAGTGTTTGTAGGTTTATTTGAAGTGCCGTGTCTGTAGGTTTATTTAAGGTGCAGTGTCTGTAGGTTTATTTGAAGTGCAGTGTCTCTGTATGTTCATTTGATGTGCTGTGTCTCTGTATGTTCATTTGATGTGCAGTGTCTGTAGGTTTATTTGAAGTGCCGTGTCTCTGTAGGTTCATTTGATGTGCAGTGTCTGTAGGTTTATTTGAAGTGCAGTGTCTGTAGGTTAATTTGAGGTGCAGTGTGTCTGTATGTTCATTTGATGTGCAGTGTCTGTAGGTTTATTTGAAGTGCCGTGTCTCTGTAGGTTCATTTGATGTGCAGTGTTTGTAGGTTTATTTGAAGTGCCGTGTCTGTA
>Ga0123355_10015861_pt1 | contig 11852 bp, 11 predicted proteins | sample TergutEmb28metaG_3_FD_89872 | JGI IMG/M metagenome (GOLD analysis project Ga0123355, IMG submission 89872) | Embiratermes neotenicus P1 segment gut microbial communities from Petit-Saut dam, French Guiana - Emb289 P1 | ecosystem: Host-associated > Arthropoda: Insects > Digestive system > Gut ... | reverse complement strand
GCGGCCAACTTTTTTGGAAAAAAGTTGGCCAAAAAACTTTACTGGGTTTCGCGTTGGGTAACGGGGACGCCAACCCCCGCCCTCTTTAGTAAAGAGGGTGGCTCCGCAGAGCCGGATGTTTTGTTCCTCGCGCAAACGGCGCGCCGAGGTCGTCGCGCCCTACAAAGCAACGCTGTGTCACAAAACGCTATAGACTACCCACGCATTTTACGCTATACTATCAACAAAAAAGGAGCTGCTTAACATGGACATAACCAGAGCGGAAGAAATTTTAAGAAAATATAACAAAGAGCCGTTTCACCTGCGTCACGCGGAGGTGGTAAGCGGCGTTTTGCGTTATTTCGCCGCGGAGTTTGACCCCGGGCAGGAAGATCATTGGGCAATCGTCGGTCTTTTGCACGACGTGGACTTTGAAGGCCATCCTGATGACCATTGCGTTAAAGGCGAGCAGATTCTGCGCGACGAGGGCGTCGGCGATGACATAATCCGCTCCGCGATGTCACACGGTTTCGGCCTCACGGGAACGGATCACGAACCGAAGCACATCATGGAAAAAATCCTGTTCGCGTGCGACGAACTCACGGGGCTTATCGGCGCGGCGACGCTTATGCGCCCATCCAAGTCTGTGAGCGACCTGGAAGTCAGCAGCGTAAAAAAGAAGTTCAAGGATAAAAAGTTTGCCGCCGGATGCTCTCGCGAAGTTATACAGCAAGGCGCCGACATGCTCGGCTGGGAGCTTGACGACCTGATGAGTAGGACGATCACGGCAATGCGCACGATTGAGGGGTGCTGACCAACCTTATTGCGGCGGAAATCCTCCAGGCTGATGCGGCGGGGGTTCTTGCCCCTGCGTCTGCGTTTGCGTTTCAAACGCTTGTTTATTCTTCGACGCGCCTATAACATACAAAATCGGCAGCGCAAGCCCTATGAAAGTAAAGGTCGCGGCCCCGGCGTATCCAATCACGATAACCCAAGCTATGAATAAAGCATCCACAACTATGGCGGCAATGCCAAGCTTTAACAGCAATTTGCCTTTTGACAGATTCACACAGTGCCGCAGACCCGTGATTCCCACGAAGAGAAGCCAGCCGCCGTGAAGAAGCGCTATGGCGTAATAAAGACTCCACGGAATGAAATCCAGCGGCAGGAATATATCCCAATAGTCAGAACTCGCCAGCCCCGACAAACTCACCAAAATGCTGATCCCCGCAAAAATGATGTATAGTATCCCAACTACCTTCAGGAACATTCTGCCTGGCGCCGTTGGCTTCGCTGGGGGGACGAACTGTTGCGCTGTGTGCACATAGGGCTGATTGGGCGCATAAGGTTGGTTGGGAAATTGCGGGATGGGTGCGAATGGTTGAACAGGCGCGGTTGTGACAACCGGCTCGACTGGTACAAATGGCTGAACAGGCGTAACCGGTTCGGTCGGTACAACCGGTTGAACTGGCGCGGCAGTGACGACCGGCTCGTTTGGTGTGACGGGCGCGCTAGGCTCGGCTTGCATAACCGGGACAACTGGAACTACAGGCTCAGCCCGAACCTCTAGGTTATATTGCGCCACACATTCGTTTAAAAAGTTGCTATATTCTTCGTTCATAACGCCTTGCAGATGATGCCTAAGATTATTTATAAACTGGGCCTTTTGCGTTGTGTTCATCATGTTAAAATTCGCGCGAAGCTGATCAATTTGAGAAGACATATATTAAACTCCTTTTCCGCGGCTTACACAATCATATTATGATCGCCCGGCCGCCGCATAGACTATTAAGCGCACTCGCCGCTTAAACCCTTTGGGTTTAGCGGCGATTTCTTTTGCTGCTAAACAATAAGCATCGCGTCGCCGAACGAGAAGAACCTATATTCCTCCCGGACAGCCTCGTTATACGCCGCGAGTACATTCTCGCGCCCGGCAAGGGCCGAGACGAGCATGATAAGCGTACTCTCCGGCAGGTGGAAATTCGTTATCAGGCCGTCGAGACATTTGAACTTGTAACCGGGATAGATGAACATATCGGTAAATCCCGAGAACTCGGAAAGCCGCCCGTCTTCATCCACTACCGACTCAAGCGTGCGGCACGAGGTTGTGCCGACCGCCACAACGCGTCCGCCGTTTGCTTTGGCATTGTTTATCGTCTGCGCCGTCTCGTCGGAGATGAGGCAATACTCGGCGTGCATCTTATGGTCCTCGATATTGTCCGCCTTTACCGGGCGGAACGTCCCAAGACCAACGTGCAGCGTCAGGTAACATACATTCACGCCACGCGACTCGATCTCGGCCAAAAGCTCTTGCGTAAAATGCAAGCCCGCAGTCGGCGCGGCGGCAGAGCCGACCTCGCGCGAATACACGGTTTGGTACCGCTCCGTATCCTCAAGCTCCTCATGTATATACGGCGGCAGCGGCATTTTGCCAAGCCGCTCAAGCACCTCCAGGAAAATCCCGTCATACTCGAATTTCAGCAGTTTGTTGCCTTCCTCGGCTTCGCCTGTGACTGTGGCCGTGAGTTCCCCGTCGCCGAAGATAAGCTTTGTCCCGGTTTTCGTCTTTTTGCCGGGACGTGTAAGGCTCTCCCAAACGCCGGCGCCCATGTCACGCAGAAGCACGACCTCAACGGCGGCACCGGTGTCAGTTTTGCCCAAAAGTCGGGCCGGCAGAACCCGCGAATCGTTAAGCACGAGGCAGTCGCCTGCACGTAAAAGCTCTGGCAGCTGGAAAAACCTGTTATGGCCTATCTGTCCGGTATGCTTGTTCAGCAGCATAAGCCTCGAATCCTCGCGGTTTGGAAGCGGGCTTTGCGCGATCAGATGCTCCGGCAGTTCGTAATAAAAATCGCTCTTGTTCATTATGTGCCTATCCTTCCCACGGTAACCCCCGTGTAGTAAAACTCAATAATATCGACGTATGTCATCCCGTGAAACCGCGCCATGGCATACGCGCCCCACTGGCTCATGCCAACGTTGTGGCCGATACCCGTCCCCCTGATCGTGAACACGCCGTTTATCATGCCGTTACAGCTCGTTGAACCGCCACCGCCGATCGGGGCAATGCGTTCCACCGTACCGTCACCAGTCAGCGCATACAACGCGCCGCTCGGCACTTGATGCACCGCACCGTCGCCGCCAATCGCCTCAACCGACCCGCCGATTTGAACCCGGTCGTCGTTTATGTATATGGCATCCGCCGCACCTTCCCATGTCTGCGTCCCGATATCAAACCGCTGACTTCTGACCCCGAGTGCGGCGATCAGCTCGCCGCGTCTCCTAAACGTCCAATTTGTGCCGTTTGCGTCCCTCATCGTGACGGCGACAACGTTACCGGTCGGCGAATATTCGGACACCCGCATACTCATAATCTGCCCGACGTTGTATCCGCTGTTTCGCAGACGCTGAGTTATCTGCTCCGGCGTGAATGTAATCGTCCAGTTATAGCCTGGGATTCTGTGGGCGACGTAAGCCTCGAATGGGTCAATCACCCCACGCAGGTGCGGGTATGGGTGCAGCCATACGTTCTCAGAGCTTTCAGACGCGCCGCCGTTTGACGATGCATAGAATGTCCCGACTGGCCGCCCGTTATGCGTGATGATTACGCCGTCGGTTTCGCGGACGGCGGCGTCTGTCCTCGCGGTTGCCCGGCCGCCGCAGCCGCGGTACACCTGGCAATGCTGATCGTTGCACAGGTCAAAACCTTGGCCGCGATGCCTGTTCATCCCATAAAGCGCAAACGTCCGCGCCGTGACTGCCTGTGCTTTTAAAGCCTCCATAGGCCACGCGCTTGACATCTCGTACGGCACAACGCCCTTTATGTAATATTCAAGGTCCACAACATTGATGACCGTGATGTTCCCGCCGTTGCGCGAGTATTCGAACCCGCCGTAATACCGATTGTTGCGGAACCACGTCTCTGTCGGCGCATTGCCGGACTGCCTCGGCACCACGCCGAGGTTGCGTCCCCCGCTGCCGTCAAACGAAAACAGGATCGTGTTAGTGTCCCGGATTACGACGTTTATCGCGCGCGCGGCAGTCCCTGGCCGCATGGTTATCGAGGTCTCGTTCGTTGAATCCAACGTTACAAACTGCCTGTTTGAATCAAAATACCCGAAGTAGAACCCTTCGCCGTAGCCACGGGCGTTCATCAGATTTGCCGATGGAAGCGCGCTGCCGCCGAAATACAAGCCTATCCTCATTATTGTCGGCGCGGCCGGATGTTCATACGCGCGCGGCTCTGATGCATCAGACACCATAAGCGCCAGAAAAATCGCGGCCGCCAGCACGATGGCTGCCCCTCGCTTTATCGCTGTTTTCATCATAAATTTCATATTCCCCATTTTCATAAGCTACGCTTGCGCGTTTACCGCGACAGGTTATTGACAAACGCGCATAGAGTATGTTATTGTAGTTAGTGATATAATTAACAATTACCAGCACAGAGGCGCGGCTTTCATCAGTAGCACCGGCGAGGACTCCGTATAGGTCCTATGACCCGCTGTGAAAGGGACAGACCGCCGAAGGGTTCGCGGCTTACGGAGGCCGCCGCTCTGGTTTCGCGGGCTAACATCCCCGGAACTGCCATCTTTTAGGATACACGAGGGATGGAGCGCTGTCTGTTTTTGATATAGTTTTGTCGTACTTCATATCATCACTCGCACACGATGGCTACGACATTATATAACAAAATCAGCCGGCTGACTAGCCCGCTGATTAATTTTTTTCAAAATCTGCGCCGAAATCGCCTTTTGGCAAGTCTTGGCGAGGTCGCTATATCTAAAGTTTTTGCATAATATGCTAGGGGGAATTGTGTATGAAAAAGTATAAAGTTGGCGTGATTGGGGCAACTGGCATGGTGGGTCAGCGTTTTGTTTCGCTGATCGCTGACCATCCTTGGTTTGAGCTTTGCGCCGTTGCCGCGAGTTCACGCTCCGCCGAAAAGACGTATGAGGACGCCGTGTCCGGCCGGTGGGCGATGCCGTCGCCGATTCCTGACGCGGCGAAAAAATTAATGGTCACTGCTGCCGAAACTGATATTGCCGCGATCGCGGACAGTGTTGACTTCGTGTTCTCCGCCGTCGATATGAAAAAAGACGAGATAAAGGCGCTTGAAGAGGCCTATGCCAAAGCGGAGTGTCCCGTCGTCTCAAACAACAGCGCGCACCGCTTGACGCCAGACGTGCCGATGGTCATCCCGGAGGTCAGCCCTGAGCATCTTGAAGTGATCGCGCACCAGCGAAAACGGCTTGGTACTTCGCGCGGGTTTATCGCCGTTAAATCAAACTGCTCTATCCAAAGCTATGTCCCGGCTCTGCACCCGTTGAAGGACAAATTCGGGCTTAAGCGCGCCTTGGTTTGCACCTACCAGGCAATCTCCGGTGCGGGCAAAACTTTTGAAACCTGGCCGGAAATGGTTGACAACGTGATACCCTATATTGGTGGCGAGGAAGAAAAGTCTGAGCAGGAGCCGCTTAAAGTCTGGGGCAGCATCCAAAACGGCGAGGTCGTACACGCCTCCGGCCCCGCGATCACGACGCAGTGTATCCGCGTGCCGGTGACCGACGGGCATATGGCCGCCGTCTTTGCTGAGTTTGAACGAAAACCGGAAATCGAAGAGATAAAACGTATCTGGCGTGAATTTAAGGGCGTCCCGCAGGAATTAAAGCTTCCTTCCGCGCCGGAACAGTTCTTGCACTACTTTGATGAAGACAACTACCCGCAGACAAAGCTTCACCGTATGCTTGAGGGCGGCATGGCCGTATCGCTTGGGCGACTTAGGCCTTGCTCGCAGTATGATTATAGGTTTGTCGGACTTAGCCACAACACCCTGCGCGGGGCCGCCGGCGGCGCGGTGCTGCTCGCGGAACTCCTTTGCGCACAGGGGTATATTTAAATATTAAATCTTTAGGAGGATTAGCACATGAAAATCCCCGTTTTTACAGGTTCATCAGTCGCTATCGTAACCCCATTTCGCGAGGGGCGCGTCGATTATAAAAAGCTTGGGATGCTTATTGATTCCCAAATCGCCGGAGGTACTGCCGCGATAACGATCTGCGGCACAACCGGCGAGAGTTCAACCCAGTCGCTTGAAGAGCATATCGCGACCGTTGATTACTGCGTCAAGCATGTAAACGGGCGCGTCAAAGTCATCGCCGGGGCAGGATCTAACGACACGGCGGCCGCGCTGTTTCTATCGCAGGAGGCCGAAAAGTCCGGCGCGGACGCGCTTTTGATAGTCACGCCGTACTATAACAAAACAACCCAGCGCGGACTCGTAAAGCATTTTACATACGTCGCCGACAGAGTAAATACCCCGATTATTATGTATAACGTACCGGGCCGCACCGGAATGTCGTTTACCACGGAGACATACAAAGAACTCTCGAAACATCCAAACATCAACGGCGTTAAAGAAGCCTCCGGCAATTTCACGCTGATCTCCTCGACGATCGCCGCGTGCGGCGATGATCTGTTTGTGTGGAGCGGGAACGATGAAGACGTCGTTCCGATGATGTCGATAGGCGCAAAGGGCGTTATCTCGGTTCTTGCCAATGTCGCCCCAGCCGCGGTAGCGGAGATGACTAAGGCCTGTCTCGAATACGACTTCAAGCGCGCCGCCGAGCTTCAGCTTAAATACCTCGACCTTATCGGCAAGTTGTTCATCGAGGTTAACCCAATCCCGGTCAAGGCCGCGCTCAACCTCATGGGCTTAGACGTCGGCGAAACGCGTATGCCGCTGTGTGACCTGGCGCCTGAGAACTTGGAGAAGCTGCGTCAGGCGATGGCTGATGTCGGGTTGCTGTAATATTTGATTTTTTAGATGTAGGGGCGGCTATCAGCCGCCCACGGGCGATTAATAATCGCCCCTACAGACAATCGCGTACACAAGGCGCGCCGAGAGCAGGGGCGGCGCGCCCTACATGGCTCACAAAGGAGTAAACCATGCTAAAGATAATCATTTCAGGCTGTAACGGTTATATGGGACGGGCTGTCGCCGGTTTGTCGGCGGACGACCCGGGCATAGTTATCGCCGCTGGATTCGATGTCAACGCCGTGAAACTTGGGGACTTTCCTGTTTACGCCGACCCGTGTGAGTTCTCCGGCGCGGCCGATGTCGTTGTGGATTTTTCAAGCCCTTCGGCGCTGCCCGGACTTCTCTCCTACGGCGCAGATAAGGGCGTGCCGCTCGTGCTATGCGCGACGGGGTACAGCGCGGACGAGCTGGCAGCAATCGATCGGGCGGCCAAGGATCTTGCAATATTCCGGTCCGGCAACATGTCGCTTGGCATCAATTTGCTCTCCGACCTTATCCGGCGCGCCTGCGCCGTTTTGGGCGAAGAGTTTGACGTTGAGATCGTCGAGCGCCACCACAGGCGCAAGATAGATTCGCCGAGCGGGACCGCCTTGATGCTGGCCGACGCCGCCAGCGGCGCGCTGCCGTATGACCCTGAGTACATCTTTGAACGTGAGAGCCGCCGCGCCCCGCGTGGCGCGCGCGAGATCGGCATTTCGGCTGTGCGCGGAGGGACGATCGTTGGTGAACATGAGGTCATTTTCGCCGGGCTAGACGAGGTTATTGAACTGCGCCACACCGCTTACTCGCGCGATGTGTTCGCCGCTGGCGCGATCAGGGCCGCGAAGTTCATGGCTGGCAGAGGCCGGACTCCCGGTCTTTTCGATATGCGCGATGTCTTGGCTTCAATTTAAATTCAAGGGATATTTGAACGGATTTTGTCGATTTTTGAGTTGCTTTTATTGGTATAAAATGATAACATGAATGAGTTGGAGGGGATTTCCTATGGAGACGACGGATTTTATCGATTTTGAAGACGGCCTTAACCGCATCGGTGGGAATTTGAAGCTGTACAAGCGCCTTTTGCAAGGGTTTGTTGACGGAAACTATTTTGAAAAACTCGCAAACGCACTGAGCCGCGGCGATATGGACGACGCTAAACTTCAGGCTCATACCCTCAAAGGCGTCGGCGCAAACCTCTCTCTCGTTAAGGTCCGCGCACTTAGCGCGCAGCTTGAAGAAGCGCTTAAAGACGGCACGGATTATTCCTCGTGCCTTGAGCTTTTGACAAAAGGTTACGATGACACAGTGCAGCATATAGAAAAACTGCTCGCTGAATAAAAGGTATAGATATAAACATAACGCGGCATCCGAAAAGGGATATTGTGGAGGTGGAGCTATTCGTGAAACGCGAAAGCGATTTGATTTTTATTGTTGATGACGTTGAAATCAACCGTCTGATACTGCGGGAAATACTAGAAAACGACTATAATATAATCGAAGCCGCGAGTGGCACAGAGGCTCTTAAAATCCTGTTTGAGGATAAAGTGACCCCTGCTGCTGTGCTTCTTGATATTATCATGCCCGGCGTTGACGGCTTTCAGGTCTTGGAACAGATGAAACGCAATGACTCGACCAAAAAAATCCCCGTCTTGTTTATAACCGCGTCTAACTCTGACGAGTATGAGTCGCGCGGGCTTAAAGCCGGCGCCTCTGACTATATTACCAAACCGTTTAATCATGACGTTGTAAGAGCGCGGGTGGACAATCATTTGAGCCTTACCCGTTATCAGCACGAGCTTGAACAGATCGTCGAAATAAAGACGAAAGAGGCCACAAGGGCTTACGACCATACCCTTGAGATTCTTGCGTCGATCATAGAGTTTAGGAGCCTTGAATCGGGTTCGCATGTCCGACGGACAGTTTTATTTACCGAGATTATTATCTGGAAAATGCTGCAGATAGAAAAATACAAATCAAAACTGACGGAAGAGCATATACAATCGCTGCGCACGGCGGCCGCGTTGCATGATATCGGAAAAATCGGCATCTCCGACGGTATCCTGCTAAAACCAAGCAAGTTGACCGCCGAGGAATTTGCGGTTATGAAAACTCATACCACAATCGGCAGTGAAATTATCGACCATGTCGCCGCCACACTGCAAAATTCCAATTTGCACTTAAAATACGCAAAGGAAATATGCCATTTCCATCACGAGCGGTGGGACGGCGCGGGGTATCCGTTCGGATTAAAGGGCGAGGCGATCCCGCTGTCGGCCAGGATCGTCGCTATTGTCGACGTATACGATGCTTTGGTTAATCCGCGCTGTTATAAGCCGATTTATTCGCATGAAGAATCAATGAAAATCATTAAAAACGGCCGCGGGACTCAGTTTGACCCCAATCTTGTGGACATCGTTTTAGACCCGGAGATATCAGATATGTTCTGCAATATCCAGGATTTTAACGCAGATACTGAATTCATTACCGTATCTTAGAAGTTGCAATACGACAAAAAGCCTGCGATTAAAATCGCAGGCTTTTTCATTCGGATCTTCACGCGTCGAAGCCGCGCGGGGCAAAAATACCCTACTTAAGCGCCGCCACTATCTCTTCAAAGCGCATGGAGTTCGACGCTTTGACAAGCACGCTGTCGCCCTTCTCAATAAGTTCCGGCAGCGCCGCGATCAGCTGAGCCTTAGTTTCAAAATATTTCGCCCCTGTCCCTCCGGCGGATTTAAATCCTTCGTACATGAGCTTTGCCTTATCGCCGCAGCAAACAAGCAGGTCAAGCCCGCACTGGTTTGCGAAAACGCCGGTCTCAAAATGCAGTTCGTCTGACCGCTCGCCAAGTTCGTTCATATCGCCAAGGATCGCGACGCGACGACCCGTGAGTTTTGCAAGCGACTCAAGCGCCGGGTTTACCGAGCTGGGGTTGGCGTTGTAACAGTCGTCTATCAGCGTTATATACCCTGTATCTGTAACGCTCGACCGGCCGCCGACCGGCGCGTATGACCGCAGTCCGCGCGCGATGTCATCGTCTGTCATACCGAGCAGCCGCCCTATCACAACAGCGGCCAGCGCCATGTTCGCGATATGCTCGCCAAAAGCGGGTACCGTCACCGTAAAACTCCCCGCGTCGCTCACAGCATCGAACGCCACCAGCCCCACGCCCTCGGTTCGGACATTCTCCGCACGGAAGTCATTGCGCGGGAGAACACCATAGGTTATCTTGCGCATACCGGGATCGAACCCCCACAACAGTTCGTCATCGCCGTTCAAGACGCCGACACCGTCGGCGTTCATGTACGCAAACGCCTCAGTTTTCGCTTTCAAAACGCCGTTTAAGTCGCCTAAATTGTCAAGATGCGCGTAGCCGATTTTCGTCATGATGAAAATATCGGGCCGGGCCATCTGCGCAAGGCGGCCCATCTCGCCGAAATCGCTTATGCCCATCTCGATCACCGCCGCCTCGTGCCGCTCTTCAAGCGACAAAAGCGTCAACGGTACGCCAAGCTCGTTGTTCAGGTTCTCCGCTGTTTTAAGCACACAAAACCGCGCGCCCAGCGCCGCCGCGACAAGCTCTTTCGCCGTCGTCTTGCCAACTGAGCCGGTTATCCCTATAACCGGGATATTGAACAAGCTTCTGTAATACGCGCCAAGGGTTTTGACCGCTTCAAGCGTCGAGCGGACAAGCACATACGGTCCCGCGGCGTTCGGAAGCGCGCACTCCGCGAGACAGCACGCCGCACCGGCCGAGTACGCGGCATCCGCGAATGAGTGTCCGTCAACGCGCGCGCCGCGTATGCATATGAAGAGGTTGCCGGGCGCTACCTCGCGATGGTCACGCACAGCGCCCTGCACGCGATTATCGCGTGAGCTGGCGTCGCCGATGTACTCGCCGCCTGTGACCTTTGCGATTATAGCCGGGGTTAAATGCTTCATGTCCGCACCTCATATTTCTTCAACGATTCGTACACAATCGCCTCACAAAAATCGTCATAGCTCATCCCCGCCGCCGCGGCCGCTTTTGGGATAAGGCTCACCGGGGTAAGCCCCGGCAGTGTGTTGCCTTCGATACACCATGCTTCGCCAGCCTCGTCAACGATGAAATCCATGCGGCCGTAGGCGTCAAATTGCAAAACCTCAAAAACCCGCTCCGCTGCGCGTTGCAGTTTTTCCGTGAGTTCTTTCGGTATTTCAGCCGGAAAAATTTCATCCGTCATGCCGCTTTGGTATTTGTTTTTGTAGTCAAAAAAACCGGACTTCGGACATATCTCGCCTACCGGCAACGCACGGCCAGCGATGACGCCAACGGTAAATTCCCTGCCCTTTATGTACTGCTCCACGATCACGCGATCATCATGCACAAACGCTTCCTCAAGCGCCGCCGAGTACTCGTCTTCCGCCGTCACGACCGCCACGCCTACTGACGAGCCTCTCGCGTTCGGTTTAACGACGCACGGCAGAGGTACGCTGTCATACGGTTTTTCGCCTTTGATTAGAGCTATCCCGCGCGGCGTTTTGATCCCATTTTGCAAAAAAAGCTGTTTCGCGATATCCTTATTCATTGCCAGCGCGCTTCCAAGCGCGCCGGTCCCGGTATATTTCACGCCCAAAAGGTCAAGTAGCGCCTGAATTTTGCCATCCTCGCCGTCTTCGCCGTGCAGGGCAATGAATACTATGTCAGCGGCACGGCATATTTCGGGTATATTGTCACCTATTCGGCCACTGCCGCCTTTTATTTTTCTAAGCGCGTCAAGATCCGGGGCGGTTTCGCCTATCGCCGCCGTCTGCGCGGCATAGTCTTGCCGGAAAATTTCTTTTGGGTCGCTGTAACTATCAGTATACCCAAAAAACAGATCGACAAGCACAACCCTGTGTCCGCGTCTGCGCAGCGCGGCGGCCGCCATTGTACCGCTGGCTAATGATACGTCGCGCTCGGCGCTGAACCCTCCGCACAATACTACAATATCCATAAAACCTCCTATGGCCTTGAATGAAACATACTATACAACAGGCGCAAAGCGCCGTTGTGGTATATCCATCAAATCACGTATAATGACCGCGTGCG
>Ga0123355_10015860_pt1 | contig 11852 bp, 6 predicted proteins | sample TergutEmb28metaG_3_FD_89872 | JGI IMG/M metagenome (GOLD analysis project Ga0123355, IMG submission 89872) | Embiratermes neotenicus P1 segment gut microbial communities from Petit-Saut dam, French Guiana - Emb289 P1 | ecosystem: Host-associated > Arthropoda: Insects > Digestive system > Gut ... | reverse complement strand
CATTTGTGAGAGAGTGCGGTCTATGTGCACATTTGTGAGACAGTGCAGTCTATGTGCACATTTGTGAGACAGTGCAGTCTATGGGCACATTTGTGAGACAGTGCAGTCTATGTGCTCATTTGTGAAACAGTGCAGTCTATGGGCACATTTGTGAGACAGTGCAGTCTATGTGTACATTAGTGAGACAGTGCAGTCTATGTACACATTTGTGAGACAGTGCAGTCTATGTGCACATGTCTGAGACAGTGCAGTCTGTGTGCACATTTTTGAGACAGTGCAGTCTATGTGCACATTTCTGAGACAGTGCAGTCTGTGTGCACATTTGTGAGACAGTGCAGTCTATGTGCACATTTGTGAAACAGTGCAGTCTATGTGAACATTTGTGAGATAGTGCAGTCTATGTGCACATTTGTGAGAAAGTGAACGTTTGTGAGACAGTGCAGTCTATGTGCGCATTTCTGAGACATTGCAGTCTGTGTGCACATTTGTGAGACAGTGCAGTCTGTGTGCACATTTGTGAGACAGTGCAGTCTATGTGCACATTTCTGAGACAGTGCAGTCTGTGTGCACATTTGTGAGACAGTGCAGTCTATGTGCCCATTTGTGAGACAGTGCAGTCTATGTGCACATTTGTGAAACAGTGCAGTCTATGGGCACATTTGTGACACAGTGCGGTCTATGTGCACATTTGTGAGACAGTGCAGTCTATGTGCACATTTGTGAAACAGTGCAGTCTATGGGCACATTTGTGAGACCATGAAATAACTCAACTAATAAGTCGCAAGCTCCTGAGGATGGATGTATTAACATCCGAAACAGATTGAGCATTAAATAATGAAATAATAAAGCAAGTGACATCAAGTTGGTCTCTCTTTATTCAACGTACATGCATGTCACACGTACACATCGTCCTAATCATCATCATCATGTAGCTTGCAGTGTTTCAGGCCTCGTAACCTCTCCCTGTCTCATGAATATTCCAGAAAACTTGAGGAAGGTCTGTGGCTTCGATTCATAATTAAGAATGCCAGTCTGTCTGTCTGCCTTTCTCCGTCCATTCGCCGAACATGTTGCGTCCATTTATTTCCGTAATTTTGGATTTTCTTTACAACTCGGTTGATTTTAAGTTCTGATAAAATATCTTTACTGCTTTTGTAATCTTACCAAGTGTATTGTGCTGTTCCCCTCATAAATTTCATTGCCGCTGTCGTTATGCTGGATTTATTCTGCTCTCTAAATGCCCAGGTTTTTATCCGCATAATAAAGTAGGTAACACCAAAGTGTTATATATTATCAGTCTAGAGTGTTTTTGGACTTGAGTAAATTTTAAAATGCTGTTAATTATTCCTTCTATCTGGAGAAATGTTGATAAAATAACAGTAATATTTTTTCATACTGGTACGAATAGAGCAACTTAAGTAATTGAACGTGCTTATTTGTTCTATAAATACGTTATTTATTACAATTTTACTTCTTAAATATAAAACATACACATAAATATCTATGTGTATATGAAGTAGCATCCTTATGTCAAAATTTGCGTTGGTTTTACTCTGCAATGAATATCACTCCACCGACCCGCTGCAACTCTACCAATTGCCAGTATCGTTAAATTACACATTCCCTTCTCCTCTCTCTCTGATATTAGAACGCATATCAGTGATTGATGACACTTCAAATATAATATGCAAATGGACCGGCTCGTCTGAACAAATTTTAACTGTAAATAGTTAACTTCAATTTGGACGTTTTATTTAAATTTGTCTTATGCCACTTACAAAAGTTGACATAAACAAGAATTGTTATGTTCACAATATGTCATAATAAACTCATATATATGTTTATCAAATTTAAAGTCTTTTCGCCGAAAGCACAAATCCCGCAGCCTTTCTTTGTACAGTCCAGCCACATACATGATTTGCGACATGATGAAATACAGAGGTTAGTCTTCAACAGCAAAGTTAACGATATATAAAGCGAAACTAACTTGAAATACAATTATCGCTATTGGTTTCACTAAATATTTGTTCATTATGTTTAACAACTTTTGGGTTTGTAATTGTGTTTTCGTAAACTCAAACATTCGAACATTACGAATAATTGGTGACTTTGGAATCAAACTGTTTCCACGGTAGAGTGGGTAGCAACGAGATTCGTATAAAGGTCACCGATTTTGGATCGAAGCGATTGAAGTGTCTGTAAATATCTGTGGCAACCGCGGTGATTTATACGGAATTCCGAATAGCGTGCCTCTGTTGCTGTCCTCTTGAATAGGCATCGTATAAGTTTTACTTTTTACATTTTGACTAAACATTTTTTTTTCATTTGGGAGTGAGTAAATAAAAGTTTTATTTTCTCATGCTATCATTTCGATTTAAATATCGTGTATTTTTAATTTGCATTTTAATTAAACTCTCGAAAGAAATACCGTACTTATTGATGAATTTCATTCAGTCTATTTTTCTTGGTTGAACGGTCTCTTCCCCATTAGGCGTTATAATTCCCTGGGTACACTCCTGTAAATATAGTACAAATACACTGGTCGACAAAACAAGACTTTTTCGCTCCCTGTTAAAATTCAGGGTGATTCTTACAGTTATGATATTTCCGCATCCGAATATGCAAACCAAATGGCCCGCCAACCCACCAAAGTTAAGTGAGAAAGGTTCAAACTAAAATACTATGTTTGTAATAAAAAAAGTAATGCAGGTTATTCGAAATGATAGTCGGGGTTTTAACAACTTGTAATACACAATACACTTGAGATATGAGTACGTAGTTGCACCGATGAATCTACAGGTTTATGCTCCTCCTCTTTCCGCAAGTATCCGGGAACTGAAGGTACGAATCAGAACCGCCATTGAAACCATCACCGCTGACATGCTACAGACAGTTTGGAACGAACTCGATTATCGTGTTGATGCTTGTAGACTCACAAAGAGTGCACATATGTAGCACCTGTAAGGTATGTAACAAAACCTTGGAGTGTTGTTCTATTAAATAAAAAAATATACTTCTATCTCAAGTGTATTGTGTATGACAAGTTGTTAAAAACCCGACAATCATTTTGAATAACCCTGTATATACGTTTCCAGTTACAATAGACATTAACCAACAATGAATAATGTCTTTATGTATGATATCCAAACTAGAGAAACATTAATTAACCACTCCATCTTGCAAATATAGCCAAATTGGTGCACATTTTTCTTATTATGTTTATTTCTTTTCTCTACGCGTGTCCGGCGACTATGTGTCCATCATCAGGAGAAACAACTGTATTTATGCGACACTTGGTAATTGTTATTCTGTATGGATGACTGTCTTGTATGCATACCAGACAGTCATCCATGTAGAGAAAAGAAATAAACGTACTAAGAAAAATCGTGCCCCAAGTTGGCTTTATTTACAAGATTATGCAAGGATGCACGGTCAACAAAACATAAAATTCACACACTTCATCTTCCTTGGTCTCTTATATTCGCCATTTGGTGTCTCCCCTATAAGACTCCAGCAGTAGTCAGCCAACATATTAGGATTCCATTTTCCACTGCGCCTCTACTCAATTTGGGGAATAATCTGATGGAACCTTTCGTCAAGTTCATCGGAGAGGGTTCCAATGTTTTCAGAAAAAAATTCCAATGGGAGAACTTTCAATGACATGTTACACCCCATATCACTGTCTGGTGAAATTAGTTCCTACACTTTTTCAGTGGAATTTTCCGCTTTTTCATCGCCTCGAAACTTTCTGCAGACATTTTCAAATTCCTTCCAAACCCTTCTTTCTGTAGCATTTAATTTTCTTCTAAAGTTTTGGTCTTCGAATAGTTGTGTAATTTTTTGACCAACGAAAATGTTTTCTTTCATTTCGGCCTCACTTATTTTGGGAAATTTTTGCCTTAACTAGGTAAACCTTTCTCTTTATTTATCCATCGCTTTCACAGTTATTATTTTTGGCTTGATATGCAGTGGAGGCAAATAGGGTTTTGACGTAATCCCCTAAAGCAGGATGTTCCACGACCTCGTGTCACTTCTGAACGGAGTGGCCATTTTTTTATTCTGTAGCTATAGTCCCTCGCTTGGCTGTCCCATTCACATTAAAAGCTGCAGAATTTACTGTATCCGCCTTGCAGCCCAGTCAGCATTGTTGTAACGTGTAGGTCAGCACATATATATTCCACCGACGTTCTTCATAGCTTATTATTTGAGGTCAAAATTGAAGGTTCTCTTACATTTCTTATATGTGAACTGCCTGAACCAGTTGGATAAAAAGGAAACTTTTTCCGTTGTGGAGCCTTCAAACTGACCGTCGATGAATGAATGAAAAGCTTCCATTGCCCAGAGGTGTGTTCACAATGTAATTCTTCAGTACACTCGGTCAGAATCAATTGAGTAACACGTTGCTATGTCTGACTGCCTTTTCCTATAAAAATGATACTACTTGTATTACACCTTTCTCAGTTAGATTCCACTGCTTAAGACGCGATCCAAATAGCTGAGCCTTTGTTCTGTTGCTGTGTTTAGCGTCCCTTCAGTTTGCTGTGTGGTTTTCACCCTTCAAACTAAAGGGACGCTAAAGATAAGAGGGACGCCTTCTCAACTGGAGATATGGTTAGGAGGCAATATTGTTCTAGGTATTTAAGTGACTTGAATAAGTAAAAGTAAATGAACAGCATACAAAAACCCAACCCCACCCCCAAATTTTGGCTTTGGCCATTCAACTGAGGTATCAACTTGTATCACACAAACAGAGTCTTATTTCATTTTATTCACATATTCGAGTTTGTAAATCTATTTCAAACAAAAATCTATCACAGTAATTTCAGGAATGAAATTGATGCCGACCAGTGTTATTTCTGTTCCGGATATTCGGATAATGTTCTTTTATATGAGTCTGGGAGGAGACTCTAATACACATCTTATTTTTAAAAGTGGAAATTCGTTCCAGCATTGCGAGATTTGAAGTTCTCAGACCGATGTTCATGAATAGTGACGTCTTAGTTGCCACAATGTAAACCAACACATGCATACAATTCGTCAGAATCACAGTAATGTTTTAAGCGAATACATTCAAACCAGCAGGTTATTCCAGACCCTGTTCATTGATCCAGCTACTATAAATCACATATTGACGAAATTGCGACAGTTGTGCTACATACTGGAAGTGATGAAGAGGTTAAATGATTGTGTTATGCAACTGTGCACTGCCTGATAACGGGCCAGTGAGGTCCCGAAACGTGTTGGGATTTATGTACTTTATCATTATCGTGATTCTGATTAATTTTTGTCTTTATTTGTTTCTATTGCGATAATTTAATCGTAATGTACGGAATGGAACATGTAAAATTAGTCAAGTCTTTTGGGATGGTATGTCATTTCGACTGTTAAAAAAGGACAGACGTTTCGAAAGAGCGTGGTGCCTCCGAAGTATCGTTAACTAGTTAACAGTAACATCTCAGAATAACTGAACAGAGATTCGATAATTTTGATTCGTTGTAATTAAATTAAATTAAAACGTTGTCATATATACAAAAGAATATTAAACAAAGAGGATTCATTCTTTGGATTTTGGATTTCATCATTTTTATGTACTAGTTAAAATATTAACATTGTTATATGTTTTATGGTTTGCTGACCGTGCATCCTGGTACAACTCTGGATAAACGAACAACTTGATACACAATTACGTTATGTAATTCGCTTGTTATTATAATCCTCTACATGTTTCGAGCAAGTCTGTGCTCATCAGCAGGAGGTTGAATTGTATTAATACAGCATCTGGTACAGTATTCTCTGTATGTAACTGTCCGGTGTGCAGGTTGAGAAGGAAGACCATCCGGTGTGCTGGTTGAGAAGGAACTGGCTCCTTCTCAACCTGCACACCGGACGGTCATAAACAGAGAATACTATACCAGATGTTGTATTAATACAGTTTGACCTCCTGTTGATGAGCACATATGTGCTCGAAACATGTAGAGGGTTATAATAATAAACGTATTACATAACGTAATTGTGCATAAAGTTGGTCATTTACTCAGAATAGCTATGCGTGTTCTGTTTTCTTTACCATAAATTACATAGGAAGGATTAGCGTGGTTAGCCCCTTAGCTGTTCCTTTCATGTATTTACCGAAGTTGCTTGCGGCGTGCTGATGGCAGACCTTCGCCAGTTATGACGGCTGTTCTATGTTCACGCCTGAGCAGGACTTCTTGTTTTGACAGAACAGTGTGGCAGACTTGCCTTCTCTTACCCACCTCCCTCCACTATAATAAGCAAGAGCTAAAATGTTGTTACACAACGAAATTTAGTACAGGCTTTGTGATACGAAAAATTTAGAAAGCATTAAAGTTGGGGAGCTAGAAGGATCGGTTATAAGTATGAATTATATGTTTTGCAGTAATTTATAATATATATATATATATATCCATGCTTTCAACTTTCTCTCCTGGAATTGAATTAAATAACCTAGAAGGAAGAAAACAGTTACAAATATCAGAGCTTGTTAAGCACACTGACGAAATTTTGCAGATAATTAGGACTGTTCTTTATAATTCCTTTACATAATTCTTTAAAAAATAATTCATAGATATTTTAAATGCACCAAATAATTATCAATGAGCTTATATGTCATTTGGATGCAACAACACTTTAATTAATGTAGGAAATTACTAGTGGGTTAACGACCACTAGGGTAGGTAATTTCTTGGTAAGCTTAGCCACCATTAGTTCCGCAAGAAAGACGCTATTACGTCGTAAACGATCTATTCTAATTCAAGGTTTGGTAGCATAAGTGTAGGCCAATGTTCCTCACAATAAAAGTGTTAACAATTAATGGGACTTTCCGACAAATTAAACATAAACAAAATATGTAGAGCCTTAAGTTTTAAAAAATAAGAGTATTAATGATAATAATAATAATAATATTGATAATACTATCAAAACTTTAGACTTATAATTCCACTTCTTTGCATGAGAAAAATGGGATTTATGTCATAAAAATGGTATTTATGCATTCTACGGATTAGTCAGACATGGCCTAATCTGATTACAACTAGGTCTGTAATTGCTGACAAATACATAGTTCTTTAATAACATGTAGATGTGTTCACTTTCTAGATATGTATTACATTTCGCAGGCATATTTCCAATTTTTCTCCAATTACAGCTTTCGAAACAAAATCTAAAAAAAAAAAAACATTTGCGTTATATTGTTATTCTACATTCCACAAAATCAAATAAAAACAATGTACCGAAATAATTTTAAATCCCTGACACTGTAAGTGACTTCTGCAGGTTGTGTTAATTTCGCTGACACCTCAAAGTTTGCGTCTTCGTTAGGACATTGTCAATTGTTGATTGAAATGAATTTAAATAATGGCGTTAGCGCAGGCTGCAGTGAAATGTCATATCGGGTTTTGTGCAAATCGCTTCATAAGTTCATGGCGGAAAAGATAAACAGTAGCAACAATTGTGGTGGTGTCAAAAAACTCCTTGTTCTCTCCTTGAGGGAGGAAAGTGGGCTAATGATGTAAAAACATGGAAACAGTGGGAATTACACCTTGAACATGGGATCATATTGCGGTACCAATTCGCACACTAGAGCATGGCAACTTGCTACCACCGTCCACAGAATTTATTACTTACTTACTCCATGGAGCAGAATCCTTCTTGAGGAGCTAACCGGTTTGCAGCTAGTCAAGAAATTTCCTGCATTTTATGAAAGCAGAAGGTTCATTACCGCAATCACAAGTGCCCGCCACCTTGTCTCTTTCCCGAGCCGGCTCGATCCAGTCCATACCCCCAAAACTCACTTCCTGAGATCCATCTTAATATTACACTCCCATCCATGCCTTGGTCTACCCATTGGTCTCTTTCCCCCAGGTTTCCCCACCAAAACCCTGAACCCGCCTCTCCCCTCCCCCATACGTGCTACATGCCCCGCCCATATCATACTTCTCGATTTCATCATCCGCAAAATACTGGGTGACAAGTACAGAACATTAAGTTCCCCGTTATGTAGTTTCCTCCATTCCCCTGTTACCTCATCATTCTTAGGCCCTAATACTCTCCTCAACACCTTACTCTAAAACAACCTTAGCCTACGTTCCTCCCTCAGTGTCAGCGACCAAGTTTCACACCCATACAAAACAACAAGCAAAATTTTAGTTCTGTATATCTTAATCTTTAAATTTTTTGGATTGAAAACTGGAAGACAAAATATTGTGCGCCGGAATGATAGCAAGCAATCGCTGATTTCAATCTGCTCTTAATTTCTTCCTGAATAGAATTTTGATTTGTTAAAGTTGTTTTCAAATATCTGAACTCCTCCAACCTCTCAAAGGAGCTATTACACTGGTCTACAAAGATTTTGTCCCGTGAGGAAAAAGGTCTGTTTCTGATGTATTTTTGGACGCTGAATTCATACATGTTTCCAGAATTTCTCTATCACCCACACCTTTCGCTGAGTGACAGTGATTCAAGTAATGTAGATGTAGGCCAAGCTAACAACAATACGGACTGTGATCCAACATTTGCAGGAGCCTTTTCTTCCAATGTACCACACCTGCTGACTCAAGGGGACCTGAATGATATCGTCCGCGATTTGAACCTGTCAAAGAAGCAAGCTGAACTTTTAGGCTCCAGGTTAAATGGATGGAATCTTCTGCGCCGGGACACTACGTTGTGTTTTTACCGTGGGCACCGTGAAGAATTCAAGGATTTCTTCTCCCAGGAAGATGGTTTCGTGTGTTCAGTGGCGTTTGTTCCGATATGGAAGTTCTTGGCCATGAATATAACCCAGATCAGCAGCATTCTTTCGTTGATTCGTCAAAAGTGAGCTTGAAGACGTTTCTGCTCCACAACGGAAACAGATTCCACTCCGTTCCTTTGGCTCATGCAACCAACACGACGGAAAGTTATGGAAGCATGGAACTACTGTTGGGGAGGTTTAAGTATGAGGAATTTAAGTGGAAGTTATGTGGTGATCTCAAGGTTGTGACACTGTTATTCGGAATGTAACTCAGGTACACAAAATACTGCTGTTTCCTGTGCGAATGGGACAGCCGAGACAACAAGAATCATTATGTAAATAAACTGTGGCCTAAACGAACATCACTGACGCCAGGGGAGAAAAATGTCGTCAATCCTCCTCTTGTTCTTCCGGACAAAATTTATCTGCCCCCTTTGCACGTAAAGCTGGGCTTCATGAAAAACCTTTGAAAGGTATGGATAAAACCGGCCGTGGATTCGAATATGTGAGGAAAAATGTTCCCAAATATGAGTGGCGCAAAAGTCAAGGCGGGTATATTTATAGGACCCCAGATCCGGGAACTGATACAAGACAAAACAGTTCGATGAAGACCTGAATGAGACTGAAAGAAATGCATGGTTGTCATTTAAGAGGATTTGCAAGGACTTCTTAGGAAATCACAAACAGCGAACTATCAGGTTGTTGTGCAGGACTTGTTGACTTCGTACAATGCTATGGGATGCAATATGAGTCTGAAAACCCACTTTATGTAGTCACGCTTGGATTTTTCCCAGAAAATCTCTTCGACGTCAATGACGAACACGTTGAAAGAATTCACCAAGACATTATGACTAAGGAAAAGCGGTACCAAGGCAACTGAAAATCAAGTATGTCGGCAGACTATTGCTGTACACTGAAGACAGAAGTGACTGATGCCAAATACCGGCGAAATTCATACTCCTCTACATTTTAGAGGAAATTTCCTGCCTGTTTCTTGAGCACGTAAAGTACTGTTTTGCATGTTAAATTCTTCCATATCTGTGAAACCCTGCCTAAGAGAAAAATTCTGTATACATATCTGACTTCAGTATAAAAAGTACTGCTAAGTTCATCTACTGAAGTTCGTGGGACAAAAAAAAATTTAAATTTTGTTGACCAGAATTATCATTTTTCATACTGTGATTTCGTCCTGCATTCTGATCTCGAGAAATGATCATGTACTTAGTACTATCAGCATTTACTTCCAATCCAATCTCCTAACTAGCCACTGCTAAAGCTTCTACATTTTCCTTTCCATAGACTTTATATATGTAAAATTAATATAAATTTTGCAGGCATCAATAGCAATGTTTCGACGCCCTTACGTGCGTCATTATTATGCCTGTATTGATTGAAAGTCCCACTCATATATTTATGTTTTTAAGTGTAATTATATTCTAGATATTGATATTTACGAAGTATTAATATTATAAAAATTAGGACATACAAAATTATCCGAAACGTCAAATTACTCCTCGTGGGCGCTCTAAACATAGTATCATTAGGTAGGTTTTCAGCCTTTTTATAGGCCACGCAGGCCCTTAGGGTGAGTAGAGGCATAGCTCTACTCTTTTCTAGGACCTTCGGTACTAGATGGGGATGTGGGGTCATTCCCACGCCCCGGCCGCCTCTACCCCCGTGTAAGACCCGGTACCCATTTTACAGGAGGCTGGGTGGCGCCAGGGCCGGTCTGGACGGGCGGAAATTCTCGTCCCCACAGGGATTCGATCCCTGACCGTCCAGCCCGTAGTCAGTCGCTATACCGACTGAGCTACCCGGCCCACACGTAGTGTCATTAACACACTACAAAAGTTGGAAACCGTCACGTACTTCCAGACATCCTACGCTGTTTGTTGTGGTTGCCCTAGTTATTCACTCTCCAGTATACCTAAGTCACAATACAATGCTTGCCGGTCGTACGTTAATCATGTTTGGTATAATAACTCCTACAGTCACTTGTTTATGTGCCTGTAATCTCTGTTAACCTTTTAAAGCCTGCTGGTTAAGTTATGTGTCAACACTTTTAATATTCAAGAATTGTAAATTCTGCCCACAATGTACTGGTGTTTTGTATCTATATGAGAACAAAGAGCGACTTCTGTCCCACACAGCCTAAACTGATTGTTTTTATAACCGAGATGAAAAGTGTTTACTGCGCGGTACGCGCTGTGTCTTTAAATAAAGCAGTCTGCGCTTCGTCTTTGGAAGGTTAGTGTGACTGTATCAAACATTAATATTAAATGGGTCTTTTACTACCAGAAGCTCCTGTAGCTCTTAGTATCCTATGAGGTTTCACGTTCTGAATGACGTTGGTAATTGAATTACTCGCAGTTTTCCCATATAGTTGTTACTTAGCACAGCACAGCTCACTATTTCTATCTTCTTCTTCTTCTTCAGCTCTACAATTCTTTATGAATTTTGGTTTTCTCAGTTATTTCATTCCATTGCTTCCTCTCTTGCGCTCTCTGTTTCCAGTTCTTCATTCCCATCTTTCTCAGATCATTTCTCACATCGAGTTCCCATCTTAATATTGGTCTTCCTTTCGGTCTTGTTGCGTATGGTTTTCATTTGTATATGGTTTTAGCCACTCTTTCATTAGGCATTCTTTCCACAAGTCCCAACCAGCTCAACCTTTTGCTTTTAATGTGTCTTACTATATTTTCATATTCAATTGCGTTTTCCAGTCTCCACTCTCCATTTGCCTTCTGTGTTGGGCCAAATATCCTTCTCAATATCCTCCTTTCAAATACCAATAATTTCTGCTTAATATTTTCCGTTAAGACCCAACATTCCATCAATACACTACTACTGGTCTGATTAAAGATTTATATGGCTTTATTTTAGATTTCTTAGATATCAGTTTGCTTTGGAATATCTTTTTGTTCGCGAAGAAGGCTCGATTACCAGCTGCAATTCTTTCTTTTATTTCTTCTTCAATTATATTATCCTTAGTTACTATTGTTCCAAGGTATTTAACATTGTTTACTTCTTCAATTTTCATTCCTTCTGTTTCTATTTCAATGTCCTTCCCATAGGTTTGTGTTCTTGAATGCCTCATGTATTT
>Ga0123355_10015859_pt1 | contig 11853 bp, 8 predicted proteins | sample TergutEmb28metaG_3_FD_89872 | JGI IMG/M metagenome (GOLD analysis project Ga0123355, IMG submission 89872) | Embiratermes neotenicus P1 segment gut microbial communities from Petit-Saut dam, French Guiana - Emb289 P1 | ecosystem: Host-associated > Arthropoda: Insects > Digestive system > Gut ... | reverse complement strand
ACTTCCAGGGCCGGCTCAGGTCCAAGAAACCCCAGAACAGAGCTGCCCCTTGCAAACTCATCGGCAATCTCATTACCTCACACTCCAGCATGTCCAGGGACCCAGTATAGCCCCACTGCATGCTGGGTAGAGATGTCATTCAACACCTTTTGGCACTGGTGGACCAAGCGAGACACTGTCCTGACGGCCTTAAGAGCTTTCAAAGCTGCAAACTCATCGGCAATCTCATTACCTCACACTCCAGCATGTCCAGGGACCCAGTATAGCTCCACTGCATGCTGGGTAGAGATGTCATTCAACACCTTTTGGCACTGGTGGACCAAGCGAGACACTGTCCTGACGGCCTTAAGAGCTTTCAAAGCTGCCTGACTATCAGAGCAGATACTAATGTATTTCTCCAATCTATTCTGAAACTGAACTTCACAGACACAGGCCAAGATAGCATATATCTCAGCCTGAAAAACTGTTGCATATCTGCCTAGGGAAAAGCTGAGCCTTCTTCCTACAGACTGCCCATAGGCTCCAGCCCCAGTCCCCTCAAATGCTCAACCACCAAAGGCCTGCAAGTTCTCAGTGCATAAACAAATTCAGGCTGTGGTTTAGCAGCAGTTTTTGAACAGAAGCCTAGGGATTTCTTCTCAGATCTTGTTCCAGTAGGATGCCTGTCTCAACTGCCATAGAGACTAGAAAATTATTCAGTTACAAAATCATAATAAATATAAACTTACTTTCTGACCAAATCTCATGGTCTTCCTTTGCAATGAAAGCCCAAGTTTTACACGCAGACAAAACAACACATAAAATAATAGTTCACATTAGCCAAAGAGAACCATCTGTTAGGAACCAGCAGAACAACAAAGTTGAGGGAGCCAAGGCCTGAATCTGGTTGTAGTACCGGAGAAGGACAAGAGGGGGGAAATGAGGCAGAACAGACGTGAGGGAGGAGAAGAAAGAGGAAAAAATTAAAGTTACGTATACATAATCTTCGGGTGTTTGGACTGGAGACAGGAAAATAAAAGACTCTAAACACAGCAGCAGCAATTGTTCCTCAAACTTAATCTGCTCTTGACTTCTTGGTGAATGCAATTTTCCTATTGCTGTCCTTACCAATTCCTGAACTCTGCCACATTTCTTAGAGACTTGTTGGCTAGTCTCATATTACAAATTCCATGAAAGAAATTATTTCTGAAAGAAGACATAGCCACTCCCTCAAATCCTACCTTAATGGTGTATGTTGAAACTTGAATTCTTCATTACTCATCTGATAGTGAAAGAGTCCAAAGTGTGAATCATACTGCCACAACACTATACATCAGGTCTTGCTACAATACTCACCCAGGTTTCATTTCAGATTGTCTCCTCACGGCACTGTAACGTATCGCTATGGTGCATGCTTTTGCCAATTCAATAGCTGCATTTTGCAGCATCACCACTCGAACAAACATCATAGTCCCATATGCCAGCTTTTCATTTGGAGATCTGACATAGGAGCCATCCTGAAGTGCAAAAATATAGTCAATAGGCTGATAGCAATCTACAGAACTCTTCTTACAATGCGCTCTAGAAGTCCTGACCAAAGCATCAATGCACATCACACACCGTCACCATCAGTGCCAGATTTACATATGTACAAGATAAACATGATTCGATGTGTGATTATTGCCAAGAAAATAAAGGTGTTTACATATTTGTTCAGTTTTGCATACACAAGTATGTACTGCATTCCTGCCTGCAAACACATGCACACAAACACAAACACACACACACACACACACATACAGACACACAAACTTCTGTATATATACTCAGATAATAACATTTCTTAGTAATTTAATCACAATTATTTTTAAATACACCAAAGCCTTGTTTTCTGCCTGAGTATTTGTGAAAAAGTGGATATAAATCAAAAGACATTTCCCTTCAGAAATAAGGGATATGCATAATAGAACACAGCCATCCAAAGGGCATTACACCAAAAGTGAGAGGGCATAAATTAAGATGTGTGTAGATTGGTAAGGGGTGTTAAAGAAAAAAGTCACAAAACAAGGCTTAGGAGTACAATATTTCTTTTAAATGACATTTTGTTACATTTTTTTGCTAAATTCTGTTCAGTCAAAAAAAGAATTGTATATGGCTCTTTTTGTAGTTACTGTGAGTAATTACACATGGTTAGGGGCAGAATCAGGTTTTGTGAGGCCTGAAGGTTCTACAATTTCTGGGGCCATCTTTAAGTCAAAGAATACAAAATTAGGCATGAAAGTGAATATGTATCTAGAATGAGAAAAGAAACCACAACAAATTACAAATTTAAAAAAGCTGACAAATACCACAAACATCACAAAATCTGGGGAAAAAACATGATCTTTTATTAACTGACTGCCTGACACACCTCTATAACACATTTTTGCTACAAACTTGGCTGCATACTCTTTTTATCACCTCTTCATATGACAATGATTTTGAAATATAATTTTCTATAGACAAAATAGAAAGATAATTCAGTCTTTCCTCTAGCAGTTTGATCAAATTTGTTTTTTATTATTGATGGTTTAGAAACGTTTCAGTTTCACAATTTATTAATGGTAATGTCATGTAAATTTTCAGGACTATTGCAAAACTTTGGAAAACCTCAATTAAGTTTCCTTCTTATATGAGCTCTAAGACTTTGGGCACTTTTAGTGCATTTCTGGGGTCATTCAAAGGGACTTGGAAGGGGCTCACATGCAAGTGGGGGGGGGGGCTGATGCTCAAGCTAAATTAGCTTCACAGTTAATCTGCTCCTGCACATGGTGTAAGTGCTCCTTTTTAGTGTAACAGACCAACAAGAGACAGAGACAGACATACATGTTTCCAACTTGGGAAGAGCTAAACAATCAATATTAGTACACATACAGAAAAAAGGGTAAAGTTGTCCCTGTCCATGTCTTGAAAACATAAGGAGAACAGTGGGGTAGCTCCACTCATTCTTAACCTTTGCACTACATGGAGCTCAGCAGTTACCTGCATACCACTTCCCATTTACCATCCAAGAAACAGCCTCTGATACCCAATGAACTGGCGGTCAAGTGGGACCTACAGCCAGTCTGGACACTTAGGAGAAGGGGAAAAATATCTTGAAGTAAAGGATCTTCCTGTGAGAGTAAAGTAGACAGAGTGTGAAGCTGATCACCTACCCCATCTGGTGCCAAGATTAAAAAGACAAGGATCTGTACCTCCACTGCTCCATACATCTTCATGACATGGTGCTCAAGCACAGGGAAAACTGTATCTTAATTTATCCTGAACAATACAGATATGACAGTCATGACAACTTATCAAGTGTAAGTAACATACAGGTAATGTGTGGTCCTGAAGTGTGATGTGATGGTCAGTAAGTTGCTGACGGTGATAACAGATGAATTACTGGAACTCTAAGCTACAAAATTTGTATGGTGAGATATTCCATATTCACCAGTAGTGTCAATTTCAGTAAAAAACAATTTGGTCTAATCCAAGGAGTGGTAACATATAACACCCCTGACACAGGCATGTGAAGAATGTTAGATGGCAATTCATGGTAATGAATAACAGAACTATAATAACTACAAGCTATTTTATAATTTTTTTATAGCTTTAGGAAAATTTTCACAGTTACATTTACACAACAGTATTTATAAATCCAAGATCTGCCAAATGACAGAAGAACATAAAACACATCAGCAAAATGCCCCATGACAAGGAGCATACTTCACAAAATTTACCACTATTATTGGAGCTGGGACAGCATATTCAGTACAGTGACTCTTTGACTGGGCTATGAACTGGATGATCTGGGGTTCAAATCGTGGAAGGGGAAAAGAGATTTTTCTCCTCTGCAATATGTCCAGACTGACTCTTTTAACATTTACAATGGACTCTTTCCCTGGGAGTAAAGCAGCGGACGCGTGAGGCTGACCTCTCACCTCCATCTAATGCTGAGGTTAAGAATGACAGAAGCCAAAACTCCACTCCCCCCTAGATGCCTTAATTACATGCATCAGGACAACTTTACCTTCTACCACAAGTATTTTTGTCAAGTTCACAAAATCTGTACCAGATGTCACTAGCATGTGGTTCAATAACAGCAGAAAACTTGAGGGTTTCATTTAGCAACACTTCTCGTTTACTAATATTATAAAGCATCAAGGGCTGAAGGATGAAATATTAATATGGAGAATAGGTGGAATGGTTAATTAGGTGGCAGCTTAAGAGATGACAATAGTGACTTCAAAAGAACATATACTTACAGAGGATTTAGTAAAGAAGTGTAACAATTTATGATATACAAATAACCAATTGTGGTCAAAACATATTGTTGAGAAAATTGTGAAAAAAATACACCATAAACATTGTAGTGCATTTATTTGTTATTTATATATGAGTATTATGAATCTCATTAATGCGTGGAAAGTGTAACAATTTACTTTTCATCTACTAACATTGCTTGATGAAAAAGGAATGAATTTTTTTGGGAAAATTTTCTCATTCTTCATTTTAACTGTGCACACCAAGATAGAATGCATCAATCTTTATGACACAACATGGGATATTATTTATTGTGTGTAGGACAGTAGCACTGCCACATTACTCTAAATAGTAAAGTGTTAATCAAATCCAGTATCAAATATAATTTTTTACTGATATACCAGTAACAGAACTTCATCTCTTCCTCTATGACCACAAACCACATTTTCTACAAAGAATGACAGCCTAAGCAGGTGCTGAACAACCCAACAATGGAAAATGACTCACTATGTCACAGTTTGTGAACTGTGATCATAATGTATAAACATAGAAAAATATCCCTATACACAATAAACACAATAAAGCATTATTTGGAAAGCAAATGGCCCCACTTCATATTAAAGTTTTAAATTTAACCCTTCAGAACAATGGGTACTTGAAACAACCTTACTCAATGGACAGAGAACATTTAAATGTTTACCTCCAAGGATGCAACATCCCATTACAAATGCTTTAAATATGAACTGCAAAATTTAAAAGCAAACAAACTGTTAATGTGTTAAGAAATGTATACAGGTTCATATTAACATGTCTCACACATAAACTTTATACAGATTTCCAATTAATGCAATACTTTCCTAAAATTGTCATGATTTCAAATTATCGTGGGAATTACAAGCAGAAGCTTTACAATTTATGGATCAAGAATGCAGAATTTGATTATATGTTTATTTATCTCTTTGTTCAAAACTTTCCTACCTAAAAATATTCCTAGCAGACACTCCAAGGGGAAAAGTGAAACATAATCACAAGCATAATAACTCAGGTTGCAGCCAGTAACAAGTGACCATTCATATACAGAACTATTGCTCCATGTTCTGTCTACTAGCAGACATCTCTTGTTTCTAAGAAATATTTACTGTGTGGAATGAATAACAAACACTGTGGCAAAAGGTGAAGATAACTTTCTTTCAACAATCCCATTCAATATACATCACTTTAAATCCTTAATGAACATTCATGTATAACAGTGCCAAGAGATAAAGCTTATCTACCAAATTCTGCAAGATAAATGCAGGCATATGACCACAGACAGAATATAATGCACCAAGTGATCTTGAGTACACATGCAAACTTCTGCCTAGGTCAAGAAGAAATGGAGTGGCAAATAGCATTAGAATTGACATTTTTCGATATACACCACCCAACAGCCTGGGATCTCTATTTTCAATCAGTGTAAAAGAATGTTCATGTAGGTTAAATAGTGCTGACAGTACACCCCATTAACCAAAATATGAGGAGGGATACTATTTCTCATTACACAACTCAATACTTCATAACATCATTCAGATACAAATCATAATAGTAATCTAAAGATAAAGATGTAACACTTCAGACAGCGTACGAAAATAATTAGTTCCATAATAAAATACAAAATATATATACATATGCAGCACATAGCAAGTCTAGTGCTCTATATATTATATGTATATTCTTAAAAATTATTTAGAGATCAGTAGCCTCAAATGCATTAAAATTTGAGATATAAAACATATTAATATACTGACAGAAAGCTCAGATGTATGTCTCCACGTGCAAAGCAGCGACATTACTATATACTTGAAACTGTTCATGAGAGCAGATTAAATGAACTGCTGTGTAAGTCAGTATTAAGTCCAGAAGCCAACAACATATGAAGAATTAAAGGTCAGTAGTGGGTGCTGAGGCTGGTGTTGAAGGGTTGATAGACAGTATCAGTCCAAGGAAAACGATTCTGTCTCCTAGTGCAAACTTTTCAAACCTTAGAATATACCATAATAATTCAGTCATTTTAACATTTGTTTGAAAATGAAAATTAAAAATAAACATGTCTCACGATGGCAGACAAATATGTATTTCTTACCTCCAGCACCTTGGAATTTTTCATCAACATCTGTTCACGAGGAATGCGAACATTTTCAAGTGCAAGGAAGCCATTATTAACAACCTTCATACCCAGTTTTGTACCAATTTCACCGATTTTAATACCTGAAAGAAAATTAACATACAATATGTTCATTTCACATTAATGACAAAGCATACATACTATACTCAGAGCAAATTAGCAGTCCCTGTCTTTAAGCACTTACTCCTAAAGGTAAAGGAACCATATTCCTTCAAAACATTGTGAACAACTCACCCAGCTACAAAGCATCATATCCCAGAAGGCTTGAACCCCAAAGCACACTGCCGCAAGACCTCAAATCTGACAGTTTTACAATACCCACCAGCACAATAACCTCATAACTCATAGCATTATTCATGTTACTGATTTATGTGTGGTACACATTCCTTGACACAAGTTTTTTTGAAGTGTGTGACTTAAAAATGCTATCAACTGTTAAGATTATATAACATCAGGGAAAGCTAAATGAACATGTAGCATTGGTGGAATGATCCTGAAAAGGAAAAACCAAATTACACAGGGACAGAACTGTCTCACTGCCATTTTGTCCACCATAAATCCCACACAGACTGGTTTGGAAATTAACTGAAGCCTTAAAGGAAACAGTCTGGCCACTAACCACCTGACCCATGGCATGATCACCTTGGAAATAACCATTTCAAATTTCGGTAGATTTTTAATTTTGTTATGCGATTGGCATTCATTCGTAGATCTAAACAAGAGAAGATTAATGATACTAGATTATTGTGTGTAGGGTGGGGGGGGGGAGCCAAATGAACTATTCCACTCTACCTGGCATAGGTTCATGTGTTTCTTCATCTCTGAGCTGAACAATGAAGAGATGAATACCACGATGGACTCCTTGCACGTGCAGTTGTGCCACCACAATAGCATAATTTGCTGTGTGTCCCACTGCAACAACAATAGACCCCAATTCCATGACAGTACTAATCAATATAAATCAAAATATAAGAGTCTGGGTTTAGGAAGGAAGACTGGAGTTTGATTACTGACAAGGGCAGACACATTTCTTGTCACCAATACATTAAGACTAACCCTGGAGTCCACTCAACCTCCTCTAAAAATGACCTATATAAATCACTTTCCCCTGAGAATAAAGTCTGTATCAGAAACAATATTATTTGCTGATGATACTAGTGTCACAATTTTAAGCAGAAATTTCGAAGATTTTTTTTTCAGTGCAAAATTTAATTCTCTCTCATACAATTGCTGCTAATAATTTAATTATAAATTTGGATTAAACAAATATAATGAAATTCATAACTAAGAATTCATCACATTCCACTTTACATATTGGTTATAAAGAAAAGTATATAGAAGAAACAATGGATATAAATTTCTTGGTTTACAAATTGATAACCACATAAACTGAAAGAACCACATTGAGCAAATTATCCCTATGTTAAGTGCAGCATGTTTTGGCATTAGGTCATTGGTCCACATCAGTACCATTAACACTCTCACATCAATATACTATGCATACTTTCATTCTATCACAAAATACGCAACTGTAAAGGCTACAGGGGTTGTTATCTCACCGATGCCACCAGATTGTAGTTCCTCCTTGGGTAAGGGTTCTGATTAAAACTTGGTCCCTACCCCAAAGGGACACTACCTATTAAGTAATTTTGCAGACTTGTGTTAGCATGGTCATAGCATCAACAATTTCACTAATGATGTCACCAGTAAGTTTTGAATTTCCTAAGCAGATCACTGTCATCTGCGTTGTACGGAATTATTGTAGTTCGTAGTTTCTACAGGGGTAGTGATCCCTCCGATGTCACCAACTTGTAATTGCTAGTGGGAGTTAGTAAGCCTGGTGCTGCTGACCATTCTATAGTGGTTGGTGTTGTATCCTCACTGTGGACATGCAACACTTTAGTTGAGCAGATGCAAACCGCTGTACCAACTTAGCATTTGCCAAGACACGCTAACCAAACATAACTGAAAGTTCAAATGGTACCAAAGAAATTTGTGCAATCAAACACAGTGTCCATATTTGATGTTTGTTGGACCATGCATCATTGTGATAACTGAAGAATAAAAACCAACTAGATACCACTTATTATTTTATTGTAATTTTTATAGGCTCAACATGTCTCGGGCACTACTATGCCCATCATCAGGAGCTCGCGACTATAATGTTGATTACCACATTGGTCGTTTCATTCTGTAAAGATGGAGGGGGTAGCGTTAATGTAAAATTATGGTTCTTAGTGGTGTATGTTCAGTGTGGAGTTCTTTGTCTCTTGGTTGTAGCTGTTAACGTGTTTCTATTAATATTAATAGTTGTGATCCTTTATGCGTCATGATCGTAGTGTTCTCTTATGTATAGTGTGTTTCATTAGTGGATTGGTAATTCGACGTGTTAGTGTTAATTAGTATTGTGAATCTGAAATTGTACATACCTTGGTTTGCTGTAGGTTGGGGGTTAGGTGTGGTTAGGCTGGAGTAGTGTCTGGGCTGCAGGCTAAAGTACGACAGATCTTTTAATGTAGTATGTGGGGGCTGGGGGTTAATGGCTGCCTGAAATAGGGGGTTTAGTTCGCCTGGGTTTTGTTCTGGAATTAGCTTGCATTCTTGGTGGAGGGTTTGGATGTAGTATTGTTCATAGGGAATGAGCGTGCTTGGGCTATTGAGAGGTTTTAGCAAGGTCATTATACTGCTCATCTTACCATATTCGTGTCGATTTTGCAGAATATGTTGGGCAATATCCATACTTTACTGGTAGATAACATGAGCACACAGCATTTAGGCAATTGTGGGATTATCTTCTACTGGACCGATCTGCTGGGGAAACACTGTACACTTCACTCAATCACTCCTTTCTTCCACTGTATAAACAACCAAACTTCATGGTATTTGCTGTCACCATATTTGGAAATGTTAAATCTAACACAACTTTCTCGTTTCCACATATTAACTTTCTCAGTATACAATTTACTTGTCTCTAGCTGTACTAAGCTCACAAGTATGTTATTAAAACAATTCCATCAAAATAAATACTACAGTTGTTATCACAATATCACATGCTTTAAACAATCATAAGTATTAAATCTGCTACACATTCAGTGCATCAAATTCTCATCAAAATTTACCAATACTCTTGTAATAAAACAACCCATACAAGGAAGTACTTGGGATTGGATTATACCTGAAATTTCACCACAGCTTACATCCCAGCAGAACACAGACAGAATACGGGTTACATTTCTCTTAGTAAAACATATATATATGTGTGTATATTCTCAACAAACCTACACTACCACACAAAAGAAAAAAATTATATCTACATGATTTAAATCTGTTCTACCACACTTTGGCTTAGCAACATGAAGGCAGATCATCTACGCAATTTCAACTCCCTTGTTTTACCTAAATTTGGGGAACAAAACAAAACAAAACAAAGTAACAAAACTCTTCTAAATCATTTTCCTTTTAGTCTGGAATTATGGATGTACCACACACCACTCACCCAGTATGAACAGGAAAATCTGGGGCACAAGGCTCATTTTGAGGCCTTCCCCAGAACACTATGGTTTTTGCGTCTATACTTGTCGAAAGGTGGATCACAAAGACAATGTACGTCCATTCTACAGGCTGGTACACGCATTCGCAAAAACCCTAACTCAGCGCCTTTTGAGTTCACTTAGCAACAGCGTATGCAAACATAAAGGAATGTGCCACTACTAAGAAATGTTGCAAGATACAGCCTTTCTGTTGTTAGCACATGTAACTTTCTCAACATAACTTATATCTTAACTATAATTTAAAACCTTCCAACATGCCAACACACAAAATACAAGTTACACAAATATAATCACCATAATTCACTACTAATTCCCACATTCTAAACACAAACGAAATGCCAAGTAATTTCTCCCTTTCCATGCATTACAGAATTATTTTTGGGGGTAACTCTTCCAAAGGTGGGAACATTTTCACTTTACAATAGAAAATCATCAGAATTATGGCTGGTGCACAATCCAGAACATCTTACAGAAGTCTATTTAAACAGACATTCTACACATTCCATGCCAGTATACACTTTCATTAATGAACTTCATTATCAATAATAAGGGAATATTTCAAACAAATTCATCTATACACAATACCAGGAATAAGCCTCATCTTCACAGAGCAAATGCCCACTTATCTTGTTTTCAAAAAAGTACATTCTATGTTGGCATAAATTTTCAACATTTTACCACCTAATGCAACAATTCTCCAGAACAAGGCAAAATTTAAAGCAGCCTTAAGAAGTACCTAAAAACACACTCACACTCCTTTTACTCTGTAGATGAATTTTTTTATGGGTAAAGATGATTCATAATGTTTTTGTAAAACGTTTGTGGTATTACACTGCAAATTTGTATACGTGCATTTATGACATGTTCACATCATACTGTCTTTATGACACACCTATGTATCCATGAAATGTATGTTTTACATATGTATGTATGTATGTATGTATGTATGTATGTACAAGGGGGTGCTGATAAGTCCTTAGCCCGACCAGGAAGGAAACAAGCTACAGTGACCAAACTCAGGATTTATTCAACATACTCCCCACGAAGCTCAGTACACTTCTTAGCCCATTGCTCTAAATTTTGGAAGCCACTCAAAAAAAAATTCAGAAGGCTGTCCATCCAACCAGGTCTCCGCGGCAGCAATGACCTCCACATCAGACAAAAAATGGCGAACATTCAATTGTTTTTTCAGTCCAGGGAATAGGCAGTAGTCCGACGGGGCCAGATACGAAGAATTGGGTGGGTGATCAAGACACTGAAAGCTCAGGTAGGCCAGTTTCTTCTGGGTTGCAAGTGCCTGCTGCGCCGGGGCATTGTCATGCAAGAACAAGACGCCCTTGGTGATCTTCCAGCAGCATTTTTCCTTCAAAATGTCCTTCAATTGCACCAGCAGAGACAAGGAATACTCCGCATTGATATTTTGGCCCTTTGGAAGATAATCAATGAGGAGGATGCCGTCTTGATCCCAAAAGATTGAGGCAAGAACTTTGGCAGCAGATTTTTGGACTCGGAATTTTTTGGGGCGGGGTGAGCTGCTATGCCACCACTCCATTGATTGTTGCTTTGTCTCTGGGTCATAGTGATATAACCAGGTTTCGAACATGGTCACCAATTGTGACAGGAAATCATTTGGATCACGCCGAAAAAATTCCAAATTTTTTCAGATGACTGGCACTGTTGACGTTTTTGATACGTGTTCAGGTATTTCGGGACCCAAGTTGCGGAGAGCTCCCACATGTCCAAATCTTCATGACTGATGGACCCAACCCGCTAACGTGCGTTGCCCAGTTGCTCAGCTATTGATTTAGCCGAAATCCGGCGGTCTTCCAAGATTAGCTCGTGAATTTGATCAATAATCTCCAGGGTGGTCACTGT
>Ga0123355_10015858_pt1 | contig 11853 bp, 14 predicted proteins | sample TergutEmb28metaG_3_FD_89872 | JGI IMG/M metagenome (GOLD analysis project Ga0123355, IMG submission 89872) | Embiratermes neotenicus P1 segment gut microbial communities from Petit-Saut dam, French Guiana - Emb289 P1 | ecosystem: Host-associated > Arthropoda: Insects > Digestive system > Gut ... | reverse complement strand
TAGATATAGCACATGACGGGGCAGACGGGCAAGACATGGGCGAGGCTGGCATATATGATGTGATTATTTTAGATAGAAACCTACCTAGCGTTGAAGGGGTGGAGGTTTTAAAACATTTGCGTAAAGAGGGCATAGCTACCCCTATTATAATGCTAACGGCTAAAGATGCGGTGGCAAGCCGCATAGAGGGGCTTGACGCAGGGGCGGATGATTACCTTATCAAGCCATTTTCTAAAGATGAGCTTTTGGCACGGGTGCGTGCGTTGTCTCGTCGCTCTGAAAACATACAAATAGCCGATGCTCTGCAGGTGGCGGGTTTACAGCTAGACATGCTTGCAAGTGAGGTGTGCATAAATGGCGAAAAAACAAAGCTAACCACGACAGAAGCCCAGCTTTTAGAGCTTTTTATACGCAACAAAGGTCAAGTGCTAACCAAAGAGCAAATTTTAGATAAGATTTGGGGCTTTGATAAAGACGTGGAGATAAACAATGTGGAGCTTTATGTTTTTTACTTACGCAAGAAAATCAACCTTGAAAAAGGCGGCGTGGCTATCGAAACGGTGCGTGGGGTAGGTTATAGGCTAAAGGAGGCTTAAGGCTATGAAGAATATTAGAAGGCGTTTTATATTTTTTAATATTTTGGTTATAGCAAGCGTAGGGGCTATAGCTTTGTTGTTTATGCAGCATGGAAGCCACATATCCACAGGTAGGATGATTTTGGCGGTGGGTGTTGTGCTGCTGGCGGTATATATCGGCAGCTTGCTTTTGTCAAAGATAGCTATAAGACCCATACAAAAAGCATGGCAAAAGCAGCTAGACTTTATGGCAGATGCCTCTCACGAGCTTCGCACGCCTATAACAATTATTCAAACCAATTTAGATTTGGTGATGGATGAAGGTGAAGCTACGGTAGAAAGCCAAATGAAGTGGCTAAAAAACATTGAGGCAGAAAGCAAGCGGATGGCGAAGCTAGTTGAGGATTTACTCACATTGTCTCGAGCAGATGCAGGCGAGCCAACCCTTGAGAAAGAGAGCTTTATGCTTGATGAGGCGATTTTGGAGGTTGCAACGCCCTTTGAGGCTAAAGTTATCGAAAAAGGCCTTGAGTTAAACCTAGATTTGGGCGAAAAAGTAAATTTTTATGGGGATAGAAAGCGGATAGAGCAAGCTTGCCTTATTCTTTTGGATAATGCATTAAGCTATACCGATAGCGGGCAGATTAATGTGCATTTAAACAAGGGTGATAAAAACATCTTCATTACAATAAAAGACACAGGCCACGGCATTGAAGATGAACATATGGGCAAAATATTCGATAGATTTTATCGAGTGTCTAAAACAAAGCAGCTACACCAAGACGGCAGCGGCTTGGGGCTTTCTATTGCGAAATGGATTGTAGAGGAGCATGGTGGGCAAATAAACGTTACGAGCACTTTGGGAGAGGGCACTACCTTCACTATCCATTTGCCTCTTTAAAAATTTTATACGAATTTTCAAAATAACGCTTGACATGGAGTGTACTCCATAGTCTATTATGGTAGATGGAGGTGATTTTATGAGCTATACAGCTGGCGAAGTGGCAGCAAAACTCGGCTTGTCTAAAGATGGGCTGCGATACTATGAAAAGGAAGGCCTTATTCCGCCTATTGCTAGGGATAAATCAGGGCATCGGGCATATTCAGAATCGGATGTAGATTGGATTTTCTTAATACGATGCCTTCGTGATACAGATATGCCAATTTTTAAAATCAAACAATATGTTTCTTTGGCTATGGAAAGTGGAGATAACTCCATTATAGAAAGACGCAAGATGCTAAAAGAACATGAAGCTGTTTTGGATGAGAAGATCAAGACCTTTCAAAAGCTACAAAAATTGATCGAAAAGAAAGTGGAATTTTTTGACGATACTCTAAAAGCTGATGATCAAGAAGCTATACGCTGCATGGATTATATTGAAGAGTGGGAGAAATTTAAGGTTTTTCTAGGAGGTTTTAAGCGTGATTAAATTTGCACTTATAACAGGCACAACCAGCGGCATAGGCAAATCCCTTGCAGAAAAATTTGCACAAGAAAAAATAAATCTTGTGCTAGTTTCACGAGATGGTGAAAAGTTAATCCACCAGGCGGATTTATTATCCAAAAAATATGGAATAAAGGTGTATACGATAGAGGCTAATTTGGAAGAGGCAAATGCAGCGTTTTTGGTGTATGAAAAAGTAAAACAGATGGGTATCACTATACAGTATCTAGTCAACAATGCTGGCTTTAATGAGGTCGGTTCTTTTTTGGATACTGATTTAACAAAAGAGATTGGCATGGTAAAGCTACATATTATTTTCACTACAGAAATAATGAAGTTGTTTATACCTGATATGGTTAAAAACAAATATGGGCGTGTTTTAAATGTAGGTTCAACTGGCTCTCACATGGCTGTGCCAAATGATGCGGTGTACGCTGCAACTAAGGCTTATGTGCTTTCTGTTTCAAAAGCTATAGGGGCAGAGCTTAAAGGAACAGGCGTAACAATAACCACCCTTTGCCCAGGGGCTACCAAAACGGAATTTGCAAGCAAAGCTGGGCTAGAAAATACTTTGCTTTTCAAGATGTTTGTGATGGACCCTAAAAAGGTGGCAAAGGTGGGCTATAAAGCTCTTATGCGTGGAAAGGTTTCCGTTGTTGCAGGAGTGTATAATAAAATGCTTGTTTTTACTTCAAAAATTACACCAGCATTTATAATAAATCCAATAACAAAGAGGATGATGAAAAGAAATTTTGTGAGTGTATCATCAAGTTAGTAGGCTTGTAGGCTTAGGCGTGGCTCGGAATTTCTGCCCCTCCGCTCCCACCCTAAGTGCTATGCCAATCACAGTGCAATGCCAGCCCCACCCCGCTGCGGGGCAGAAATTCTTCAAGAGGCTAGCGAGAGGGTTATATTAGAGCTGGGATGAGATTTTTCGCCCCCGAGTGGGGCGGGGGAGGAGCGGTTCATTTATTAGCATAGCACGCAGGGTGGGAACGAGTGGGGCGAAAAATCGGGCTTGCCTTCATTATATAGCACCAAAAGCATCAGGCTAATATGTCTGATGCTTTTTGATTTTCTAAAACTTTTTTAAAAGCTTTGCAACCTTTTTGTCTCCTGCGGGGTATTATTAGTGAAAGGGGTTGATAACATGTCCCAATCGAATACCATGGGTTCGATGGAGCAAATTGTTGATAAATATGCTGATATGGTTTATCGTATAGCTTTTACACATATGAAAAACAAAACCGATGCAGATGATATTTTTCAAGAAGTGTTTTTAAAATTATGTAAAGCAAAAGTAGATTTTGATAGTGATGAGCATATAAAGGCGTGGTTGATAAGGGTTACTATCAACACCTGCAAAAGCACCTTTGCATCACCTTGGAAGAAGAAAATGGCTGAGATGCCTGAAGAGATAGGGGCATATGAAGATAAACTTGAGGACTTTGAGGTTAGCGATGCTGTAAGGTCTCTCCCGCCAAAATATCGAGATGTTATACATCTGTTTTATTTTGAAGATATGAAAATAGTAGAGATTGCTAAAATATTAAATTCAACTGTATCCACCGTAAAATCCCAACTATCAAGAGGGCGGAGTATATTGCGAGAAAAGCTGGAAGGAGGCGTTTATAATGTTTGAAAAACAATATAGAGAGGAGATGCAAAAGATCTCTCCGAGTAAAGATTTAATTGAAGCTACAAAAATGGCAATGAGAAAAGAAATGGAAAAACAAAGTGAAATAAAAACCATAAAAACTAAAGATAAACCGCCTTTCATGCGTAGAGCGATAACTTTTGCAGCCGCAGCAGCGGTAATGATGTTTGCAATATTCGTCGTTAACATTTTAAACCAAAACGGCAGCGGCAACAATGTGTTTTCTTTTAGGGTATATGGTGCAGAGATGCAGCCAGACGGCACACTTATATGGCGAGAGATAGACATAACCCAGCTTCACGGATGGGGCGGGTATTATGATGGAGAGGTTTTGTATATCAGCTTAGGGCTTTGGTTTGAGTTTGAAGGTCAAAACATCGACACCGTAGAGTTTTCTTTAGAAGACGGCTTTTTTGCCACACAGTACATCGGCAACTGGGGGCAAACCCCAGGCGTGCCTAGAGCACATGTTGGCATCCCCCCATGCTTTACCACAAGCCGCCTAGTGCAGTATGGACATGAGTTTGACAAAGTTGGCAATACCATAACCTTTGGCAACACCATGCCTGATGATATATTACTGTTTTGGGCTAGTTATGATATTGGCATGAACGAGTGGATGTTTGGTGATATGGTTTTGGAGATTGGCGTAAAAGCTACATTTGACAACGGCGAAGTGCAACAACAACAGTTGGTTTTAAATTTTCAAGACAACCCAGGCGGAGGCACAATGTGGACGCCAGAAGGGGTGCTGCCAGAGCCAGAGGGCTTTTTAAGGCTTGACCCACTCACCGCTGAACAACACGAATATCTAATGTCAACCCCTTTAGAAAGTTTTATGTTGATTGAGGATAGTATCCAAACTTTTGCAGGCGATAGGGAAGTTTTTATCTTTTATGTTGATGAGGACTATTACCCCCTTAACATTGGAGTGCCTATCTTTCCTGAATATTGGAGTAGAGAGCGTGTTCTCGAGAATATGCCTTGGTTTGAAGATGGCGTGTGGAGAACACTTTTAGGTAGCTACCAAGGGGTTGTTTATATCGCCGTGATAGAAATGAATGAAGACAGCACCTTTACTGGCAGGGTGTATACAACGCAGTTAGATTAGTCGTCAACCTTTCTATTGACCGTCATCCTGAACTTGATTCAGGATCTATGCAGGCTTGTGCAGCCTTAATTGGGGGTGCATACAAATCGGAAATAGATCCTGAATCAAGTTCAGGATGACGGAAGGAAAGTGTGAGATGACTATAACAAAACAATTAAATTAAAAGGAGAATTTATTATGAAAATTAAAAGATTATTATTAGCAGGTGTAGCATCACTTATGGTTGTAGGGGCGGTAGGCACTGCCTTTGCAGCAAACTCACAAACAGAAGGGGCTTACACTCCGAAAGAAGAAACACCAATAGAGAACCTTAGAATAAGCTGGGGCTTGCCCTACACCGAGGCAGGCGACACGGTAATATCAAAAGAAGAAGCAACCAAAATAGGTATGAGTGCTTTAGAAGAGTTTTTCGGGGCGGATTTTAGCCAGCTGGGGGAATATACCCTAGAGATGGGCTATCAACCTGGTTTTAACTTTAGGGATTCGGTATTAGAAATCAACCAAGAAGATGTAGAGCAAGCAATAAGAGAGGGCGTAGACCCAGCTTTCCTCATTAGAGGCCTTGATTGTTTGCCTGATGATAGCTTCCCTATAGATGTTACAAGAAGCTTGTGGGTAGGGTCTATCATATTGCCAACGGGCAGAGTGCCAAGTGCTGACGGCTTTATGCTACGCAGCCACGACACCTTTAGGTTTAGTGTAGATGTGGAAACAGGGCAGATAATATCTCTACAATTCTTCCCTAGTGAGGATTTGCAATATAGGCCTAATATGCAAAGCGAGTGTATGGGCTCGGCCATTGCGGTGTTTGAGTATAGAGACAATATGACAGCAGAGCATGAGGTGGAGTTTGCAAAGCACGCATTGCAAGTGGTGGAAGATTTAGACTTTTTTGAAGGTGAAACAACAAGAGCAGCCTTAGTTGGTGGCGGCTGGAGTCTAGGTAGAGACAGGGCTTTTGAGCTTGTTGTAAGTGTTGCTGTTGAATGTGAAGATGGAGAGCTTGTTCTTCTAACACTTCAAGGTAGAGACCGTAAAGAGCTTGTTGGCGTGAGCTTTAATAGCCGCCAAGTAGACCATGCGGTAGATAGAGAGGGCAATGTAGTGGAGCCAACATCACGCCTTTTTGGGGCTGATAAGTCAGAATTTAACTGGGTTAACCGCTAGGCTATATTAGGATGCGGATAAACGTACTGACTATTTCAAAACGTCATTGCGGACTTGATCCGCAATCCCCCGCCTAGTCGTAATAATCTAGGGATGGTGGGGAACCTGAATCGAGCTTCGCCTAACCTGAGGCATGCTCCCACTCATGAAAATTATTATGCGACCTAAACCTTAACAAAACGGAGGATTTTAAGATGAAAAAAATATTAGCAGGAACATTAGCAACCCTTACGGCTTTAGGCACAATACAACTAGCGAACCATATAGACGACTGCAAGCTGGCGGATGCCACCACAACATATGTGTCCGAAGAAGAAGCAGAACGCATTAGCGTAGATGCCTTGCGAACGGCAAGCAGCTTGGCAGATTTGCTTATAAGTGTAGTTTAAACACAAAATAGAGAAATCGCCCTCAAAGCATGAAACTTTGTGGGCGGTTTTGGCGTATTATCCATATAAGCGATTTTGATTAGCATTATAATAGTGAATAAAAACGGAGGCTTTCTACAATGAGAAAACGTAAAGTTGCTTTGCCTTTTGCGGCTGTGATGTTGCTACTAATGCTTGCTGCCTGTGGTGGCTCTAATGATGAGGTATTATTTTTTGGCAACGAAAGGGGCGGTGCAACCCATACATATAATGAAACCACCGACAACCCTAGACTTAACGTCGAGAGAGTAACCCATTTTGGAGATTATCAGCTAGATTTGACCCTAGGGGCTGGGGCTATATCTATGGAGGTGGCGGCAGAGATCGGGGCAGATATGATTGAAAGCCTGTTCGGTGTTAACCTTGATGACAAAACCATATATATGACATACTTCGCCGCAGACCCACGCTGGCTGCCTGATGGAGGGTGGAGCGGATCGGTTATGCCAAAAGGCGGGATTATAAACGAAACCCAAGCCATGTTTGCCTTTAGCGTTAACCCTCAAACGAGAGAGGTGGTAGATATCAACTTTGCCCCGTCGGCAGAAGCCTTTACGGCTATAGGCAAAGACATTGTGGAAATATTTGAGCTAGAGCAACAGCTTGGCAGGCATGATTGGCAAAACCCTTATCACATAGACCCTTTTGCCGTTAACTTTACAATAGAGCTAAGCCAGCAATATGCACGCTATGGCATGGATATTGCCGAAAGCCTTGGTATTTTTGACGGCAACATAGCAAGGGGTAGGGTGATGATTGAAAGAAATCACCTTGATAAATATTTAAGCTTTACTATGTTCAATGAGGATATGGAGCTTGTGCCTAGTGTGAATGTGCATGTTGAAGATGAAAATGGAAATTGTGCAATAATATCATTTTTAATGGAGAGTAAGCAGCTGGTGGGTTTTCTTGGTGAAGAGAGACTGACATATGGTATGCCTACAGATTTTGATTGGGTGTATCGTTAAATATAAAAACTGCCTAGGGGCATACCCTTAAGGCGGTTCATACGTAGCGAAACCATCGCCCTTCATGTCATCCTGAGCTTGACTCAGGATCTAATTGGAGAAGGGCAGTCCTAGTTAGGTATGCACTAATCCACATAGATCCTGAGTCAAGCTCAGGATGACGAGTGGGAGGATGCAGTGTGATGAAGGGGAGCTTACTTACCAACACAATAAATCGGACTTTCTATTCAGTATAACCGCCTAGGGGCATACCCTTAAGGCGGTTTTTTGTTATATCATCAAACAATGCTATTGCAGCTTTTGCTGGGCTGCCAGCTGCTCCATATACATGCCCGTGCCTAGAGCAACACAGTTGATAGGGTCTGTGGCTAATATGGTTTTAAGACCTGTTTCTTGAGATATTAAAATATCTAAGCCGTGGAGGGTAGATGTGCCCCCCGTCATCACAACGCCTCTTTTTGCAATGTCGCTGGCCAGCTCTGGCGGGGTACGCTCTAGCACAGAGCGTATCATAGCTATAATGCTTTGCAAATTATCTGCCAAGGCCTCTCTAATGTCTTCGGAGGTGATGTTTATGCTTACGGGCAGGCCTGTTAGCAGGTTTTGCCCTTTTACATCTGTGTATACATCTTCAACCAGCCTTACAGCCGTGCCGATGGTTATTTTTAAGGATTCTGAGGTTCGCTCACCTATTAGCACATTATACTTTTTTCTCACATGGCGGATGATGGCTTGGTCTAAGTCATCCCCACCCACTTCAACGGAGCCTGAAACTACGCTGCCCCCTAAAGATATAACAGAGGCGTCTGCCGTGCCTGCACCGATGTCTAAAACAAAAGAGCCTACAGGTTTAAAAATATCTATACCAGCACCTACGGCGGCGGCTATGGTCTCCTCAATCACATATACCTCTCTTGCCCCTGCTGCTTTTGCGGCGTCTTCTGCCGCACGCCTTTGCACACTTGTGGCACTTGGCGGCACACAAATAGATATGCGAGGCTTTCGCATGGCCGCTCTGTTTTGAGCCTTTTTAATAAAATGCTTTAACAGCTGCTCGGTTATTTCATAATTTGAGATAGCCCCATGCTTTAAAGGCCGTATAGACTCTATGTCTTCAGGGGTGCGGCCTAGCATGCGGCGGGCCTCAAGCCCCACGGCTAATATCTGCTTTGTGTCTTTTTTAATAGCAACAATAGAGGGCTCTTGCAACACAACGCCCCTACCTTTTATATATACCAATATGCTTGATGTGCCTAAATCTATAGCAATATCCACAATATCAACGCCTTTCTAAACTAAATAGACAATTACCTTGAAAATTACCTAAAGCCCTACCCACACCACTCTAATTTCCCCCAATCACTTAAACTCGTCATTGGACTTGTAGCGAAATGCCCCTTGCCCTCCTAGTCGTCATCCTGAGCTTGACTCAGGATCTATGCCTTGGTTGAGCCTTGGTTTTCAGGTGAAACTGGGCTAGTGCATACCTTAATTAGGGTTGTGCCCTTCTCCAATTAGATCCTGAGTCAAGCTCAGGATGACATGAAGGGGGAGGCTTCGCTACAGGTCTATTGCGGAGCTAATCCGCAATCTAACTTATACTAATTGATAAAGAGAAACAATCGCAGACCTAGAGTGAGGCTACTTTCAAGATAAATTACTATGTAATCATATTATATATTATTTTGGCGAAAAAATAAAGTATATTTATTTTTTAATATGTGATAGAATTATGAAGTGGCGAAGGAGGTTTGTTTATGAGTGATTATAGAAGGATTTTAGGCTTTGAGCAGATTAGCACCATTGAATCAAGCATACAATGGATAAATATTATCATCATGGTTTTTGTTATCGCTTTGTTGGTAATGGTTTTTATGCTTGTGTTTAGAAAATGGCGTAAAGAGTTTTTTAGTGATGAAGCAGCCAATAAAAACAAACTAAAACCGAAAGAAAGAGGCGAAGCAAATGACGAAAAAATGGATTAAAACCTTTGCATTTTTACTAACATTGCTTATTTTTTGGACTGCCCAGCCCATAAAAGCCTACAACTTGCCGAAGGCCAAATGACAATAATTTACGAAGAGGCTAGCCCTCAAGGTGATATAATAAGGCAAATTTATGAATTTGAAGGAAGCATATTTAATTTTGAGATTATAGAAGGAAATAGATATAACTCACAACTAACACCCCTTGGGTATTACAACTTTGTCTTTAGACCTAGAGACTCTAGTGTGGTTTTGACTACAACCCTCCCCCTTGAGGAGATTTTTTTGCTGTATGATGCAGCGAGAATAATTTTAGAAAGCGACGATATCCCATTAAATGCAAGGGTTTTGTCTAACACAATCATAAATAACCTAAGGCAAATTGACATAGATATAATACACATTCAACCCAACATAGTTTCACGTGGAGCATCGGTGATTTTGCCTATACTTGCCCTTTGTATTATGCTAGGCTACTTTAAAAAACGCAAACAAAAGCCCCTCATATAGGGGCTTTTGTTATATTTGTTGAGCGGATAGGGCTTGCTCTTTATGGTTGCGTATTTGGCAGCAGATATCCAATATATTTTCCCATTGTTCATCGCATTTTTTTATGGCAGAGCTTATGAAGAACATTTTTGACCGCTCTGCCAAGCTTTGCTCAAGAGCCTCTAGCTTTCGTAAATCTCCATCTACATAGCTTGAAACTAGGTTGCCAAAGCTCCTTTTTGAGACAATAACGGGGATGTAAGGGTGCAGCACCGCCATAAGGGTGGATATTTGGTTGCATCTGTCTGGCAAGATATTTCTAAAGTAAAAAAAGAAGCTTTCTAGGCTGATAAAGCTTACCCCATCGGGGATGTGGCCTTCAAAACAGGCCAAATACATTCGCAAATCTGCTAGAAAACATAAAAGAGAAACTTCTGAAAGCATTTTTAAAACCCCTTTCGGAAGTTAGTTTATGCAATTTTAAGCCATATAATATGAGAAAATATTGGCAAATGCAAAAGCCTATAAAAAGAGAGCCGCAAACACGGCCCTCTAAACATCCCTTTTTTCAAGCTCTTTAAAAAGTTTTTCTAATGCTTTTTTCTCAATTCTCGACACATAGCTGCGGCTTATTTTTAGCATTTGCCCTATCTCTCTTTGGGTTACCTCTTCTTTGTTTTCAAGCCCATATCGCATCTGTATAATTTCTTTTTCACGAGGGTCAAGAACATCCAAAGCCTTGTAAAGGTCTACAACCTGCATTTTCAACACGACGGCATCTAAAAGATTTTCGCCATCATCTGCCAGCTTATCTTCAAATGTCATAGAGTTGCCCTCAGCATCCGTCCCCAAAACATCTTGGATAGACAAGTTGCCTGCATGTTTCTTGATGCTTCTTAAATACATACGTATTTCATTTTCTATACAACGTGCTGCGTAGGTGGCTAGTTTGGTGTCTTTGGCGATGTTGTAGGATGATATGCCTTTTATAAGGCCTATTGTGCCTATGGATATTAAATCATCCACATCGTGGTTGTGAAACTTTTTGACGATATGGGCCACTAGGCGGAGGTTTCGCTCTATTAGTGTGTTTTTTGCCAGCTTTTTTTCTTTGTGGCAGCCTTTTGCGTAAAGGTTTAAAAAATATGCCTCCTCTTCTTTGTTTAAAGGTTGTGGAAAAGAGTTGCTAACGCCTGCTTGCTCGTGTGTTTTTTTGTTTTTTATAGGATTTGCCATATCAATACCTTCCCCCACATAACACATTTTTGACGGTGCTATGTACTAGGTTTTATGAGGGGTTAAGGTGTTTTTGATGGAGTTAAAAAAGGGATACAATTATTTTATGCAACACTACTTTTCCATATTGACAACGGAGTAAAAATGATGTATAATGATAATCTATTGCGATAGAGAAATATTTTTATTAAGGAGATGAAGAAAATGAACCTTGACGAAATCGTATGTGGATGTAGAGATATTACAAGAGGGGAAGTTGTTGAAGCGGTAAAAGGAGGAGCTAAAACCCTCGAAGCCTTAGAAGCTATGGATATCTGCCCAAATGGGTGCTGTGAAATAACAATGGAAGAGATTATTGAGCAGAACTCTTAATTTACTATGCAAAGCTAGCATCGGCCTTATAAAGGGGCGATGCTAGTTTTTATTTGTCAAAAGGAGTGGACAAAGTGCGTTGATATCCCACATTCGTCATTAGGCTTGTAGCGAAATCAACTCCTAGTCGTCATCCTGAGCTTGACTCAGGATCTAATTGGAGAAGGTCAGTCCTTAGTTGACATGCACAAACCCAGTTTCACCTGAAAACCAAGGTTCAACCAAGGCATAGATCCTGAGTCAAGCTCAGGATGACGTTCTAGGAAAATGGTAGGACTATACATAGTAATAATTTCGCTACAAGTCTATTGCGGGATCTTGGTCGAGCCCTGCTCTTCGGGTGAGACTTGACCCGCAATCCCCTTCCTATCCTGAATAATTCGGGAAGGAAGGGGATCCTGAATCAAGCCTTGCCTAGGG
>Ga0123355_10015857_pt1 | contig 11853 bp, 10 predicted proteins | sample TergutEmb28metaG_3_FD_89872 | JGI IMG/M metagenome (GOLD analysis project Ga0123355, IMG submission 89872) | Embiratermes neotenicus P1 segment gut microbial communities from Petit-Saut dam, French Guiana - Emb289 P1 | ecosystem: Host-associated > Arthropoda: Insects > Digestive system > Gut ... | reverse complement strand
GTATAAAAAGCTTTTCAATGCACATTTAAATTGATTTCTATTTGCAGACAAGTCCTTTATTTGTGAAGGCAGCCCATTGAACACCTTAATCCCATAGTAATATGCTCCTTTCTGATATGTTGAGTTAGCTAATGGTTGATGTAAGGGGACTTCCATGCCAGTGATTGAAGAGATGGATATGGAAGGTTCACATTTATAAGGCCAAGGATATTAAACAAAAAGAGTGAAAATAACTAACGTACCAAGGTGATAAAATTAATATTTTGCATCAATAATCAATAAAAGGAAACATATTCTGCAGTATTAAGTGCTGCAAATAAGAACAGTCATGACAGACATGACCAAAGCTCATCTCTTATTTAAGTGTTTCAATGAAGCTGTCAACTGATAAGATCATATACTATCAGTGATAGATTACAATGTGAATAGGGCATTGCTAGAATGATCCTGACAGTGAAAAATCAGAGTACTCAGTGAAAAACCTGAACCCATGCCACTTCATTAACCACAAATTCCACATGGACTGGTCCAGGATTGAACCCAAGCCTAAACATGGAGGAGCTGCTGACTTATAACATGAGCCACAGAATACTCCCTACAATACCCATCATAAAGTCTCAGTGAATTTATTTATATTTCTTAATTTATGTCTGGAAATTTATTCCATTTCATTTCAAAATCTTAGATTCTGACGATGCCCAATACAATAAAAAAGCGAGTAGGTCAATGTGAACCAAAGTCAATGCAAACTTTTGTTCAAATTAGGCCTAAATATTCTCCACATTTCATCCAGAAACTTAAAAAAAAAAATTTAATTTTAAAAATGTGTAAATGCTACCTAGCAGAATCATGCATTAACAATACTGTACATACAAAAGAAAAATTGTGTGTGGGACCCATCAACCAAGGGATGCCCAAAATACACAAAGAATGTAAATAATATAGAACAGTACTCTCAAACTCTTTGGAATACCATGTCAGGTATTCTGTAACTATTAATTTGCTACAGTATTAATGTCTGTAGAGCCTCCCAGGAAAATGTAAAATATCATTTACTACAAAGGTCAGCAAATTTAAGATCACTTTGCATCATAATCACTGGTGTCAATATACAATTTCATGCCAATCTACTTATGCATATATTGCACTGAAATGAACCAAGACCACAAAATAGTTTCATGAAACATGAGTGAAAACCTACAGGAATTCACTTCAAATGTAATATTTCTTACTTCCTCTTTAGCTATAGTCATGTCATCCTGAACATCAGCAAACACTGTGGGCTGAACAAAGTATCCTTTATCTCCATGACGACTGCCTCCAGCCACCAGCTTAGCTCCTTGCTTTTTCCCAGAGTCTATTAAATGAAGAATCTTGGTCATTTGTTCCTCATCCACCTGTGCATTTTCAAATAGAAGCAAATCATTTATAAAACATATTTACTTTTTCCATAAACCCACTGAGCATGATAACCCTAGTATACTGTGACTCTTACCCATTTTTATGTACAAGAGTTCTGCAAGACCACAGCTGCATTAGACAAAAACTGTCCTTGACCTTCACAAAGGGGTAAAATTGATATCCCAATCTTAGTATCCAAAGGCGGAGTGAAAAATATCAACATGTCACAACAACCAGCAACAAGCATTTTGTATTCTAGGAAGACAAAATTAACTTTACAAAAATACAGTTTAAACTTTAACACATTAATTTGATGGAGAATAATCCTCATTCAAAAACAATGGTCATTCTTGCCAGTCAAAAACACGCACCTTGTACATAATCCAAAGGCTCACCTTCACAGCAGCCTCTTACTGGACTTTATCACAAGCCACACAAAACCAACCCACACTCTCATACCCTACATCTTTTTTATGAAAACTTGTTTACATACCATCATAAACACCGCCAACCAAGATTTTATTCATCTATATCACACAGTGATATATACACTTCATGTAAACGTTTACATACCACCATCCTCACTGCCAACCAAGATTTTATTCATCTGTATCAAACAGTCACATAATAGTTCACTCTTAAGAACACAGCAATCCACAAAGAATAAGAGCAGACAACCACACATGAATATTTCCTACTAACTTCACAGATACGTTAATGTGGTATGGTTTAATATGGTTATAAAGAAACAGGCCAAGCATGTGTCCGTTTCTCACAAATTCAAAACACCACAAACAGATATAATTATTCAGTGTGATTTATTTCTGAACAGCAAATACAATAAAAAGATTAACTACAAAGGAATGAAAACAAAACTATGCCTCTTCTCATAAAAATCTTCTGCAAAAATAAACTGTGTTCCTGAACAATTGCCCAACTCTCACACTGTGTTACATTTCATGAGACACACAGTTTTGGAGCTTTTATTTTGGAGGCACCTGTCCTTTTAAAAAAAAACATAGCAGTCCAGCAAAAAAACCTGATTCCTAAATTCATGTATCTCTTTCTTGGTTGATAAGAAACAACAAACATTTTTTTGCCCACTTATCACATTCTTTACCTTGGGTTTAATTTAAAGTCCACACTGTATTAAACCTTCTTACAAGTAGCACCCACTGTATTAAGAACGAAAATACATGTTTCACAAATTAATCAACACATTGTGTGTAACATGCTAAAGTATGCAGGAATTATATTTTATTTTTTTATAGACTTCAGTACTTAATAAAAGAGGAAGAAATGTTTCTTTCAACATCCTTACCTGTGGTCCTTGTTCTACTGACAGGTCAAATGGGCTGCCAATTGTTCGATTCTTTGCTCGCACAGCACTTCTCTCCACAAACTCATCATAGATACTGTCTTCAACAAAGGTCCGGGAACCAGCACAACAGCACTGTCCCTACATTATCAAAATACACACTGGTTCCAATAAATTATTTCATGATGTTCATACTACATACCACTATAAATGAGCACATTTAAAAAATATGTATAAAAAAAACTGTACAGTTACGAAAGGTCCATGGAGGAAATGTGAAATGGGTAACATTTTAATTATGTTATGCAATTTTCACTTCTACACTATAATATCAAGTCACACATTACAAACAATTCAAGAAAACAAAGTCAATGTGGAATATATTTGTGATAAATTTAACAAAATCAGATTTATTAATTATTTACAACATCAACAGTTCCAGCACCTCAAACTTGTATCAATTTACCCAACTTTCATACCACTTATGTGGCTTTTACCAGTCCATAAATAAGAGAATGAAGAAAACAAGTTAACCGTAAACCAACCTGCACAAAACATCACTAACATTACATACACATGAAAGAGTCTGGTTGGTTGCCAAGTGAAGCTAGTAATTCGAAATACAAATTCCAAAATAACACATACACAGGAAATGGCACATCTACCAATACAATTGACTTTTTTTTAATGTTTCCCTTTTAAAGAATAAATCAGAGCTCGGTCATACCATGTTGAAGAAAAGTCCAAAGTGCGCTTGCTCTACTGCATAATCAAGATCTACATCACTGAGGATAATGTTAGGAGACTTCCCACCTAGTTCCAATGTAATGCGCTTCAAGTTACTCTGACCTGCACCTTGCTGAATTAATTTGCCAACCTGTAAATTCAAAACATTAGTTAAACTTGATTCTAACACTGTGGAAGGACATAAAGGATGTGTCTTAAATGTAGTCAAATGAACAGTTGTATTGACTGCAGCAAAAAGCAAGTGGGCACAACATGGCCCCACACATACAAAATTACTACAGACTATCAGCATAACATTACAAATGCTAAGCTTCTGAAGGATCCTAATAATACGCACGTCACATTCCATGAAAATATTCTGCAGGTATATTCCTGCTACTCTGTGAATTACCTGATGTTAAGGAATGATTTACTGCCCTAGCATTGCAATACACAGTCAGACAATGCAGGCTGCCTTTGTGCAGACATGTACCATAGCCATTAAACACACCTCAGTGGATCCTGTGAATGCCACCTTGTCCACACCATGATGCTGAACGAGAGCAGCTCCTGCCTTACCATACCCTGGCACAACATTCACAACACCTGGTGGAAATCCAGCTTCTTTGACAAGCTGAGCAATGTACAGAGCTGTCAAAGGTGTCTGTTCTGCTGGTTTTAAAATAACAACATTCCCTGCAATGCATAAACGTGCAGCTGTTATTCTCCATGCAGAGGTGTCCCACTTAAAATATCTCATACACATATGAAGTCAACTTTTTCTGGCAGTACAGATTACAAATTTCCTGCTATCTTAATTACTCTTCACCTCACTGTATCCTACTGGTTGAATGAACATCTTACAAAGTAACTTCATTTCATGTGATTCTGTGAAGCAGGTCATGCAAAACCCAAATTAAGAAGTAAAACATAAATATTTTTTATCATCACCAACATGCAAATCATTTTTAATTATTATAATCATCATACAGACTTCCAGAAGCATACAGAAGAACTAGTCTCAACTGTCTCAAAATTTGTGTGTCTATCAGCTTGATACCACTCACAGAAGGATGTGACAAATCATGATGGTCAGCATTACCTCTAATAACAAAAGCACCCTACCCTGTGTCATAAAATTCAAGCCACTTGCTCTAAACCGATTTGGGGAGAGGTAAAAATGTGTTAGGAAGAGAACTTACACATAATAAATCATTTGTCATTATTTACATTGTTTCTTGTTTTATAAACCACACTAAAAAATAATTTTTCCACTCCCCGTAACAAACAAAACATGCGCCCAGTACACACACAGGTGTAAATGGCACCCCTCTTATGGTCTAGACCTTTATAGCCTTGACCTAATGATCTCTAACACCTACCCAATGTGTATTAGGTAAATAAATTCCATAACATTTATTCATCATTATTACCAGTTGCCAAGGCAGGGCCAAGTTTCCATGCAGCCATGAGGACTGGAAAGTTCCATGGAATTATCTGACCACAAACACCAACAGGTTCATGCCTGGTGTAACAGAAGTAGTCGCCATCCATTGGAATAGTCTGGCCATGATTCTTGTCTGCCCAACCAGCATAATAACGCAGCACTTTTGCAGCTGCTGGTATATCAAAAGCATAAGCTGCAGTGTATGGTTTACCATTGTCCAGAGTTTCCAGACTCTGTAAAATTAGAATTTCATTGTACACATAGTGATAATTCAAATCAGAGATGCAAGAGTAAGATTAGAAATCTGCCATAACACACCTTGTACATACATATATACATACATAAATAACACGAAATATAGTGTCCTAAAAATACACAGTACTTTCAAGTGCCTACATTTACATACATTAAGGCACTTTACACTTGTGGTTCTGGTATCAACAATAGTAAAAAAATATGTAGTTACCATACTTTATTAGAGTTGTGATGTTAAATGCAATGGTTCAGGTGTAAAACGTCAACAAATATAGGCACTTAAAACCACTGCATCTTTTACTGACAACCTCCTGTTGTTTCTTTGGATGACAACCAGTGGACAATGCCTGTCCCCCTCATACAATAAAATAAATACACTGTTTCAGATACTGGAGAAATTACCTATGTACAGCAGCATTATTTTATTCTGTCACTAACTACCAAAGGTTCAAGTCACTACCTATGCAATATTCCACTCTGTATACATAATGTGTGACGCATTTGTCTTCTGGATCAAATGTACTGCTCATGAATAATTCTGCTCCATACTATAAACCCCTCAAATTCAGCAGAACATATTAATGGCAATACCACTGCTTTGTTTTATATACCATATGTTACAGACACCCAAACACTCACTGACAGATAGACTCTATCCCGATCAAGCAGATCAGCCAACCGGTTAAGCAAGTCGCCCCGGCCTGATGCATCGGTACGTCGCCATGGGCTACCAAACTTGAATGCATCAGCAGCCGCCTTCACAGAAATATCAATGTCAGCCTGCAATAAAAAATTACCATCACAGTTGCACAAAATTATGATGATAAACTGAAAAACTGTAACTGTGTTACTGAACAGCTCAGAAAATCACTCAAGGTTCAGCTACTGGGAAATATTATTCTTCAACTACAGACAGAGACATGTTACATGAGACAAGGACCATACGACTGAACACATCATCTTCTGACATTCGATGCCAGGTAGATTATGCTGATTATGAAGGAAGCAGCTTCATTTGAAATGCTGTTCAGTATCCACCAGACAACAAGGCAGCACATAACAGACAATGGTTATTTTCATAGTCACTTCCATTAGCACATCAAATCTCAAGACATTACACATATTTTTAAATCAATAATTAATGTGACTAAAAGCTGGGGTGAAAACATCTGGTCTACACACTGAAGCATGGGCTGAACTAGCATTAATTTTCTTAGAAAAAAGAAAACATTATGGCAGTGAAAAGAATTCTGCATGAAATATATATTACATCATGAATGTTCAACCCAAAGCCCATGAAATGTATGCAGTCTACATATCAAAATTCTGGCCTGTAAATCCTTAATAGTTTTCTTTAAAAATAAGCTTAGGACAATCATGATGCATTATGAATTACCCTTTCTTAGACTTAAAAACAAAAGGGCATGTTTCATTTGTGAAGACAAAATTTCCAGTTTAACGGGTGTAAATTCAATACAACTACACACTAAATATAAAGGCACCATTCCCACTCCACTCTCTGAATGCAACATTAAAAATCCAAATAATGTGCTGTGTTTGCTCACAGCTAACACAGATTCAGCAGAAGATTACCTACCTGATCAAAGTGCAATACTGTCATCATATGAGCAGACACTAACACTGCCAGCACTGAACTGATATTTAGAAGACAAATGGGTTCAAAACTCCGATCTCTAGTTCAATCTTAATAGATATTACTTACTCACTGCACTTGGTTTCCAAACCTTCCTTTCCATTCTCTATCAGTTGGCTAGTACATATTTTGTTCTTCACCATCAGCTGATGTGTTTTTGCCCAACTGTCACAACACTAAATGGGGAACATGAAGTGGGAATAGCAGACAGTAGTTTCTGACAAGTGAACAGAACTCTGAAATATCATTCTCATAAAACACTCAAAGTTTAAAACCATGTTCAATAGTTCTAAGAGTTGTAACCTATAGTTTAGTGTTTTAAGCATACAATTAAGTAACTCCATGGAACAGCTACCTAGAATTACTCACAAACTTCACCAACTTTTACAGAACCAGAGATTCATTCCATGTTTACAACAGCCCACAGTGGAAGCAATGTGCTCTCTTCAATATGGAGATGAAACCAACAAATGCATATAAACATTTAAGAGTATCTTATGTTATAAGCATAGTATGCATCCTACATGTACATCTTTTAGCCACACTTGTGGCCATTCTCAGGGAGGAATTTTTATAAAGGACATATTAAAAAACTTCAAGAACAAATGAACAACAGTAAAATAGTAAGTTTCAAATTGTATGTATGATGCTTACCATGTTTATAATACGATATATGACACTCTTAAATGTTTATATGCATTTATTTGTTTCATCTCCATAACCAGTCAGCTTAATGCACAGTCATGGATTACTTAGAATCAGTGCATTGTATATTTATTTTACCCCTTTGATAAACAATGGTTTCAGTGCGTACAACCCGTTTTAGCACTAAAAAGATTCTGTATTGTGCTCACACAGAGCATTTATGTATTTTGTATGATTCTAAGAATATAGATTCATTATTTCCCTAAACAACATTGAACAACTTGTCTTTGCAATGATGATGCTGTATGTTTCCCATCGAAACAGAAACTAAATTTTTAAATATTAATTAACTGAATTTCATGCTTCAAATGGTTAAATGCATAACACTTTTCAGTTTTAGTCACATTATTATAAAAATAGATGTTTTATAGCTAATACTTTTTGGCCAACGCCAGTCAATGATGTATTGCTCCTTCATGCAATGCCATATTCACAGAAATATCAGACTAATGATACAAACACATTGAAACCTACCTTGTCCCCTTCTTGCACTTCTGCAATAACTTGGCCTGTTGATGGATCAAAGGTCTTAAATGTCTTGCCTGATGATGACTTACGCCATTCATTGTTAATAAAGATCTGTAATACACGATCAGACTTACGTACAACTTGAACCACAGCGGATCTTTCCACACTGATTAAATATTCATAATTCTCAATTTGTTACATCATCGCAGAGGAGGAGTGAGCAACTTAAAGCCAAAAAGAGGCTGTAGCACAGCATAGGAAAATGTTATAAAAACGTAATATAGTCCTTCAGACTGGAATGCTCATAATTCCAGCATCAAAGATGGTAACACATAGTTCTTATGCAGCCTTGAAAATGTATGTGCCTTAATTCTACTGCAGCAAACCTTTACTGAGCCTTCGGTTTAGTGGCCACCGTACCAGACATCTTGTATTATTTGACTCAGTACCACCATGAAAATAGTGATAGCTCAGCCCTTAAAGGGTGAAGCAATCTCCAAACAGGAGGTTGAGATTCCCAAAATTTCTAGACAATTAGCACATGAAGGTGCCTTGAGCACTGGCCGCCTTTACCCCCCAGGAGATACTCATTTCTGTTGGGGGCTCAGTCAATCCCAGAGCCAATGACACCATCGGGAGTCAAAACAACACACTGCCTCGACCGTGTCAGTGCATGCCCCCATCTCAGTCCTTACTTCTTACAATAATTATCAACCTTCCTGCAGCAAAACTTGCATTTGGAAATCACAATTAATATCACATATCAAGACCAAATAAAGACCACCACAAATAACACTTATCAACAGCCATCACCAACTGCATGACAGCATTTTTACATTTTCGTCACCTTTCCATATACGAGTTTAAAACTTCTAATTAAACATGAATTCTGAGTTGGGGTACTCTTAATGCAATGTGCAGTCAGTCCTCGCTCTATATAGATTCACATTACAACAGTTTCTCATTTGAACTTTTATAATGAAGCACATGCCCTGCTTGGCTCATCAAGTGTAAATTCACTTATCCAAAATCTCCACCAAAAAGCAATGCCTTGGAATCATCTACATCAAACGAAAATAAAGGCAAGACAAATGCTAGTTTTCCCATTGTCACTTACTAGACATATGGGCGTTTGTGTGAATGGACATATAGCTCCATGCTTTAGCCTCCATTATAGCGTATGTAACGATGTTACCGATGCTTGCAGGTAATATTTCTAACTTGTTTTCGTCAATTTTTCGGTACTTCGGGGAGTGACCCCAAATTTTATCACTGCACTTATGGTGAACTGCGACTCTGTTGACGAAATTTCGCTGTACGAACTCTCTCCAATAACGTCATTTTTCCCTGACCCTGAGTGCAATTCATGGTACTTTTGCACTGACCATAATCGTCTACCGGTTTCTATCGGTGTACCACATCTTCGTAAAAATTCTATACACCTTTAAACTGTAAATTAAACTTCTGCATTTTCTTACGCCACGTACAGCTAACAAGAAATTATTAAACTGATTATACGTATCAATATAGAAATTTATACGTACCCAGCGGCCAAAATCTCGTGTTTCCTGCTATGTTTCACACTTCCTGTAACTTGTTCCAAATAGCGATTTCGGTGCGGTCGGAAGATCGATTTGTTTTCATGTCGGACGTTTACCCTTCGTTTCGTAATTCCACCGCAAAACATACACGTTCTGCACTGCTTGTGCTAGCCTCGGTGGCCGGGATGAGGCACAGGCCGCACATTTCGGCCCTGACCGCAGTAGAAATACATTACGTGTTCGACTACCAGGAATCACATTTTTGAGAAAGCAAAAATCGCGACACTTAATAACATATTGGTGGTTGGATGAGGGTAGAACACAAAATGTTTAACTCACGCAACAAAAAAACAGAGTAATTCATGAACGAAATAACGCAGATAAACCGCTGCAAGCAGATACGAACAATGAAATAATACGAGGAATACTACTCAAATAAGTTCACTTGACTGTCTGTCTTGCTACATCGTTCATCCAAAGCACTCACGGACCAGACTCTATTCATCCACACACTTTTCCGTCCCTCTCCTATTCCTTCCTCTTAATGGCTGGCTGTTGGTTGTCCTAATCCTACAGATGTTTACTCTCACTGTGGAGATAATAGAGTTGTTCGTAAGCAATGTTAGAAACGTATTCTGGGCCTTAAAACTCCGGAGCACTTGGCGTGCCGAATCGAATTTTGCGGGACACATCTCTTTAAAACCTATAAAGCCGAGACTGTCCCGGTAAAACCGGGACGAAGGGGGTCTTACCATCTACATGCACTGTGACTACCGTGCATTGACGTCAAACACACGGCACATGCCTAGCATACCTGCTATGAACCTTTGTTATGACCGGATACAGTAAAATACCACTTTCCAACAAAGAGCAAAGGATCTTAATACATTTTTTTAGATCTGCATGGTATTTGTTAAAATACACTTATCAGTGTATCTTACCCCAGTGTACAAAATCTCCGGTTTTGTGTTGGGTGCAGGTAAAGTTGCCGTAGATAACGCCCTTTCAAACTTGACAACACAGTTTCTGAACACAGTACGAAGCATATTCTACGTTTTCCAGCAAGAACACACAAACTGTAAGCCGAAACGCGTATGTAACTGGAATGATGTAAAAATATTCAGGCCAAGATGAATTACCGAGATTGCCTTCGTCAAGGTCGCAACCTATACCACATGATCTGTGGTCGCAACGGTCACAGAGTGACTTGAGTACCTTACTACACGCATGTTATTCGCGCAGTACACAATGCCAGGATTTAACACATTACATCCAGCGCTACCACTGCTATCGGAAGCATGTGCCTGTACCGTGCGTCGTCTGTCCTTGAAACGTTTGGGTATGGATCAACAGGAACGATAATAGACTGCATTCAAAAAAGTACTGCGCCATTTATAGCGATTCACTGCCCTAAATGCTAATGATAAATTACACACACACACATTATTAGCAGTTAAGGTAGTGATTCTACAACCTCCTAGACAGAACACAGACACTACATTATTGTACGTCTAGACTTACCGCAGATCAAGAAAAACACGTCTTATATGCTACTGAGAAATCCATGGAGCATATGAGAATTTTAATTGCACTTACATTACTATGCTGTTTTTTACATCCTGTAAGTATAGATGTGGAAATTGATATGATGCAATTAATATCACTTTTGAATTTTTATATCTCATATTTTAAATACAGTGGTGTATATACTCCCTGATGATGGTTGGTGGCCACCAAAACAAGTACAAGGAATTAAGAAATTGCACCTCTATGTATACTACATGTGCAAATGTTGGTATGTTTAAAATAGAAGTACCATCTTATTGCACAGAATGAATAATTTAAAAATAATATTTAGGTAGTTTACATGCACAAAAGGCCGACTGTGAACAGCATTCTAAACAATTTTCTAAAGAAAGGTGACTCAAACTGACCTACTGTAATTAGATGAAGAGATATAAGAAGTCCTCAAATAAGACAAAAATATATTATTTTATTAATGGATTAATGGATGCTCCAGTTAGTTTCTTTGTGTCACTAACAGAAAGCACTATCTCCATACTCTCAGGGAATAAGGTAGTGTTGCTACCATACACACGATTTTATAAATATAGATGTGGCTCTTCCCTAAACTGCCTTTTACAAGTGTAGCTCCTTATGCTCAACTAGCTGACCAATCTTGTTCTACTAGATGTTTGAATGATTAAGTTGCTACATGGTATACGTGGTCTGTTAGAAAAGTATCCGACCTTTGGCCGGGAAAAAGAAACTGGCTTACTTGGAGCGTTGGACACCTAATCACCCTCAAAGTAGTTCCCTTGGGACTCCACACACTTCT
>Ga0123355_10015856_pt1 | contig 11853 bp, 5 predicted proteins | sample TergutEmb28metaG_3_FD_89872 | JGI IMG/M metagenome (GOLD analysis project Ga0123355, IMG submission 89872) | Embiratermes neotenicus P1 segment gut microbial communities from Petit-Saut dam, French Guiana - Emb289 P1 | ecosystem: Host-associated > Arthropoda: Insects > Digestive system > Gut ... | reverse complement strand
TTAGGCGGGTCAATATAATTTATTAAAAAATAACAATGATACATTTTACAAAATTCTTGTATTTTTTGTGATACTAAGCCCTATTAATGACTGAAAGATTATGAAGGAGAATGTGATGAATGAGACTGTGACTGCATTTCTAAAAGTTTCTCATAATTTGGTTCGAACTGGGATGTATTCTTTTTTATTCGTCAGATTAGGAATAATGTCCCGTGGGCCGGATAGAACATTTCAGGGGGTCGTATCTGGCCCGCGGGCCGTAGTTTGCTCATCACTGGTGTAAGGCATGAATTGGGTTCTCACAGCGGTCTTACAGAAGGTTGAATCCCTCGACGTCATGTCAACTGGTAAATAGTTGCGTTTCGACGTATCAGCGTCTGTTCATCATTACGCTGAAGCTTCTGCAAGTTCGTGTTATATTTCCCTCACTGCGCAACATACGAAGCCTTCCTAGCCAACTACACGTTCTGCAACAGATTCCTACGCAACATGATATGCTGCCAGAACACCTTGTTTACAAAAACGAACTAAATCGTGAATACCAAATAACTTTAGCAAGGAACGACGAATCTCCCTGATGATGATCTGAAAAGAACGAAACATGTCGGGGTATTTTTGTGTGTTTTAAAGTGTTTTAAGTGAAAGATATATAGTTGCATTTGTTGGTTAATATTTGAAGTTATTTTACGAAATGCACGGTTCAACGATGAGATTCATCATTCACATCTTTGTTCCAGCCGCAAGCCATATCCTGTCCGAACGTATGTGTGTGTATCCTAGGGTTTTGTTTATATATTACATTTTCAAATAAGAATGAAATGTAATTCATGTTAATCGGGTCGGTAATATTTCTGCGGCGTCGATTTTGAATTTATCTGTGGAAGAAAGTAATGTAGTGGTTTGTAAATTGTAACATCTTGGGGTTTCTTTTTTGAAATTCTTCGCGTGTCGTATCGGAATTTCAGACGTGCCAGTACGACTTTTTGGGGCGCAGTTGTACTTTTTACCGATAGTATGAAATCCAAAAACGTAATATCATTGTAGTTCCTATCTGCCACGTGGTCTATAAGCTCGAGATATTTTGTAACATTTCTCTCAGACGTTTGTGAGAACTGGAGTTGATTTTGATCTGCTAATGTGCCGCAGGGTGGAGTGTAATGCCGTGGTCGTTACAGAGGGGCGCAGTTGGTACCGTTGTCTGTGTGAATGATGGAGTTAGAAACTATTTACTGTGGCGACAGCAGAGGGATTCCAATAACTAGGAAATTGATTGGCGCGTGTGTAGGTGCGTCCTTACCCCCATGTATCGTCGCCATGGTTACGGCTGTGTGGCGGGAAAGTATGTTAGTTGCTATGCTGGGAGTCGGAGGGACAAACGGATGCAACCGTTGCCATGACTACCGGTAGGTTGCGAGAAGGTCGCGTATCTCGATTCTCGTGTCAGCCTCGTTTGAAAGCATGGTTCACAGTTTAGCGATGACGTTGCCATGGTTACTGGTTACCTGTTTTATAGTTTGCGGCTTAAGTTGCCAATTTGTTACTGTCGCTGTCGCTCCGGATTATGTATCAGAGTTGTTTTCAAAGCAGTGCTTTAATAATGTTGGATGTTACTTAGCTGTAGTCCATTGCATATTGTGGAATGTAATTTCCCATGCGAAACGCGTAAAAGAAGTAATTCATTGCTATTTGTCAGTATTGTGCATTTGAAATACCGAAGGCAGGAACTAACCAACACTCTTAGATAATTATTCGATATACTGTGTTCTCATTGCTTTATCTTAGAGCGGCGGTGGAGGGGAAGAAATATTGCTACGTTTTTCAATATCACGGGTGACTGGTTTCACTGGGTGTAGCCATGGAATTGACAAAGGTTCAGATTCACATGTTCTGGAATGTGACGCTGTCACATTTCGTAGGTTCTCGCTACCTCTGCATTCTGCGCGGCAGTAGTCTAGTGTTGGAAGCAGAAGACTCCTGATTCTTAAACCATTATGAAGATGATGGCGGGATGCTGTTCCGTAACTCCCATTAACTGTTGCCATCCGACACGTTATCATGCTGGAAGACCTGCATCTTCATGAACACTGCCATGGGTATCTAGCAAGAAGGAAGCCCCCCCCTCCCAGACGGTGCTTGCGATTGGAGCAGAGTATACTTACTGCCTGTCCCCATAAATTCGGAAAGGACTGTAGGATTGATGACAGACAGCCTTTACCTTCTAAGACAGTTACTGGAAGAGCAGTTTTACAAAATCGGGCGCAGTTTGCAACTCTTACGAGCATTATACTGTATATGACTGGTCCCTTAGGCGCACATAATTGGGTACTTATTACAGTATGTAGTTTTTGCAGACCAGTTTCACGAACAAAATAAAATATGGTCATTATTCCTGCAACTAATACAATGAAATGTATGTGTCAAATTCGTGACGGCAAGTTTGATCATTGCAACAGAATTATGAGTCTTTTGTATTGACGGTTATAGAGTGAGCAGGAGGAAAGTGGTCAGGTACCCGTGGCATTGAGACTGTAATTGGAGCAACTCGGTGAAGTTTCACTCTATCCTATGGCAGTGAAGGCTATTTGATTATAGCAGTAAACGGCCCTACTTTGCCCACATGTCCTCGTTTCGCATTGTGGATTTTAGGTTCGCAATAAAGTGCTTTGATAGAGTTGACCTTTTACTTCGTAACCTTGGCCTACCATACGATACCTCAGTTAAAACGAGTAAGATACAAATCCTGGTCCAGACTCGCCTTTTTTAAGTTCCGTTTGCTAAAGTGGATACATTGACATTTCTTTCGTATCACTTACCATTGTTCGTTCACTTTGGTTTAATCGATATATTGCCCTTAGCACTTGACTTAAATACAGAATGAAATTAACGATGAAAGTGGTTTCTGTAAGGTATTACTGTGTTGTTTACCGCTTTAATGTGATGATAGAGGTGAGCGGTAACCGAAGTGATCACGAAAGTCGGTAATATATGAAACATTTCAGACCCTCAGTTAATACATATCTCGTTCCTTGATGTGCACAGTTAAATGGCGTTTGAGACCGTGGTGTCACGTACTTCGATTTTTTACTCGTACTAATTATGTGGTCATTGAATTCAAGAAATAATTCATATTTCGTCTCTTTGACGTGAGAAGAAGAAGAAGAAAAAGAAAAAGTGCGGCTTTCTCTCTCCCCTCCCCCCCCACAAATAAGGACATTTATATAATGTATCAGAAAAGTTTATTTTCGCATTAGCGTTAATTAAAATGTGTTGTAAACATGATGAAACATTTCATCTACATTTTAATATAATATGGATTGTGGTTCCGATGGACTTTTTAGTTTCGTATGTTGGCCACCATGTAGTAAATATTAATGTGCAGTAGCTTCAAAGTGTTACCGGAATTCGGCGGTATAATTTACAGGAAGTTTCGTATGGAACTGTGCTAACATTTTTTCCAGACACGAGGCTGAGGGAAATCAGTAATTGTAAGGGTCAACGGATATCTTGATCGAGATTCGGAAAGGAACCCCGCCATTGCAAATCAGGTGTGTACACTGCTATACCTATGCTGTAAGTAATCTTCGTACGTGGTTTCCTTTATTCTTTTTCTCCGTCAGAACAAGAAAGTGACAGTTGAAGAAATACTGAAGATAGAGATGGATTGTATTGTTCACTTAAAGTACCATCTCCTGTTGTGACGTTTGTGAGTTTGACATTAAAGCAACTGAGAATATTGAGGTGTTGGCAATACCGGTTTGGGGCCGGTTTCCGAATTTCGAAACAAATAATTATGTTTTAGATATTAAATAATATGTGGATTAATTTTACAGGGAAATGGATGAAACCCTTGTTTCTTCATCTGCACTTTAGTGGTGGTAATGTGTCATGGATATGCGACGACGTGGTGAATTCGTTGATCGATTTTTCTGCAATTCACAGGGCTACAACGGAGTTTTATCATCTTGAAACACTGCTCTTAGTCCCAGTGTTTTTAGTGTGTTTTGCTGCTTGAGAATCTGGGTCTGTCATGAAAATGGCGTTGGACTGTTCAACGTAAGGGTTCGTTTGGTATGTATGTGCTGCGATATGAAACTCCCATGGGCGTAGCTAAGGTGCTGCCGCCCCGGGCAGGAGCGTCCAACAGCCGGCAAAATGGGCGGAAAAATGCACGTAAAATTAAAAAAAAGAGAGATTTTCTGCGCTCTGCAATTACTGAATTATAGGGATGAATAAAAGTAAATTTGGTAATTATAATTGTTTTTTAAAGTTCATAATTTCTGTCAGGGACGACCAATGTTATTGTTCGCCCCGGTCATCGTAAACTTACTACGCCACTGGCGACTTAACGTTCTCCGTATATTCCGTGTTCTTCATTGACGCGGCCTTTGACTTGTGTGTCAGCGCTCGGGGTTGGGCATCATGATACATTGATGCTCTTCTAGCTTCTACGACGTGCATTGCCGTTTCCTCTCGTGTGCTTGACGTCTTCTGCCCATCCATCCAACCCGCCCAGTTGCCTGAAGCACCGTCCTGCTGTCTCCGACCTTTTACGGTTTGTCGGCATGTATTCACCGAGTTACGATAGACCGAGCGGGTTGGCGTAACTAATCGCTGAGGGTTTGTATGTGGTATGTTCTCGGTTCGATTCTCGGTTGTACTACCTCTTGTTTTGTGATTCCAAAGTTGTATGGTCGAATGCAGTCGTAGTTCCTTCAGATGGACTGGGATAATCTTAATATCCTACATATCGCACACTGAATGCAGTAGTGACATAATTCAGAAATTTCGTGAGTTACTACTACGATGCAGCCAAAAAAATATAACATATACATCCGACAATAATGGCATCTGGCGGTGAGTGTTTCAGCTAAGAAGTGTGCCGCTACTGTCGGCCGAAGTTCGTATATTTTTTAGCTGAAGTGTAGTTCTAACGCCACATGACAGTTTTCGAGTTGTACCAGTACTGCATTCAGTGAGCTATATTTTCGCAGCGACCCTGTTTAGCTTATGAAATTAAACTCCGTTCCCTTAGAACCCGAAGTGAATCAGGCACACGAAATAAATGCGACTGGATGTCTTGGGACGTTCATAATATTTGAATACACAAATACCATTAAGGAGATTTGTCTTGTTAATTACAAAACAGCTAAACCTTTTGAAAGCAGAAATTAGCATTTCCGCATTTTGTTACTTTGGAAGAAATGTAGTGTAGGCGTAATTTGTTTTGTCCGATCCGAATTAAATGCCAGATGCGTCGGCTTATGGAATTCCTGTCCGTTTTCCGGGTTCAGATGCCGGACTGCTAGTTCGAATATTGATACCGTTACAGGATACAAAGCGGCTTCGTATTTTTAGTGGTGTAAGTTTCGGCATGTTTTGTTTCCGTACGATGAAACACACCAGCTTACCCGTGGCCTGTCTGATCGGATGGGCTGCGCTGTAAGAATTGTGGCAGTGGTGTAGAAAGGCTCGGTCGGAGATCAGCCTGTATGTTGCACAGTTGGTGTAAACGGGGAAAATAAAATTGTAAGACGCAGCTTATGTTGGAGGCTACCGGGTGATGACAGTGATAAGATAGTTATTGGATAGACGAAGAGAGGTGTCGACCTCAATGTTGGGAGGCTTAGGAGTACTGTAGCAGAGTGTGCAGTGAGGTGAGAAGAGACCGTTCTAGATAGGTACATGCCTAATGAATCTGAGCTGTTGAAAACATGGTGCTACAAAGACAAGAATTCGTGGAAAGACACGAACGTTGTGCAGGATTAGGTTACACGCCCTCTAAACCAAACTGCACATGTCACATGTGGGTAGATAAGATGGTGTGTATACAGTCTGCAGGGGAATGGCGGGAAGATGTGGGTTATTCGTAAATGATACGTATATTAAGTGGGTGGTGACATTGTTGGCTCTAGATTAATGCGGTGAGAGGTATGCTACTAGCGCTGTTGAACAAATGCGCACTTTCCTGTTGGTATAAAGTACAGGGCCGATTGTGTTTTTGCTGGTCTTTAGTGAGGAGTAACGCTTTGGCCTTGACAACTCACAGGATAAACAGAAACGTCTGTCATTTTCAGCTGGTCGGCCATTTATTGGGTGTTCAGTTTATATTACAATTCTGCAGTAAAGTTGTGCACCCTTGTGACTAGACGGAGGACAATAAAAAATTGTATCTCGCATAATTGAAATAACTCGCCCTCACAAGACACGACAGCACTTGAGCGGAGTTTGTTTAAACTGGAACGCATTGGTTACTTATCAAACATTCAACTGTGAAATCGCTACAAAGGTCAGAGTCCTACCCTGAGTGACAAACAGTAGGTGACTGTACTCCGAAAGTACCTCATTCGCATCTGGGCCGTATCGCACATGTAATCAGTTTTTAGTGCTTTGTCGGATTAAGCAGTGGGAAGGTTCGTTATCAGAAAAGGGTAGCGACCTGCTAACTAACATGCTGCATTACTTGCCTTGTCCTTGCCACACTGCACTCTTGACCTTATAGCTGCAAAGGGACGGTTACCCATCTGGTTGACCCCATAACCGATAAAGTCGTTATAGTAGAAGCCTTTAGAGATACTAATAGCAGCTGTCGAGGACGTTGCGACGAAGAAAGAGGAAAAACCGAAGTAGATTTAGGATGCAACATAGGAAGTTGGTTGACGGACGTATCTTTGCTTAACATGTGGTCGGGTGTAAAGTCATTGGCCCGTTACGAGTTGGGAGACGAAGACTGGAGTTCGAACAGATAAGCTAAGTACGTAACCGCAGGGACCATTATTCAGGTACTACTTTTTATTGAAACATGAAGAGCCTTGAAACTCGGTAGGAGTAGAGCTTAATCCACAGCGCCTGCAGCATTTTTAGTCCGCAGCACACAGTTTATATATATATATATATATATATATATATATAAATATAAAAGAACGGGTTTCGACAACTGTTTGTCACAAGACATGACATACAGTGGATTTGACCGTACGTGCCATGTCCACTGGCATTGGTCCAGCGGTGATGATGCCATTAAAGTCTGTGAGTTTTGAACCAATGTTGAGAACCCATTTGGCCATAGCTGTACGGAATTCACGGCGTGCTGAACGTTCGTGATCAATTTTGAGACCGCAGATGGTTCGGAAATTAGTAAGGTAGTTACAGGACAGTGACAAGTGACAGATTTCTAGCTACCTTTGTGGAGTAACTTTTAATTGTGGACATAATTTAACGCTCGCTCGTCTAGAACCGTCAGCGAATATTGTGTGTGACGGAATTCAGTGCTGCTTGCACTCGGCACTGAAGAGGAAATTTCTTTTAAAGTTTTTTTTTTTTTGAATGGAAGCATCACGATTTGCTTTTAAACGTAATATAATATTAAATAATGTACGTCAGCACAACCACTTTATTACTCAAGGTAATTATAAGGCTACATGTTTCGAATATAGATTAGTCATCTTAAGGCATGTTTTTGTCAATTGAGTCACAAGATGCTGTGCACACTTTGGGATCCCATCGTGTTTACATCTATGGAATACATCAAATTAGATCCCCCTTTGAGAAAAACTATCTAAGTTTATGTATTCCATGGATGTAAACACGATTGGATCCCAAAGTGTGCACAGCATCTTGTGACTCAGTTGACGAAAACAAGCCTAAAGATGACTAATCTATAGTCGAAACATGTAGCCTTATAATTACTTTGAGTAATAAATTGGTTGTGCTGACGTACACTATTTAATATTATATTACCTTTTAAAGCTATTTTGTTTTAGGTGAGTTCGCAAAATTACAAAAAGCGAACATTAGCTTCGTCATGTCTGTCCGTCTTTCCGTACGTCCGCCCCCGTGGAACATCTCGGCTCCCACTGGACTGATTTTCATGCAATTTGATATCTGAGGATTTTTTGAAAATCTCTCGAGAAATTCAAGTTTCATTACAATCAGACAAGAATAGCGGGAACTCTGCACGAAGACGGATTTACGTTTATGTTATCTGGCTGAATTCTTAGAATGAGAGATTACCCTACCGCCGCAACAATGGTTGCACGAACGTGCATCAGTGTTATGTTATACTTACGTAGCCTCTCTCTCTCTTTCTTTCTTTCTTTCTTTCTTTTTGCCGTTGTTCCCCAATCGAACTAGGCCGCCTCGTTTTGAGGTCTCTAAATCGCGCACAGTTAGGCACAAACACCCGGTAGGACCCCTCAGAGCGATTGATCATCACGTCTCAGAGGTCGCTACCTACACAACATAAACAAACACAAGAGACGATCATCCATGCCCTCTGCGGGATTCGAACCCGCAATTCCATCAACAAAGCGGCTGCATACGCATAAAATACCCCATGACCATCGATATCGGCATCTGTTTCTTCGTACGGTCAAAAGCTTGCTGAGAAATCTAGGAATTTCTGTAGATATATTATATTATTTTCTTTCTTGTAAGGAGGCTGTGGTTGGAGCTCAGGCTTTCCAGTGAATTGTGCACGAATTTCTGTAAATATTATTTGTTGCATCGTATGGTAGTTCACATATCAATGACGCCAGTACTGGCTTAGCTGCAAGCGCATTGAACCTTTAAGCCCTATTGGTTGCTTTATGCGCTACCAGATTTAACATTCAGAAGTTCTACATTATGTTGACCTCACTTTTGTGACTTCTATGGAGCCGGTGAATATATACGAGTTTTTGATTACGTATTTCTGTTTGTATATGTATTCACTAACCACGTTAAAAGTAGCAGATTTTTTTACAACATTTCGACATCGTCTGTTCACCTGTATTATTGAAATAAGTCTTTCATCTTTTTAATAATGCATTGTTTTAAGCCATGTGTTGTATTTTTTCCAGCTGAACGTGCGTATTACTATATGAACTACTCTAAGAAATCCATGATAATGTCACGGATGACTCCGTGGCATATTGGAGGTGTATTGAAGATAGTAGGGGCGGTGCCACCAACAACACTGTATTTGGTGGTTGTAGTTTCATGCATTAATTTAAAGCGTTAACAGCCTGCATGCGGAACTGGATAGTTTTCTGTTGCTGTAATGACCGCCATGCCAGCAGTACCTGCGACCCGAGCAGTTGTATCGCCCCTCCTTAAGCTGGTTGCTGTTTCTGCGTCACTTAGTGCGTCAGAAGTGGCGTTGAACCGAATGTTTTATTTATCAACTCCTTTGCCGTTCCACGGTGTATAACGTTAAACTTTAGGAATTGTAATCCAGCCGTATTTTTAGCATGCACATTGGAATGGCGTGCTAGAAACTATGATTCGTTGTGCCCGTTAATTGTCTTGAATGTTTAATTCCACGTTGTACTGGTGGGATGGCGTACATGTGCGCTTTGTAATGAAATGGGCAGAAAGTGAACTATTAACACGTTTCCCTATACTCTGCTGTTCCCGCCTGCGTCTTAGTCGCAAGTATTCGGAGAATTCTAGTCAGCTTAGGTGGAGCTACGAATGGATAGTTACATAATAATTTGGTTTCTTACTTACTCCATGGAGCAAAGTCCTTCTTGAGAAGCCAACTGGTTCTGCAGCTAGTCAAGAAATTCCCCGCACTTATGGAACCCGAAAGTTCATCACCGTATTCACAAGTGCCCGCCATCTGTCCCTATCCTGTGCCAACTCCATCCAGTCTCCACCCCCTCCCACTTCCCGAAGATCCATCTTAATATTATCCTCCCATCTACGTCTGGGTCTCCCCAATGGTCTAATTTGGTTTCTGCTGATGTATATTTTTGTATGACACATGGTGGAAACAGTTAAGTTAATTTCGTCTCGTAGGTCCCGTATTTGCTGGTCCCATTAGCCGCGCGGTCTAAGTCGTAGGTCTGCGGCCGCTTGCCTGCTGATATCGTGGGTTCGAATCCCACCGGGGCATGGATGTTTGTTGTGAGTGTTGTGTGTTGTCAGATAGAGGTCTCTGCGACGAGCTGATCACTCGTCCAGAGGAGTCCTACCTACTGTGATGTGTCGTGTGTGATCAAGAAACCTCAAGAGTGAGGAGGCCACGGCCCGCGGTGGGCCGCAGCGCCACAGGGGGAAAAAAGTCCCGTATTTAGAGGGGGGGGGGACAAGGGCACATTTTTATACTCTTTTTATTCGTGACCCATGTAAGCAGATTTTAGAATACGATGTGTGCGCAGTTCTAAAAATTACACCTCCTTTCCCCCACTTAGCTACCGTTCGTCTGAGGAGTCGAGTGAATCTTGAAACGTTCTTAGACACGGTGTTTATCCTGTCGAAAACATTAGGCTCCGCCGCTAGGGAAATTATTTAGCGGTCTCTACCATTAGGTTTGATATTCTATGTAGGTCGTATTAACTTTTGGGTTCGTTGTTTTGTACGAAGCTCGTGTATGTCTGGGTATTTTGTTTTTAAGTTTTGTGTCGGAAGGGACGTAGTTTATTTGCGTTAATTCAGCCCTTTGATAGCGCATCGGTATTGAAAGGCTAAATGAAATGGTGGTTTTTTTATTTTACAAATTGAATAACCCAGGCCTTATGACGCCTTTGTGATTTTAACGCCCCTTGCGAATTTACACCACTTCCTAGTTTGCAGTCTCTCATTTTCGGTTTAACGCCCTTTGGGTAGCTGTTTTCTTTTTCGCTAACCACTTATTTCTGATGGCAGTATGATTTTTGATTGACGCCCACTTTTTCAGGAACGCAGCGAGGGTGTAAAACAAGGTCCGACTGTACATATTTTATGCAGTTGTTATAAAGCTTACTATAACTGCATAATTGTGAATCTGTAGCCTTTGTTTATTACTTATATTTTTTATGGGGCCATTTGTTGGGATTTTGGTCCGCTTGCGCAGAATAGCACTGGTAGGTTATATAAAATTGCTCGAGGATGGCACGTTATTCTACAGAACCCAGGGTGTGCAATGTAAGAAAATTCTTAAATGCTGCAGATTAGACAAGTGGTACCATTCAAGAGTATCGTTTTAGTATTCCTGGTGCTGCTTCGCGAAATAGTGTAATTCGCGTGGTGCGAAATCTAGAGGCAATAAGATTTTGTGTCAGATAATCTGAAAACTGTTTTGGAAAGTAAGCGATAAGGACAGACGAAGGTGAGGAACGTTTGGAGGGAGGAGTTCAAACGAGCGAGGTTTGAGATTCGCAGGGCGCTGTTGATGAAAGACACGAGTCTTCTGTATTACGACGCCGTGTAGGGTGGATATGTAATGTACTGACCGATGTTTCTGACGATCTCACTGACCGCCATTTAAGAGCTCAAGAATATGAAGTAGGTCGAGTGATTCTCAGAAACAGCTCGTCAACCCCACGTCCCATTACTCTTGTTGCGGCAGTGACTGCTAACGATTCTGTGCTTTTGCTTTTGCACAGGAGAGGTCGTGACTACAGAGAGTAGGCAGGCCGAAGACAACGTCGCTTAGTGATTTTCTTATATTTGTTGTAGCGGGGAGGTTGATGGTTTTGTGTTTCCTTCAGTATCTCTTTGGCAGTCGGGCCACAACCTTTGCAGACATGGTATTTACATTTGTTGTGTTACTGCTGGCCGCGCGGTCTAAGGCGTAGTTCTGCGGCTGCGCGCCTGCTGAGATCGTGGGTTCGAATCCCACCGGAGGCATGGATGTTTGTCGTGAGTGTTGTGTGTTGTCAGGTAGTAGTCTCTACGACGTGCTGATCACTCGTCCAGAGGAGCCCTACCGACTGTGATGCGTCCTGTGTGTGATCTAGAAACCTTATGAATGAGGAGGTCATGGCCCGCGCTGGGCTGCAGCGCCACTGGGGGGGGGGGGGGGGTTTGTTGTCGCCGGGCGGCAGAAGTTGTGGTGTCCACTTTTGGTTGAAAGGTTTTTTGGTTCCCCGTTTTTTTTTAAATGGATTATTT
>Ga0123355_10015855_pt1 | contig 11853 bp, 15 predicted proteins | sample TergutEmb28metaG_3_FD_89872 | JGI IMG/M metagenome (GOLD analysis project Ga0123355, IMG submission 89872) | Embiratermes neotenicus P1 segment gut microbial communities from Petit-Saut dam, French Guiana - Emb289 P1 | ecosystem: Host-associated > Arthropoda: Insects > Digestive system > Gut ... | reverse complement strand
GTGTGCCAGTGACACACGTTTTAGCCGACGACGAAGAAGTTTGGAATTTTTATCAGGTATTGGGCGATTACTTACGGATTTCTGCACTAGTATCTTGGCATAAAGAAACAGCTTAATTTCGTGAATAAATAACTTTTGGAGGGATAAATATGTTAAAGATAGATTTAGGTAAAAGTGGATTAAAAGCAACGAATATTTCACTTGGCTGTATGCGAATGGCGGAATTAAGTGAAGATAAAGCGGCAAAAGTAATTGCTACAGCATATGAAAATGGCATTGATTTATTTGAACATGCAGACATTTATGGTGGCGGCGATAGCGAGGAAATCTTCGCTAAAGGTCTGCAAAATGCCGGGATTAAGCGCGAGGAGGTTCTATTACAAACAAAGTGCGGTATCCGCCCAGATCTGGGAATGTTTGATTTCTCAAAAGAGCATATTTTAAACTCAGTTGAGAACAGCTTGAAGCGTCTTAATACTGATTATATTGATCTACTAGCACTACACCGTCCTGACACGTTAATGATTCCTGAAGAAGTAGCTGATGCTTTTGATGCTTTACAGTCATCTGGAAAAGTAAGAAATTTTGGCGTTAGTAACCAGAATGTTGCACAAATGGAATTACTTGGAAAGTATGTTAAGCAAAAATTAATTGTGAATCAGTTGCAGTTTAGTATTATGCATACCCCGATGATTGATGCTGGGTTTAATGTAAATATGCAGCGTGATGGCATGTCCAACGATCGAGACGGTGGAATTTTAGAGTATACAAGGTTACAGGATATTTCGATTCAAGCGTGGAGTCCCTACCAATTTGGTTTTTTTGACGGTGTATTCGTTGATAATCCGAAATTCCCAAAGCTGAATGAGAAACTTGAAGAAATTGGTGAAAAATATGGCATTTCCAAAACAGCAGTTGCGACTGTGTGGATTTTGACCCACCCTGCTAATATGCAAGTAGTTATTGGAACAATGAATGTCAATCGCATTCGTGATATTGCCGCTACCTCAGAAATCAAACTAACACGCCACGAGTGGTATGAAATCTATCGTGCAGCTGGTAATGTGTTACCTTGATTTCTTCTTCAAGCCTTTACAAGTTTGCATAAATATGCTATAATTTACATAGAATATGAAAAGAGGCACGAGTAAGATCGTACCTCTAGCAACTACTCGTATTGGGTAGTTCGATGTTAATAAATTATCACATAAACCACTACCATGGTTACGTTGTCCGACGTGTTGGGTGGTGGTTTTTGTGGTTCACTAAACAAGCGTTTAGCTAAGGCCTGCGACGGTTTTTTTGTAGCGAATGGCATGTAAGACTTCGCAATTCATTGCGATATAGTCTTACAGCATGCAGCTACAGATGATGTAACAAAGGTTACAGAAAAAGCTGATAAAATACCTAACAAAAATAGTTCCCTGATTAATTCACCTCCTTCATCTTTAGAGAAACATTGCGAAACTTAGTGAAACAAGAAATGAAGTAAAAGTGGTGAACTACCCAATACGCCTTGCAGTTGCATAATTACTATTATACCATAAAATTTTTGTTTTTCTCGACATAAACGTACCAAAGTCGAATTTTCTAAAAAATTGACTGTTTTTAACTCTGGTATGCTCATACAGATGATGTAACAAAGGTTACCACCAAAAAAGTGAGCCTACTATGCTCACTTTTTACATTTAACATCAATAGCGAATCTGAACAATTAAGCTTTATCCTCCAAAAGTTCTAAAGCACTTTCTAAAACCTTTTCACCATTCATCATCCCATAATCTTGCATAGCAATAACAGCAACTGGTACCCCTTTTGGATCACATATTTCTTTTGACTTATCTAGCATGAAACGAACTTGTGGACCTAATAAAGCAATATCACAATCATCTGTTTCTTGGTCAATTGTACCCTCAGGATAAGCATCAATTTCTGCTTCTAAACCGCGCTTCTTGGCAGCTTCTTGCATTTTTGTTACTAGCAAGCTTGTTGACATCCCCGCTGAACAAAACAATTTAATCTTTAACATCATAAACCACTCCCTTTTATCTTCACTAACTATCGAGTACGGTATAATTCAATGATTTCCTGTGCCATTATTTTCGTTGTCTCAGCATTCATCAATTGATCCTCAGCATGCATCAATATTAAACTGAACTCAACTTTTTCACCACTTGCTTCTTTTTGAATAAGTGAGGCGTGGGCTTTATGACCATCAAGGAATGTTTTCGCCCCTTCTTCTATTAATTTATCGGCTTCATCGAAATTGCCTTTCTTTGCTTCTTGAATTGCTTCTATGTACATACTCTTTGCAGTTCCTACTGCAGAAATAATTTGAAAACTGATTAATTCCATATTTTCCATATTACCGCTTACCTTCCCTTTCAAGCTCCGAGCTCCTCAGCTTTTTCATTTTGAATATGTGCTTCCATCATCTGAATCATATTAGTCATTCTTTTCCTAGTCGATTTTTTATAGAAAAAATTCACTATCTTAAAGTTAATTTCCGCATTTTTAGTAGCCGGCTCATATGCTTCACTATAAGTCACATTAAGATAACCAGCTTCAAGTGGCTCAAGATGATACGCAATCCTATTAACCCCTCTACCTGACGTAAATTCCGCTTCATAAATATGAGGCTTCTCAATCTTCGTTAAAACACCAGTTGCATTCGCTTCCTTTCCAATTTTATTAGTTAACTTTTTTTTATAAGTATAACCAGTTACAAGTTCCTCAAAAGAAATATCTTGACCAGTTGCTCGTTCAATATCATGCTTAGCAGAATTCATTAACAGTGAGTACAATTCCTCTGCTGTTGCCTTAATTTTAACCTCCACTCTCATCAAAATCACTCCTGTTAGCTACCTTTTTACGATATAATATATAATTATATTATACAAATTACACTTTCGCAAGCCCCTCTAATCTCTAAACTGCGGCAAATACTCTCGATGTGCCGCCAATAAAGCATCAAAAACCTCAGTAGCTACGTTATCACTAGGGCACAGCGGATTAATATTTAAGGCTGTAATCGCAAGTGACCGATCTCCAGTTACTGCTGCATCCACAACAAGGCGCTCAAACATTTTAATTGTTTGAATCAAGCCATTAATTGGCACTTTCAACTCTCCTAATGCAAGTGGCTTTGGTCCATCTTTTGTAATAATACAAGCCGCCTCAATCGCACTATCTTTTGGCAAATTCATAATTGTTCCGTTATTTATAATATTTACATACTGAATATCACTAGTATCGTTATATAAAGAGCTAATCAAATTACAAGCTGCATCTGAGTAAAGAGCCCCACCCCGCTTTTCTAACTGCACTGGTTTAACAGCTAAATTAATATCTCCATAAAGTTCAAATAATTCTTTTTCGACTTCTTTCACAACTTCCCCACGAACTCGACCTTGCTCATATTCATCCATTTGCACAGCTAGTTGCTCTTTTGTGAAGAAATAAAAATTATGATAAGGACATGGAATTGCATTTAAACCTTTAATTAAATTCGGAGAGTACTCTAAAGATTGAATATTTTGCATTGAAGCATTTTTAGTGTTTTTGATATACAAATCTATTAGCTCTTCAAGCACAGATTCACCATCAACGAAAACATTAGTTGCAAAAATATTATGATTTGACCCTTGAATCTCCATTCGAACACGAGCTGAATCAACATCTAATAATTTTGCAAACCCCTCAATCATACCCACAGGAACATTGCAAAGTCCAATCGCTTTTGTGAAATCAGTATAACGATTAATTGCTTCTGTAACCATACCAGCAGGATTTGTAAAGTTAATCATCCACGCATTTGGACATAGTTCCTCAATTTCTTTGACAATGTCTAAGATGACCGGGATAGTTCTTAACCCCTTAAACATCCCCCCCGCACCATTTGTTTCTTGTCCAATTAAACCAAAAGAATTAGGGATCCTTTCATCTTTAATGCGCGCATCAAGCAAACCTACACGCATTTGTGTTGTTACAAAATCAGCATCTTTAAGTGCTGCTCGACGATCTAAAGTAGCGATGATTTTCATTGGAATGCTAGCTTTCTCCACCATCCTCTGTGCTAATTGACTAACAATTTCTAATTTTTCCCCTCCCTCTTTAATATCGACTAACCATAGCTCTTTAACAGGTAGTTGGTCATAGCGTTGTATTAATCCGTCTACTAATTCTGGCGTGTAACTACTTCCTCCCCCTATGGTTACAATTTTAATTCCCTTTTCCATTGTACAACGTTCCTTTCTTGATTTATTCAAAACTTTCAGTCCTATATCCCACACCCATTTTATTTTGTAGCAAAAAAATCTCCAATTATCTCTTGTACTAGTACAGTTTATGTTGTATAATCGAATTGGGAGTGATGCTAAATGGTACGATATCAACAAATTCATTATGACATCAAACAAGATATTTTAAACAAAAAGTTAAAGCAAGGGCAAAGACTCCCTTCTATCACAACCATTAGCCAAAATTATCAATGTAGCAAGGGCACCGTAATTAAAGCATTGGATTTACTTTGCCAGCAACATATCATCTTTTCAAAGCCGCGAAGTGGCTACTATGTAGCTGATTGCTTGATTCGAGAAGATGTGGATACAAAAGGATATTATTTAAACACTGGGAATCCACTTATCGACTCATTCCCAATTGCTGATATTAAAAACTGCTTACATCTTGCAACTGAGCTCTATGCTAAAAATTCTTTAGATACCACATTAAGAGGAATAGACTCGTTAAATGCCATTTTGTCCAGCTACTTGGCAAATGATGGCGTTTATGCAAAACGTGAAAACATCCACTTGATTCAAGGTATCACCCAAATCCTCACCTTTTTAACATTGTCGACTTTCCCAAATGGTAAAAAAAATATTTTGATTGAAGAACCTAGCCATCGTCATTATGTTAACTTCTTAAAAACCGTTGATGTCAATGTTTTAACGATTTCGAGAGACGAATTAGGCATTAATCTCAAGGTACTGGAAACGTATTTTAAAAATAAAGATATTAAATTTTTTTTCACAATTCCCCGAAATCATAATCCTTTAGGAACAAGCTATCCTTATCATCAGAGAAAAAAAATCATGGAGTTAGCATTGAAATATGATGTTTACATTGTCGAAGATGATTATTTTGGAGACGTTCATAAACTATCAAAGTATGCCCCTATTCACTTTTTCTCTTACCAGAAAAATTGCATTTATTTAAGAAGCTTCAGTAAAGAATTCCCTTTTATTAGAATTGGAATAGCTGTCATTCCTAATTCCTTTACGGAGACTTTTGAGCATATATCTAATCAATCATTTTACTACTCCTACCATATTCCCGCTTTAGTTTCACAAGCTACTTTAGAAGCTTACATCAAATCTTCTATTTATGTGAAACATACGCGAAAAATTAACCAATCCATTAATAAAAAATTGCGACTTATTAAAACTATAACTAATGATTGGGATGCAAATTACGTTAAGCTTATCGGTGCAAATTCAGGATTTTATTTTTCTTTACAACTTCACCCTGAAATTAGCGTTGATCACATGGTCAGACGGTTGGAGATGAAGAATGTTTTTATTATGTCAAATGAGGAGGCCTTTTATAACCAAGACCGCTTCAATAATAGTGTTCGCTTAAGCATTTCGCAAGTTTCGCTACAACAATTAGAGGAATCACTTGCCATTATTTATCAAACGATAGAAGAAATTATTTTAACAATTTAATTGAAAAGGGCGTTTTACTAGAGGAAGACTAATTTTCCTCACTAGCAAAACAGCCCTTATTTTTTAGCAAATTTTATACTGCGTCTTTTTCCTTGTTGGCTGCGATAACGAATGGTGCATACATGAGTATTGATAGCGCAAATGTAACTGCAGCTAGAATTGTAGCAGTAATGCTTCCGTTAGTTGCCAAGAAGGCACTGATAATTGGTGGTGTTACCCACGGTACTCCAACTTCTATCAAACCAGCAAATGGAATCACTGCTGTGAAGAACCAGGCAATGAAAATATTAATTGCCGGAATGAGGACAAATGGAATCGCCATCATTGGATTTAGTACGAGTGGCAATCCAAAAATCATTGGCTCGTTAATTTGGAAGACACCAGCAGGTGAGGCCATTTTCGCAAGGGTGCGATAGTGCGCTCTTTTTGAGAAAATGAAGATGGCGACAATAAGACCAAGTGTCGCTCCAGAACCACCATGCATCCCGTAAACATCTAAGAAATTACGCGTGATGACGTGTATTGGTTCAAGACCCTGCATGACAAGTTCCGTGTTTTCAGCTAGTGCTGGACCATACATAAGAGTTAATGCAGGTTCAACAACCATCAGACCATGGATACCAAAGAACCATAAGAGTTGTGAAAGAATCATTAGGAAAATTAATGCTATCGGTGACTGACCAAGTCTAACGAGTGGTCGTTGGAGCATTTCATTGATCCATTCTCCAACAGGCATTTCAATGACATCTAAGAAAAAGATTGAAACACTTCCAAATATAAATAGCACAATTGCTGCTGGAATTACCGCCGAAAATGCTCTAGATACTGCTGGTGGCACCTGATCAGGCATTTTGATAACCCAGCCTTTACGCTTAACAAAACAGAAAAGTTCAGCTGCAACTAATGCTGTGATCAGACCTGCGAAAATCGCTGATGAGTTAAATGAGGTCCAGTTCAGTGCCCCCCAAATGCCATCATCATTAATTAATTCCTCAGTATGTGTCGGAACTATTTCTCCATCTTCTATTGCCTCACCTATTGTCACACGCAAGGTGGTATCACCTTCAAATACATATTCCGTTATGAATGTTTCAAGTTCAACCGTCGTGGCTTCTCCATCTCGGATAAGTTGCGCTTCTTCGACACTATCGCTTTCAATAACCTCAACGAGTTCATATACCTGTTGGAGTGCTTCAGCTGATTCTGGTGCAACAGTACGCACAGAGCTGTGTCCCATTACTTGAGCTATCAATGTCAAGTAAGCGGCAATGGCAATGACACCAGCAGCGAGCCCGTCTTCACCTTTCTCTTTTGCGAAGCTATAAGCAATTGTAAAAGTTGAGAACAAAACAGCCAGAGCAATAGTCGCCCACCATAACTGACCAAAAACTGGTATTAGCGTTCTGTCCCAAAAAGGTTGAATTGTGTTTGCATAAAACGACATTCTGTTTAGCAATTCTCCAATTAACGACCAACTCTGGAGAAAAACGTTATTAAACATAACTGCAAGTGCCCCAACTAAAGCAAGGGGCATTGTCGCAATAAATCCATTTTTAATTGCTGACAAGTGACGCTGTGAACCTATTTTGTTGGCGATCGGCAACATATGCTTCTCTAACCACTTTGAAATTCCGTCCATTTGAATCTCCTCCTGTTATAATGATATTGTACATATAGAGACACCTTACTAGTCAACATATAAATATCATTAGTTTTAAAGTTTAATATAGCAGGAAAGTAAACGCATTTCAACTGATTATTTTCTCAGTTATACTAGTACAATTAGAAAATGTTTACAACTTTTTTGACATCATTTGCCTTAAAAACTCGAACATTAAAGTTTTTGAAAGCAAAAAATACATGACCTAAATCGATCATGTATTTTCTCATTATTTAAAAATTATCCGATTTTCGCCCATATTCAGCATATTATTCTGCTTCTGCATGAAAATAAAGACCAGCGCCCCAAGGCGCTTTTTTTATCGTTTCACGTGCTAATCTAGCAGCTACAACTTTATCCTCAATAGTTGTCTCAAATGACAATTTTATTCCTTTTTTGCCAGCAAATGTAAACTGCCCTCCTTGATTTTCTAATAGTTCAATAATCTCATCATGCTTTAATGGCGTATTAATAGCAATCATTTTTCCATCACCTTCTCTATTTTATTAGCTGCAATTGTCTTAGATAGTAGCGACACTACCTAATACTTACATTATATCTATTTTTTTGAAAAAAGCAAATAGTTTTTACTTAACGCTTTCGCATCAAAATTCGATCCTTATCAATCTTGGATGCGGTATGATGCGTTCTTGGATCATCCTGATCATACGCTTCCAAAAATTCAATCACTTCTTTTGTCATAACTGTTGGTGCTGATGCTCCTGATGTAACTGCCACAGTGTTAACTCCTATTAGCTTGTCTAGGCTCAAATCTTCTAAACTCCCGATCCTAATAGCTGGTGTTCCTGCATGCTCTTCTGAAATCTGAACAAGTCGTTTTGTATTATTACTTTTTGGGTCTCCGACAACAATGGTTAAATCTGCTGAGCGAGCCATTGTTGCAACTGCTTCCTGTCGAACTAGGGTTGCATCACAAATTTCTTTAATAAATTCTGCAGTTGGGAATTTATTTTTGATTTCAAACGCTAACCCACTGACGTCCCATGATGATAGAGTCGTCTGATTTGTAATGACAATGTTAGGATCCGCGTTAGCGTTCGCAAGCTCAATTTTAGCTAAATCATGAACATTTTCGATTAAATGTATTCTTGTTGCATCCAATCCAAGGCATCCTTCTGTTTCGGGATGACCTTTTTTACCGATATAAAAGATGTCGTAGCCCCGTTTTAGATAATCACAAATAATCCTGTGTGTCTTAAGTACATCCTTACAGCTAGCATCAATACAGTGAAGACCCTTAGCCTGGGCTTTTTCTCTTACATCTGGGCTAATCCCATGAGCTGTAAACACGACTGTACCAGATTCAATTTCAGCTAATAGTTCAAGACGCGTCATGCCTTCACCATCAACTGTAATAACACCTTCGGCTTCAAGCGCTTTTGTAATGTGTATATTATGAACAACCATTCCGAGAATATGAATCGGCTTTGGGACATTATCGTCGGCAATTGCGCGAATTACCATATTTAGTGCTGTTATTACGCCGTGACAATAACCGCGTGGAGTAATCTTTATAACTTCCATTAAAAATCAGCTCCCTCCAATTTTAATAATTTTTCTTTCATGTCCAAACCGCCAGCATAGCCAGTCAAGTTGCCACTGGAACCAATAACGCGGTGACACGGAATAATAATGTAAATCGGATTTTTACCATTAGCTGCACCAACTGCTCGGATCGCTTTGGGATTCTCAATTATTTCAGCAAGCTGTTTATAAGTAATTGTCTTTCCATATGGAATCTCACACAATACTTTCCAAACCTGCTTTTGAAAATCAGTTCCTTGCGGCTCAAGAGGCAAATCAAAGTCGCGACGCTGTCCAGACAAATACTCCTCAAGTTGCAAATACGCTTTCCGAATTAAATTGGTTTCACTAAATTCACCAACACATGCATCATGTGTCTTTAAATATGTAATGCTATGAACATTTGCACCAATTGTAATTGCGCCAATTTTAGTTTCATATATCCATTTATACATAGTAAATATCCTCCATTATTATAATGCACTTTTATAGGTATGGCAATCACTTAACAAAAAGTCGCTATTAAAAACAGCAAGTTTATCTAAATATAGAAAATTAGAAAATTATACTTTTAATCCTTTTAAATACTCCGAATATTCTTTTTTGAATTTATTTTAACAATCAAAACCTCGGAACATAATATTAAAATCATCATAGTTTAAATTGACATTTAGCCATATACCTAGCGAGATAGAACAAAAGCTGACTTCTAGATTATACCACTTCTGCGTATAATTAAATAGATAAGGAGCGTGGTATTTTGAAAAACTCGACTATTAATTTCATAAAAGGAGTCTTTATCGGTATGGGAGCGGTTTTACCAGGATTAAGCGGTGGAGCACTAGCAGCGATTTTTGGCATTTACGAACCAATTATCAACTTCTTTTCCAATATAAAAAAAGAATTCAGGGCAAATATCAAGTTTTTTATCCCTATTGCCCTCGGTGGTATATTCGGGATCTTCATCCTATCCCACGTCCTCAGCTACCTCCTCGAATATAACCTACCAGAAATCAGTATTTTTTTCGTCGGCAGTATGCTCGGGATTTTCCCCAACCTTGTTAAACAAGCAGGCGCGAACGGTCGCGAACCAATCCATATCGTGCTCACTATCTTCGTTGCAATTGGCTCATTTTTACTACTTTCAAATGCATTTGAAACTATCTCTTATACTGGTCGTACATCAATTAGTACTAGCACATGGGTTGCAAGTGGTGGAATAGTTGGGCTTGGTCTTACCTTTCCAGGATTAAGTCCATCTAATTTCTTAATGTATCTTAATTTATACCAGCCTCTTTCTGAAGCGATTAGTAATCTAAATTTTGCTATCATTATTCCTGTTGCAGTTGGAGGACTTTTAACAGTTGTTCTAAGCGCAAAGTTGGTAGCATATCTACTGAGGGTTGCATATGCAGTTGTTTATCATATCATTCTTGGGCTAGTTATAACTTCAACTGTGATGATCGTGCCAAGAGAGTTTAACTCTAATTTGGTGATCGCTTTATGCTTAATCGCGGGGCTTACTGTTGGGATATTGATGAGTCGATTGGAAACTAGTGCACCTAAACATAATTGATCAACCACTGAGATAATGACATTATAATTAGATTGTGTACTGCCTCATCACAAAAAATACCTAGATTAGCATATTGAATAGCTTTATCTAGGTATTATTGTTGGATTGTGTACTGTCTCATCGCTGTTGTAAGTTATCATTATCATAAAGAGCGGGTCGCAAGACTAAGGAACTGTAATTAAATCACGGTGACAGATATTATAGTACTCCATTTGGATCAGTAATTGTTGGGAGGCTACCTAAATTATTTCCTTCATCCACATCGGGCAATGACTTCAAGTACTCCGTTCCTTTGTTGGTCGCAATTCCAACACCAGCAATTTGTCCATCTCTTGCTAATGCAACGCCTTGCTCCTTACTAACAATGCTGCCATCAGATAATTGGTATCCTGTGACTGTGCCACCATCCTTTATCAATGCCGTAATTTCCTTTGCGTCTGCTCGTACCTCGGGAATTTCTTTAAGGGCTAGAAATGGCAATGAGGTTGCTTTTTTTATATCTTTTTCCATGATATGTATCTCCTTCGTTAAATTAATGTTTTACGATTATTAGTTTTTCCAAAGGAAAGGCTTTTATACTGTTTCGTTTATAAGCAAATTAAAAATCGCAAAAAAAGAACGGATAAATCACTAAGATTGTCCATTCTTGGTTATGTTGATATTATACTAATTGACATTTTGAATGTCAATTAGTATTACCTAGCCATTAGCCATTGCAGCTTTAGCTTGGTCTGCAATTTGCGTGAATGCTTTTTCATCAGTGATTGCTATTTGAGCTAACATTTTACGATTCATATCAATGCCTGCTAACTTTAATCCATGCATAAATTTGCTATACGATAATCCATTCAGACGTGCAGCAGCGTTGATTCTTGTGATCCATAGTTTACGAAAATCACGCTTTCTTTGTCGTCGATCACGGTATGCATATTGAAATGATCTCATTACTTGCTCGTTTGCTGTTTTATATAAACGGTGCTTCGAACCAAAGTATCCTCTAGCTAGTTTTAGTATTTTTTTACGGCGCTTTCGGGCAACTGTTCCACCTTTTACTCTTGCCATTATGTTTCAACTCCTATGTTGTTTGGAATAATTCTTAATTCCAAATATCATCTTTATAAATTTTTTTATTATAAATTATATAGCATATCTTTGATACGCTTAAGATCGCTTTTTGATACAGTTGATGATTTTGCTAAATGGCGTTTTCTTTTTTTGCTTTTAACATCAGACTGATGATTCATATAAGCATGATGTCTTTTTAATTTACCTGAACCAGTTCTTTTAAATCTTTTAGCTGCTCCACGGTGTGATTTCATCTTAGGCATCTTCTTTCACCTCTATGT
>Ga0123355_10015854_pt1 | contig 11855 bp, 8 predicted proteins | sample TergutEmb28metaG_3_FD_89872 | JGI IMG/M metagenome (GOLD analysis project Ga0123355, IMG submission 89872) | Embiratermes neotenicus P1 segment gut microbial communities from Petit-Saut dam, French Guiana - Emb289 P1 | ecosystem: Host-associated > Arthropoda: Insects > Digestive system > Gut ... | reverse complement strand
TGAACTGAGAGTAGCAAAATATCACCAGAACATCACCAGATTTGTAGGTGAATAAGTAAACCACAGTGGATTGCATAACAGTATATATTTGTATTGCAAACTCACAAATAACAACTCCAAGCTAATGTTATATTAAAAAACACAGTCTTACACAACACAGATACAAATGTTGCAGGTTACCAGTTTTGGCTTTGTTAACAAGCCATCATCAGACCTTTTCCTTTGTCAACAGTCATCTGTAAACACTTTTAATAGGCATGTAACACAAAGTGTAAACAGCAGCATTGCATAAACACACAAACCAAGGGTCATAATTACCAATATGAAGAAGACAACTACCAATTTTATGACGTATATTGTAAAGGAATGTGACCTCAATCTTACATGCAAGGATAAGCTTTCACCTGTTGGCTCTTGATAAACAAAAAGGTCTGATGATGGCTTGCTAACAAAGCCAAAACCAGTAACATGGAAAACTAGTGTACTGATCAATTCACAGCCCTCTCAGATATGAATGGTTTCAAGTACTTGCTACAGGTCATTTAATCACATCAAAAATTACTTACAAACAGTACAATTTGCATCTTTTTGACAGAATAACTCTTAACTGGCTGACCATGTGGCCCGAACACTGAAAGGATTACTGTACCACTGACAAAGAACTGTTGCAGACCATCTGTGACCTGTGAAATCTGTTCTCCTGCGATATGACACTGCATCACTGGGTAAGCACCCCTCTGTGCTACTACATATCCAAGAACACCTCAAAATTCGTGATCTGTGTCTGCACTGCAGGGTAAGAAAATGCTAGGGCTCCATAGGAATGTCACTTACTTGTGAATACAGTGTGCTGCTGTAAGGATCCACTGTGGATGTATCAGAACACCACCACACCAGTGACCAATGAAACCAAACTTAGGATGAAGCAACTGCAGTGACACCTGCGCAACAAGTTCAGGTATTACACATTATCCACGGGCACTACACACTCACAAAGAAGTTCAAGACATACTAACACATGTACAAAGGGTAATTTCAAAACAACATGGAACTGAATACAGGAGTAAGAACAGTGCATTGACATTACTTCACTTACAGTGTCAATACCAGTGACAATGACCACTATTGCTATCACACTCCACTGAGCTGTGTCCATCTTGACAAGCTGACAGTCACTCACTTGGTCAAAAACTTCCCTACATTTTACAGAACCTCATACTCCATCACTATTTATCACATCACAGACTTCACTTTATTATGTTAATATTCATGCACTCTGTTAAGCAATAACACACAAAACCGTAACAAAACACAACACACTCACTTGCCAAGGCCATGCCCCTTTAGGACTCTCCTTGCCATTAATGATGCGACCGTGCTCAAGTGACGATAAATTACGAGGCTGTCTACGATTAAAAGCACCACTCACACCACATTCTGGAAAAATGGAAATTTGTAACAATCATATAGGATTTAAAATGGTATTCCATATATCAATAAATAAATCATTAATTTTTTTTTGTACTGACAAGAACAACAGGCAAATGCACCTGGAAACTATGCATGTTGGTCTGCTGTCATGACACATGACAATGCTGAAAAATACTGTTTGTCACTTCCCACCACTACTGCACTGTCCATGTGGGAAGATGGCTGAAGGAGGTACATTGATGAGTGAGCCGACAGGAAGTGACAAAAATATTTTCAGTTAAAATAATTATCCCATATGACATATGGGTTCCATCATAAACTGTCCAAAGGCTCACAAATGGCCTCAAATTCAAATGTAAAATCAGCAAATTTTATCATATAAGTTTATACAAATTCATAAGTAGTGACATGTGCTCTCTATTCGCTGGTGCCTTGTGTGTTACAAAACTCAAATACAGCTACTCAGTGCGCAATCTGGGACAATGGAAACAACACAATGACATGGATTAACTTCCTTCCTTTCTGTCTTTCATTTATTTCATTTCACATGCTGTCAGTCAGGGCTACATAGTGTTTATGCTATGATGATGTGAGAAAGATGAATTGGAACAGACCTTTTAACATTTAACTCCATGTCAGTTACACACAGTACTGCCATCACAGTACAACAAGCATGTGTCCCTACAACCTAAATATGCATCTATAAGCTCATGCATCTTAGGTGGTGTCCCCTTATAGGATCCACAGTTTCAACTTCAATTTGAAATCTGAGGTTACATTGGGTGTATGCCTCTACTGCTTGACCTGTAACAAACTTATGTATGTTGTTCTCAAGCAAAACATTTAAGTAGTCATCATGGTGTTCAAAACAGAACAATACATACACTACAAAGAAAACAAAAAGAAACTACATGTAGAACTGGCATAATTTACTTCTGCACATATAAACTTGTCCAACAGAAGGCTGGTTGTGATACCAATGCTATTTTCAGAAATGAACTGTGTTGTTACATTAAGCCAACTTACATGCAGTCACACGTTCATTCCCATACACCATTATCACCTGACCAAGTTCATTACTAAGTCACACTCTCTTAACAAATGAACATTCTTTGAACACACTGAAACAGCACACAGTAATCCACAAATAAATTTAAGTGCAACAATCTAACCGTTTTGTGCAGTTCATGGTAGTCAATGTTTCTGTAACAAACAGAAATGCATCAAACATTCATTTGCATCCACCATATCAGTTTACATTACAAGTTTTTTTGTTTGTTTTTTGTTTTTTTTTTTTTTAATTTACATCTCCCAACACCACACATACACCGATGCCAATATTCTTCCTGTTATGGAAGTTTAATATACATTTACTCAAGCCATTCTCAGTAAATATACAAAATCTGGCGGATATCCACACACACTGCAGCTGGTATGGTAGTCTCAAAATGGAATAAGCTTAGCGCAGGGGTGTACAAACCCTGGACGCTGGGCAGCTTGGGCGATTAAACATAATAGTTATTATTCCTCTTTGTGGACCTTGTTGAATGTCACCCTTTATGTGACTAAAATTTGAGGTGGCTCCTAGATTATCGACAAATTTTTGAACATTTCTCTTAAGTTAACACAGAAGTGAAATTAACTACCAAAAGTGTCAGATTTTCATCTCTAAAATATATAAAACACCACTTCGCTGGTGATAAGACACTACGGGCCTGAAAAATGCAATTACACAACGGGATGCCTGACGTCAAACTGTCGGCCTACTGCAGGCAAAACTTGCTGATCATGCTCTAGAAAACCTTCACTTTGAAAGTCGTGCTGCAGAGTGAAAACCCACGGAAGCTGAAAACTGCTCTGTCGGAGAAAGGAACAACTGTGTTCAAATTATACACGGCCAACAGAAACACTGGGAATTATAAATACCGCACAAACTAAGTAACGTACAGGGTAAAGTAACGAAACGCGATAAAGCAGATGACACAAAATTCTCGCATTCCAGTCGGCATCTCGGAGTATACATTCAGGACGCAACGTGCTCCAGAAAGAAACACGCAAAAGCGAAAGTATGCTCAATACTGCAGTTTGTACGGTAAGGCACGATTGCACTAATCACACAATGGAAACGAGGGATAAGTGATGAAGGAAAAGAACTGCAAGTGGGCAGGCACGGCCCACGCGTTATCAAGTTACAAGCTGTCGCTGTCACTGTCACAGACAGTGCCGACTGGGTCGCATCTGTGAAAGTGGAGAACCGGCGACAGGTCCGGCCGGTCCATGAAACAACTACTGAAATATAAACGCTTTAAGACTACAAACGACGGAACATAACATAACTCCGCCATGAACGGATATATATATATATATATATATATATGCTATTCGACCTCAATGCGTACAGTAATGCAGTCGATGCCGAAACAAACTGACCACTCAAATGACCTTAAAGCTACGTGGGAGGATAATATTAAACTGGATCTCAACAGAGAGGATGGAGACATGGCCTGATTCAGCTGACTCAGGATTAGGGACAGTCGCGGATTCTTACGGTTACGGAAACGATTCGCACCACATAAAAGGCGCCGAATTTCTGGACCAGTTGAGCGACTACTGGTATCTCATGCAGTCTACTACAAATGAACAGTGGACACGTAACAACTGGTAGGGATACTTAGATCTCGCACTTGGCGTAGCAGACGGCAGACAGACGGAGCGTGTCATGCTGACAACACGGGACGGGGAAGATCTTTTGGTGTAAGGGTCAAATGTAGAATGCATACTTCTTATGGCATTCAGTGGGAGGAAGACTGTTAATGGTGGAGCCAGACGTACAACAAAGCGACTGCTGGCCCAGTGTAAACTATTGCTCTAGCGATCTAAAATAGACGCAGCCTACTGTAACGGGTTTGTGTATATGTACGCGCTTACTGCTGCAGCTGCACTACACGTTTGGGCCCAGTAGCACACCATCATCTGGTGGTTTCACACGAATCCATCACTATACAAAGAAATACAATACATGGTATGAATTTGTACAAGGACTTCCTTCCAAGTTAATCAGTGCATAATGCATGTCTAGATATGTTAGTACGTTAAAATATTATTAACGTGTTTGCTTAACCCTCCGGCCGCTTTGTCCCTAAGGGAAAAGTCCCTAGTATGCATTGGGTAGAAGGTTGCTGTGGGATGGACCCAAAACAGGTCTAGAAGCGCAGGCGAAAGGCCGAATCGTCTATCCTCCCCAGGAATCGAACCTCAGCCTAGGCACTACAATGCCTTTAAGTATCTGACATGCAACTTTTACGTCAACCGGACTCTGTGAAAATGTTAATAAAAAGCAGGTAATTTCTTGGCTAGCTAAGCGACTATTAGTTTGCAAGCACGATTCCACAACGTGGACTTGGCTTTTACTTGATTTTCCGGTGGACTATTACATTCAATAACGTTTATTTTCAGATAGTGCGTGTTATACACCGTCTAGTGAAGTGACGATGAATCAGATGGGGAAATAAACTTTCGTCATTGTGTGATTCGAAAACTTCATACCTTCAATCTCACTTGCTGTTTCCTACGCTCAGATTAATTTTGTGCCGGTCTGCGTATACTGGCTGCACCAACAGTGTTAACTCAAGACCATAAGGCGTCGTCGAAAGGTTTGCCACAAATTGCTGGGGAGTATGCGGAAAGCCAACGTCTGTCTGGAGAACAAACGGCGGACGGGCATCTTAGTTGGGACAATCGGTGTCCCGGCCAAAATTGGAAGCGGACAGCTCCCTCCCGCAATGCCTGTAGGATTACCGACTGTCGAACATTAATTACCTCAGTGATGTTGAGTGCATCTCTATCAGTTTGATCTGACTGACCGTGACGTCACCCACCACAACAATTTCCTGTCTCAAACAGCAGACATACTGAATGTGGACATTACCTGAACTGCTCCGTGCACATGCCAATGGCAGGAATAAAAAGGCCAGCAGTAAACATGCTACATAATGATTCCAGTTAGAAACCTCGGCGTCACACACGACCACAGCCATCACTCCCGGCCGATCAGCGTACGTCGGCATAACTTATTGTACAGCCGCACTTATTCACCACCATTTCGACACAAACAGGCCGATAAAACACCCACAAACACACTACAAAATAAATCATCCCCACTAGACATCCGCGAAACACGTGGGATAACCGTCAAAAACACGTGTCATATTTAGACCAAACGCTCACACTTTCGTATCAGAAAAATCGTAACTGGATGTCACAGTTCACTATTGATGTGGATGGTCAATTCGACGTGACTGAAATCTCAGGACTGAACCGAGTCCAACGCACTTCAACAATCAAAAAGACTTGCAAGTAAAAACTGCACAAACTGAAAATCTAGGGCACTAACCCACATTTAAGTCCTTGGATGAGGGTGGAGTGGGGGAGTAGAAAATCATATAAAGTACCACACAGAACGTGACAGTAATATCAGTAGCCCATAGCATGTAACTGCCAAGCATACAGGTTCAACGTAGCGGTACACCCGTCCGTTTGCACGATCCTTCACGTACTAGTGATTTTTTCTTCTAAATTCGTTTTTCAACCATACAGACCTCTCAGTATCCTAGTTCCACTTTCATCGCAACTTAAAAAAAATATATTTATTTCATTTTACTTTCACTTCACGTTCTACTATGCGCGTCGAGCTACGTAGGCATCAGGCTACATTCAGCAACATTTTAACTTGCCATATCTTTGTTAATTTTCGAACCTATGATGTTACAGTCGAATTTTAGAAGTGAGCTGGATGGTGACGCTCTGGACTAATTCAGGTACCGCATGAAAATTTCCTGACAGGAATAGACAATAAAACAACGAAATCCCCCGTCTGTATACTCTAGGTCCTCTTTGACATTCGAAAGGGCCATCTCCCAAATACAATCCTGGAACGTACCAGTTTAACCCAGCTTCCTCGGTTTTCTATGTAATACTGAAAACAACAATACACTACGTGTAGAAAAACCTGCCGAAATTCAACGGTGAATCGATTCTTTGTTGTCTTCATCAAAATCAGATGAACGTTTGGACATCAGGGTAAAAATGAACAATGTTTTATATTTGATATGTTCCATATTCCGTTTTATATCACAGTAGACATTATCTCTGAAGTCTATACTCCTTCGCCCATTAAAACTGTGATTTAAGCTGCAGCTTTTGTCCTTCCGAACGCAATGCTTTAAGTACACACGACACTTGTGTGAGCACGTGGCTACTACTACCACTACCGTATCGGAATGCCTCAAAACACGCATTACATGAGATTTGGAAATTATGCCGCTGCGAGTGAGCTTGCGAAAGCGAATCGGAGTAGGCTAGCGGTGCTGATATTACTAATTTTTAACTGCTGAAGTAAGACAGGGTACTCGGTATAATGATTAGGCTATGGGGATGTCTACTGAACGACGTATTAAGCGACCCCAGTAATTAAGGCTTTACTGCAAAATGCAGACACCGTCCCTAGTCCCTATGGCTATGACTTTGGACCTCACGCAAAACACACAACAGAATGAATTCCTTTCTTCGTGTTGGTGTCATATGAGAGTTTCTATTCCACTCTCCGCATCACAGCCTTTTCGTTCTATAATCCGTGGTTCTACATCTTTGAAACACGCATAAAAAAAACGGTATCGTAACACGGATATACAATATGGCCGAACACGGGTAATGTAGAGTTTTACGTTATCAGCATTAACGCGGTTTTTTCCTAAGTCAAAACTGTTCATATACGTAAAGTGGTAAACACGACTAAAACAGCTTCGTACTCCATACTGACTAGCCATCGGTTTGGTCAGTGCACTGTGTTGTAATTTAAGCAAATGAAAATGTATCCATTGCATTGGCCACGATTAGAGTGCAAGTTTCAGCTGTGCCATAAATAAGCCTCTTGGTAATGAGACCCCATGTTCAACTTGGGCGTTTTATAGGGGATGCAAACCGTCGCAAAGGGGCAGGTTCTTCAAATACAGTGGGGGGATCTCGAACCGCCCACTGTATCAGGTACACCACTTCACTTTACTTGATGGCGAACACTATGTATTCAAGAATGAATGTGAAATATACCTGGTCGCCTAATGTCAGGTACTCTAATCATTTACTTTGGGGTGGGGGGGGGGCAGGAAAATAAAATGTAACCCTAACCCTAAATCTTTCTGCCCATTTTGTTTTTCACACAGTACTGCTAAACAACCCACGCACATTTTTACTAAACAGGGATTAAGTTAGTATTCATTAAAGAGTAGGACTGCTCCCATTACTCAGAGTGAACAGTGAAAACATGCAACTTCCTAATGATATGCCAAGTTAGGTGTACAGGAACAGTAAGTTACTGCACAATATAGGAGGACTGACTACTGTAACAGAATTCTTTGTGTGCAAATAATAATTATAGGACAGCTACTAAAAATTTTGGACTGTCTATTGGAGGATTACAGTTGCCATGCTTCAAAGACTGCCTGGTTACATCACATGCACATTTAATTTTCATAATGCACACTGTAGTTTAAAACAGAATTTGATAAACAGAAGATATGATTTCAAGTTCTCACACTGATGAGTATTAAGATTATGGCTTTCTAGGGTGTGATGTTGAGTTTGGTACCTATATAGCACACTACCATCTACACAGCATCACATTTCACAAGATCATAATCTATTAAAAATTACATTATATTCACAGTATAGTTTACCATATATTAATGAAATCTGCGAATATTGTGATTTTGCATGTCCTTGTAATGAAAGTGCTTTATGAGCATTTTATTGAAGTGCTTTCAATTGCTATGACTATGGCATCAGTGACAGGTGGAAGAAATTTCAGTGCAGCCTTTGTGGAGAGAGAGTGATTGGGGGGGGGGCCAAGTGATTAACTAGCACACTACTTGCAGAAGAAATTGTATGGCATAAATTATATTAAATAACAGCCTACTGTTCTAATCTGAAATGGACAATTACTAAGAACAACAGTGTATGTAAAAACTTGTTGAGGAATACAGGCATCCCTCACACTGGGCTCAGAAAAATAGAACACTAAGTGAAACAACAATAAGTGAGGGAATTTAATGTCTGTAGAGGTCATGTGTGCCCTCTGCTGACACTTCAGTGATAATTCCCAACGTTACATACATTTCAATACCGAAATCAGATTAGTAATTAGAAGTATACAGAGTACTATCTAATTTTGAAGCCCTTGAAGGAGTTGATACCTTTCACATTCCTTGATACTGTCTTTACTTAATTACTCCATGCAGCAGAGTCCTTCTTGAAAAGCTAACTGGTTCTGCAGCTAGTCAAGAAATTCTCCGCACTTTATGAAACCCAAAAGTTCATCACCATATTCACAAGTGCCCGCCATCTGTCCCTATCCTGAGCCAACTCCATCCAGTCTCCACCCCCTCCCACTTCCTGAAGATCCATCTTAATATTATCCTCCCATCTAGGTCTGAGTCTCCCCAGTGGTCTCTTTCCCTCAGGTTTCCCCACTAGAACCCTGTGCACACCTCTCCCCTCCCCCATACGCACCACATGCCCCGCCCATCTCATTCTTCTTGATTTTACCACCCGCACAATACTGGGTAAGGAGTAAAGATCCCTAAGCTCCTCATTATGTAATTTTCTCCATTCCCCTGTTACCTCGTCCCTCTTAGGCCCAAATACTCTCCTCAACACCCTCTTCTCAAACACCCTCAGCCTACGTTCCTCCCTCAATGTCGGTGACCAAGTTTCACACCCATACAGGACAACGGGCAGAATTATAGTTCTATATATCTTGATCTTTAAATTTTTGGACAGCAACCTGGATGACAGAAGATTCTGCACTGAATAATAGCACGCATTCCCTAACTTCAGCCTGCTCTTGATTTCTTCCTGAATAGAACTTTGATTTGTTAAAGTTGTTCCCAAATACTTGATATGGTCTTTATTTTAAAAAAAATCACACAATTGATCCCACAAAGTCTGGTGCTTTGCAAACACGGAACTGGTATTATCACATCTGCCACTGTATTTGTATTTATGTACAGTGTACTCGCTTGATGACAGATGCCTGAACTGTGACAGTCGCCACATGTAGTAAGTGGGAATAATTATAATAAAGACATACTGCATTGGCAGATGTTTTAATTGGTCCATAACCATGCACTGAACAATTAGATATGGCAGCTAAAACCAACAAATGGACATAAGTGTATAGAAGTATGTTATAAACACACGTAAACCTCCTACATGTTTTGGCCACTCATGTGGCCATCCTCAGGGAGGTGCGTTACAAAGGATGGAAACATCGAGATACTACAAAAGTTGGTGCACAGATGCACAGACATAAAATATTAAATTTTATAAATACATGGTTTAAAATACTTATTAAAAATTTAAAATAGAGATAACATTTTTTTGTGATTAATTCTAGTGTTTAACCAATGATGTATGCAGGTAGTATGTAGTATGTCACCATGCTGACAGGAGGGAAAAAGTGAATGTAGGATAATACACAGGAAGATGAACATTATATAGTGTAATATGGAGAGAGTTTTTAAGTCTTCCTAATGAATTTCTCACATTCAGTTCCATGACATTAGCAAATTCCATAACAAACCTTAAGAATCAAAGATGAGTATGGACTCTCAAAACTCAATATAAGCCTTGTGTGTCAACATACCAACAGAACAGGCACTACACATCATGAAATCCTTCCTTAATTTTAATAGCACATAGACAACTTGAAAACAGCAGATTTTATTTACACTATGCACCACTGTACATCAGAATTATTTGCAATTTAATGACAAATTTTATAAACCCCCAATGGGAGTTGCTATGGGTTCATCAATATCAGGACTGATTGTACAATTTTTCCTATAATATTACAAAAACCTGATGATCAAACATGTCATTGAGAATAATCACATTATCTTCTGCACTTGGTACATTGAATAACATTTAAATATTCTATGATCAGACCAAAATCACATGCGGCACATACCAGGTCTTTTCATATTAATCTTCAGTTTAAAAGCATAAAACAAACCAAATGTTACTGTTAATTTTTTGGACCTTCTTATTCACCAGAATACACAGCGACTTGGTATAGACATTTACAGAAAAGCCACCTTTACAGATACCACAATTCATTTCACCTCCAACCACCAAGTGGAACAAAACCTAGCAGTGTGCAGATTCCTGAGACAGAGGGTGCTTGTATTGCCCCTTACTGCTCAAAGTAAACACAAAGAATGGAACACCATTCTAGTCTACATATTGCCAAGATCAATGGATTTCCTTGTTCACTAATTTCAAGACTTGGAGTGGAATGGATTCTAATGAATAATGGGGTTGAGCCCTTCACAGTTCTGATGCCTGTAGGCTTTGACAGGGTCTTGGTGCCCCTTAGACGGATGTCCAAGTAATGGGAGCCCTGTTCCTTGAATGAAGTTCTGGACTGGCCTCAGACTTAGACTTCTAACATCCTTAGGGTCAAAGACAAAGGAACCCAGGTAAGTGTGCTGAGGTTTCTTCCTGTACTCAATTTTAAAACTTAATACACAAACATCATGAATATAATCTCTGCCACCTTCACACAATAATGTATCTTCAAACCCTCCCAAAATGAGTTACTTTCACTTATTACAACCCAATGGTATGGAAAGTTACAAATCTTTTCAAGGACACCAATACCTCCTGATGATGAATAGTTAATCTATTTGAAACATGGAGAGGATGATTACTGAAATAAATTAAGAAGAAAAGTGCATCTTGTTTGTCCTTATTGTGCAAATATATGACCACATCTGACATAACATGTCCAACTACCAGCAATCTGAACATGCACTCCACATTCCCCGCAATAAGCATGAATATGGACCCACGATTGTCATTATGTCCTTACTACACCCAGCCTACAAAGGTCAACAAATGACTTTACTTGAAAACCTACATTAAACTTTTCCAAAGACACAATACCATCATTAACGAACAATCTAAGAAGGACACTAACCCTTCTTCCATCTCATTCACAGTATCACAATATACAACTGCTGTGTGCAAGTGATCCACATCCACCTCTCTTCCATCTGCCGTTTCATTTCAGTAGAGTGGTTCGCTGAACCAGCAGCATCAACACACCTTTGCTTTGTGTGTATTTCAGTGACAGCCATTTCATCTCCATATTACACTATATAATGTTCATCTTCCTGTGTATTATCAGTAATGTCCTACATTCACTTCTTTCCTTCCTGTCAGCATGGTGACATTCTACATATTACCTGCATACATCATTGGTTAAACACTAGAATTAATCACAAAAAATTTTATCTGCAGTTTAAATTTTTAATAAGTATTTTAAACCATGTATTTATAAAATTTAATATTTTATGTCTGTGCATCTG
>Ga0123355_10015853_pt1 | contig 11856 bp, 6 predicted proteins | sample TergutEmb28metaG_3_FD_89872 | JGI IMG/M metagenome (GOLD analysis project Ga0123355, IMG submission 89872) | Embiratermes neotenicus P1 segment gut microbial communities from Petit-Saut dam, French Guiana - Emb289 P1 | ecosystem: Host-associated > Arthropoda: Insects > Digestive system > Gut ... | reverse complement strand
GTCACGCATTTGCAAACGTCCTGAAACAGCACACATTTGTCCTTTTGCAAAATACTTTGAAACAAAATCTGCTGTGTTGCGCCATGCAACAACATCAATAAAGTCTGTTTGTCTTTCTCCGCCGTCTCTTGATACATAACCTCTGTCAACAGCGAGTGAAAATGAAGTCACAGGTGTTCCTGTTTGTGTTTCGCGACGCTCAGGGTCACGTGTAAGTCTTCCCATGATTACTATATGGTTCATAATATTGTTCTCCTTTTATTCTTCGATGACGGTAATTAGCGAACGCATAATGCCGTCTGTGATTTTGAGAACTCGGTCAAGCTCTGCCGGGAAATCCGGAGCTGATTCGAACTTGACGAGTACATAATACCCTTCAGGTTTGTCGTTGATTAAATATGCAAGTTTCTTTTTGCCGATTTCATCAAGTTCATTAACTGTGCCGTCGTGCGATTCGATTAGAGATTTAAACTTCTCTACGGTCGCAGCAATTAGTTCTTCGCCAAGGTCCACATCAATAATGTACATTAGCTCATATTTGGCAGTAGTTTTTGCCATGCTGGTTACACCTCCTTCTGGTCTATTGGAGCTTTGAGCAAAAGTCGCACTGTCAGATTTGTGCCGAATGTTTTTGTCCGTTTTACGAGTTTTGAAGGCGAATACCCTTTGGTATTTAACTGAAAAACATGTTAAACGGGCGAAAACAGGCGGTGCAAAGATGATGGTAGGGCTTTTGCTCAAAGCTCCTGATGGTCCACGGTCTCGCCGTGAACAAGGATTATTTTACGTCGGTCATTCCGACATCTACGTATTATACAGATATGACAGCATTTGTCAACTGCTAAAATGCAGACATATCAAGCCTGAGGGTCATATTAAGTTAGAAAATTTTGTAGAAAACGGTAAAAGGTTATTCTAAATTTTATCGATTAGGTCCTTGAAGTGGTGAATGAAAAGATATAAAAAATATTTTTTCTTTGATTTGTGACAATTATAGTCAATATGTGCTACAACCCGAGTTTGCCACTTTTACTGTAGGCTTATCATGCACAATAGTATGCTCCTCCCATCAGCCAGTCGTAACTGCCTCCAGGAGGAGCATATCTTACCTATTTACATAAGGTTAGTATTGTCTACTTAATACTAGCCGCGAACAAACGCTACTGCGTCGCGATGTATTGTTAGTGAGCCGTTATTGACCAATTCTCCAACATCATCTAAGCAGTGTCTCACTTGTGCGCGAACGGTGACTCTACCGGTATCAGTAATTGTCACTAGTCCGTCGTTTACAAAGTGAGCGTTAGGACTCGCTACCGATTCTAGTGTGCCTTCAACTGTAAGCACACCGGTAGGTGCTACTCTGATTGAACCGTTGGATTGAAGGTTCACTCTGCCGCCTTCAGGTATTATCAGTGTACCCTCTACGACTACCCATGCATCACGTGAGATATTTAGCACTGTCTCAATTGTTAATGTTACACCATAAGGTATTGTAAATGGACTGTGCTGGGCGCCGATTCCAAGATTGCCGCGAGTTGCCAGTATTATGTCGCTTTCATCTTCAAATAGCCACTGTAAGCGAGTTGGCGCTGTGCCGTACCATCTGTATGGTTCTGCAGGTGCTGGTTCTACTATAACAACTCGTGTTGTCGCTTCAGGTGCCACAGTATCGAAAACAATTCGTACTTCTGCATAATTGTATTGTAAATAGTCTTCAAATACGTCTTCGTTGATAATCAATGTCGTACCGTCTAAAGTCCAATCAGTATCAGCAAGCGTAGTCGTACCCACAGTAACTGAGAGTATTCCATCAGCTTCTAAGCGTCCGGCACCCATATGAACTTCTACTTCTACATCACCTGAAGCAAACCAAACGTGTGGTGTTACGACTGTTGGCGCTAGTGCTTCCCATGTCACAACATTCTCTAAGAAGTATGCCATTGATCTTCCGATTACATGCATATCGTGACCGGCATGTACTTCAAGATGTGTAAAGGGGATTCCGGCGTTTGTCAAGTTAATTGGAAGTTGCCTGTAATTACCAACATTTTCCCACAATCCGCAACCTACAAAGAGTGTTGGGAACAGATTGTTTGGAGCAGCAGATAGAAGAGCCGCTGACGGCGGACCGAATGTGCTCAAAGGTGCAAAATATCCAAAATCGCCTGCATTAAATTGATATAGTTGTGCTGCAATTTGACCACCTATTGAGAAGCCTCCAACGCCTCTATGTTCCGGGTTAGTTGATACATTGAAGTTTTCTTCTATGGACGGAATGATATAGTTCATTATAGCATTTCTTCTGGCAACAGCACCTGAGAAGTGTTGATAGTTTATAGATACTAATACTGTCGGAGGTAGATCCCCACTTGCAATTAGGTTATCCAAAATATTCTTAACACCGGCTGTGAACATATAGTCCATTGCATCATTCGTGTTACCATGTGCCACGTAGATCGTTGGAAGTGGCTCTGTCATGGTATCATATCCCACCGGGAGATAAACGAGAACATAGTGATAGTTTTGAGGATTTGCAGCGCCGCCAAGATATGCATGAGTCCATTCCGGCGAAGCATAACGATGTGTTACAACAGTTCCTCTTTGCTCCAAATCCGGATGAGGCAATTCGAGAGGACGATAGTTTTCAATGCCTTGAACCGGTAGCCATGGCACGTGTACCTGGCTCTGTGAATGACCGCGATGGTGCCTATTACTCCATGTGGTGAAGTCCGGACACGTCCACGCTTGGTATGGATCGAATATTTGTCGCCCTGATTGAACTCCTGTGAACCCGGGCACATATCCCCATACGGCATACCAGTAAGCAGTTGTTCCTCCGGTCATTGGGACTGTAATTGCAAAGTATCCGTCACCCAAATCATGCATATCACGTTCAAATGCACGCCATGCCATCAAGCCACCAAATTGTGCACCCGGTACCATTCCCTCTTGGAATTGCTCCGGGAAAGGATTGTTTGCTAGAGTGGGCGCACCTGATGTTGTAGCAGGCGGAGGAACAGGTGGATTGCGAGTATCAAGTAGTCTTCCTTCCGAGCGGAACTGTACGCGATTTGCATCTTGATTATAGTACACAAATGTCGCGTAAACGCCTGTCGGAGAGTCAGGGTTAATCGTAATTGTATATCCTCTGTTGCGCTCAACATCTATATCCAGTACTCCGGCATCAACATAGACATCAAACGAGACCGCAGAATCAACAAGTCTATCAGCAGGTATTACAACATCGTCAAAAGCCGGATTAACTATTACAGGAGTACCGGTAATTGCTATTGTGGCAACGTTGCGTTCGGCATTAACGCTAGTAACTGTAGCCGCAAAATTCCTTATGCCCGGGAAACCCGATGCTGTCATCGCAGCAGGACTTCGGGGTTCAGCGTAGAAATCTGTAACAACAAACCACCCGTTGACATCATAGCCGATGACTACTTCAGTTGTAAATGTATCATTGCCAAGTACAATTTGTAGTGTTTGATTTTCAAAACGGTGACCGAGCATACCTTCTACGGTGCCTGTAACCTCAGCATCAGCACCTGATCTTGTACCAATGCCTTCCAGCAACATTTCCGGCATAACTTCCGCTTGCAGCTTCGACTCTGGTTCCGATGCAGGCTTAAGATACGATTCAGCTTCAAGATCATAATCCGTCGACACTTCAGACGGCACATAATCTGTTTCATAAGCGCTGGCAAAAACAGTAAGTGATAGCATTGACATCATAAGAACTAATATTGTGACAATTGCTATCAATCGGTTTATGAAATTTCTTCCTCCTCTGATATTTGAATTACTCATATTTTCTCCTTTATTTTTTTGTTTTATTCAAGTGCTAGTCTTGCATAAATGTGCGGGAACAGTTTATTTATATTTTTTGTTTACTCCCTCCCTCCCATGTATGAATAGTCAATTGCGAAACTCAAAATTCGTATAGTATTACGAGTATTATACACATAAGTGTATTATTTGTATACACATCGTATTCGATTTTATAGTACTTCGTGGAAACTTTTATACAATAGCTTCCACGTTTACTAGTTACAGTGCTTTGCGCTTATGCTAAAGGGTTATGGGTCAAACTTATCTGAAGTGTGGTTAACTACATCTTCTTCAATTTGACCGCCTTGAGCATACCACTCGTCAATGACATCTGCGCCGACACGAAACTTCTACGACCAATCGTGCTATCAATAAATCCGTCACGTTGCAAGTCGTCATAAGCCCTTTGAACTGTAATCATGCTTATGTGAATTTCCTTTGCCAGAGCACGCATTGATGGAAGATGTCTTTTGCTATCGTTGTCATTGTTTGTACTTATTGCTTATGTGCAATATATAATATCATGGCATTTGTTAAGAATTATTTTTGGGTACAAAAAAGTCACACGTCGGTCTGAACATGGACTAGCGTGTGACTTATAGTTTTGTTTTTGCAGAAATCATCTCAACAGTGCTGAGTCGTCGTAAATTTGTCGCCACTGACTTGGTTGAATCTTGCAACCAGATTTTCTATCGTCAAGTTTTTCATTTTTCTCTTGCAATTAGAATTTTCTCTACAAGTTCCAATTGTTCAACTGTGTTTACTCCAATGATATCATCACCGAGATTTCGCTTGTATATTCCTATTTTTGCACCATGCTCTCGCATTATTGCCGGAACATCTGTTATGTAATATTCGCCTTGATTGTTGTCATTTTTGAGTTCTTTTAGCGCACTTAGTAGCATTGGCGTGTCAAAGACATATACGCCTGTGTTTAATTCTTTTATTTCAAGTTGCTCTGGTGTGCAGTCTTTTTCCTCGACCACATGTACAAATTCATCGTTATCATCACGTAGTATTCTTCCAAATGACATCTCAAGTGTTGACTCACCTGTCAGAAGCGTACAGCAATTTCCTTGCTCAAAGTGAGTTTTAAGTAAATTCTCATATACTTCACGTTTAATCGCCGGCATATCGCCATAACAAACTAACAATGCACCCTCAAAGCCCTCAAGTTCACCACTTGCTGCAGCAACTGCATGCCCTGTGCCCAGTTGCTCATGTTGCACTGCATAAGGATACTCACTAAAGCTATCAATCACGCTTTCTTTCTTATATCCTACAACTAGAATTATGTCTTTCTTATCAACAAATGCAAGTGAGTCTAGCACATACCAAAGCAATGGCTTGCCACATGCTTCTCGCATTACTTTCGGAGCGTCATTCTCATCAGAATGTAGTCTAGTTCCCTTGCCTGCTGCCAGTACAACTGCTTTAATATTATTCATAAATATACCATCCTTTTTGTTTTCATAGGCTATTTGACGTTGCCGTCATTCTGCGCGTAGTCGCAGAATCTTAGCCATCTGTACTTACGGGATTCTGCGACTACGCGCAGAATGACGGGCTTGTTGAGATTTTTACTACTTTCAGTAAAAAAGCCCAAACTGGGCTTTTTCACTTTTGTATTTTCCTTGTATTATCCTGTGTTGCGAAGTCCGGTAACAACACCGTTTATTGTTAGCAATAATTGTGTTAGCAACTTGCTTTCCTCTTCTTCACTGACTTCGCCATTATTATATAATGTTTTTAGCAAATCAACTTGCAGGAAGTTTAGAGGATCAACATGTGGGATGCGGTGTAACGCCAGCTCTCTTGCACTTGGAACATGCGCCAATAAGTCATCAACTTCAGAGATTTTTAGAATAATTTCTTTTGTTCTATTAAATTCTTCTTCGATATTTGCGAATATTCTCTTAGCTGCTTCTTGATTTTTCGCCAAAGGAAGATAGGCTTTAGCTATTTTCATATCGGCTTTCATCAATGCAGCATGCAGGTTGTTTATAATAGCTGTGAACAGTGGCCAATCTTTATACATTTTGCGCATAATTTCCAGATTGCCTTCTTTAGCATTTGCAAAGGTTTCTAGACCTGTACCTGCAGCATACCATGCCGGTAATAACTGACGATTTTGCATCCACCCAAATACCCAAGGAATCGCACGAAGGCTTGTAAAACTTGGTTTTGCCACTCTATGCATTGGACGTGAACCTATATTTAAGTTTGCAAAGTTCTTAAGTGGAGATACATCATTATAATATGCAAACAGATCCTCATCTTCAAATATCAGCGAACGATACTTAGCAAAAGCCGAATCAGAAATCTCATCCAGTGAGTCTATCCAGTATTGCTCAAGATGGGAAGCGTCGTCACCTTTAGCTGTCTTCAATGCCACTGTAACTGTTTCAAGCAATGTCGATGTAGCTTGCTCTAGATTTCTAAATCCAATTTCAGGTAAGAGGTATCTCGTTGAAAGCACTTCACCTTGCTCAGTAATCTTAACTCCGTTTAGAGCTGATTGTGGAGGTTGAGAAACTATGCTGCGGTTTAATGCACCACCACCACGACCCAGTGATCCTCCCCTGCCATGGAAGAACTCAACATGCATGCCGTATTGTTTTGCTAGTTGATTTATTTCAATTTGTGTTTTGTAAATTTTCCAGTTTGCAGTTAATGTACCGCCGTCTTTACTTCCGTCTGAATATCCTACCATTATTTCTTGATAATCATCCAATAAGTTTAGATGATGTCTGTAAATAGGCATTTCAAACATTGCACGCATTATTGATTTTGCTGTCTTTAGATCCTCAATTGTTTCAAATAGCGGAGCAATTTTCAAAGTTGTTGTAATCGTGCCATCAGGATGAACATAGTACAATCCTACTTCTTTAGCCAGTACAAGCACTTCAAGCAGGTCACTTGCTGATTGTGTCATACTTATAATGTATGTGGGGATTGCAACCGCTCCAAACTCATCGTGAGCTCGTTTTATCGTTTTAAATGTTGCAATAATCTCATTTGTTTTTTCTGAGTAACTTTCACCACGAAGAAGCAGCGGGCGTGGATCTGTTAGCACATAGTTCAATGCTTTTAGTTTTTCTTCTTCAGATAATGTGACATAATCCTTTGCAATGTTTACTTTTTCAAGTATCTCACACATTGCTATTTCATGCTCGCCACTGTGGTTTCGTACTTCGAGAGAAGCCAAGTGGAATCCAAACAACATAATTTGTCGAATTATTCTATTTATTCTTCTTAGTTCGTCATGTGATGGCAAGTGATGCTTCAGACTCTCACGGATGATTCTCAGCTCAGCCAAAAGTTCGTCAGGGTTTTTATAACCCATATCTGACACGCCCACTTGAGTTAATCTAAAACGCATGAACGCCAATGCACGGCGATACATTTCAGTTTCTACCGGCCATCTTTGACAGTTTGTAAGATATTTTGACTCTTTTTCGTCAACTAGCTTAATTAAATCATCACTAACTTCAATTCTAGTTGTACAGTAACTGTAACGGTTGATTAGATAATCAAAGGCTCTTATATATTTCTTTATTATAAGCTCACGTTGAAGTGCTAATGTCTGCCATGTTATATCATGTGTGACAAAGGGATTTCCATCACGGTCGCCACCAATCCATGAGCCAAAACGCAGGAAGTTAGGAACTTTCCACTCAACTTCAGGAAAATGCTTTCGTAGGCTTATTTCCATTTCACGATGAATATCAGGCAATACATCAAATAGTGTGTGCTCATAATAATATAAGCCACTTCTAACTTCATCTAAAACTCCCGGCTTTTTATTAGATAATTCATTTGACTGCCATAATATCGCAACTTCGTTAAGAATATTATCTCTAATAAAGTCTGCTTCTTTTTCAGTAAGCATTGGGTTATCAAGCTCTTTTAGTCTAAGGCTCAATCTCTTTTTAATATCCAATATAGAACGCTTTGTTGCTTCCGTTGGATGAGCTGTTGTGATTAGACGTATTGATAAATGCGGTAGTGCATCTTTAATATCTTCTGCGTTGTAACCCGCTTCTTTTAAGTTAACAATAGCATTTTCTATAGAAAAAGGCTGAGATGTCTTGGTGCCTTCTGATTCATAACTGAGATGCCTTCTAATTCGGTTGTTTTGTTCCGCTACATTAACTAAGTGCAAGAATGCTGTAAAAGCACGAATAACATCTTGACGCTCTGCAGAATCAAGGGCAGCTATTTCAGTCATAATATCTGTTTCAGATATATCAACTTCTTCATCGGCACGCCATGATGTAGCCAAAGTTCTGATTTTCTTAACTCTGTCCACAAGCTTTTGACCACCATGTGTAAATAGAATTTCTTCTAACATTTGGTCCAGTAGCTCAATATCTCTGTTGAGCTGTTCGTTTGTATTCACTTCCATGTCACGCGATAAACTTTGGTTCATTATTCTTGTACACTCACTTTTTTCATAATATTTTGCATTATTATACACAGATTATACCGAATAATCAAGCTATACTGAACATTGATAAAGCAGTAAGTGTTGAATTGTCATACTTTACAGAAATATCGGTAAAACATTGCATTTCTTTGACATACAAGGGGATTTAGCACTAATTTCTACCTCTACTCCTAGCACCTACTCCTAGCTTTTTAAATAAATTTGACACATATTCAATGTTAGAATACAATGCAATAGCGCACATATTATGAGTTGTTTACTTTTAATTAAGAAGGATGTGTTTTCAATTAGTTCCTACATACGTACAGATGAAAAGATTAAAACCTCGACAAAGTGGTTCTTCTCTTTAGGCGACATTTTTTCAGGTGGATTTTTCAATATTGTTAACTTTTTTTATGCATTCTTTTTAACAAATGTTGTTGGTATCAGTCCATTCTGGGCTGGCGCAGTTTTTCTGGTTGGTAATTTTTTAGATGCTCTAACCGATCCGGGAATGGGAATCATCACGGACAACACACGTACCAAGTTTGGACGTCGTAGACCTTATATAATTCTTGGTGCACCGCTTGTGCTCTTGGCATTTGTTATGATGTGGTTTCCTTTATCAGGTGGCACAGAACTTTCAAGGGTTGTTTTCTACATGTTTGCCTTTGTGCTTATGAACACAGTTACGACCATAGTTCAAGTACCCTATCTGTCAATGGCTGCTGAGCTTTCGACAGATTATAATGAGCGAACTTCATTAACAAATGTCCGAATGATTGTGTCTGTTACATCTTCGATAATATGTGCTGTTGTACCAATGCTGATTGTCGGAGCGCATCAAGATGTCCGGACAGGTTATATTGTAATGAGTATAATATTCGGACTTTTCTTCACACTTCCCTTAATTTTAGTCTTTCTTAAAGTAAAAGAGCGAAAGCAGTTTTCTCAAGGTAGAAAGGCTACATTCCGCGATATGTTTAAACCATTAAAATTACGCGTTTTTCGCCGGTTTATGTACATATATCTCGGTGCTATTCTCGCTATGGATATTGTTGCAATGATTTTTGCATATTATATGACATATAGTCTTGGACGTTCCGGTGAGATACCCTTTGTTCTTGGAACGTTGCTTGTTTCACAGGTGGCATGTGTTCCACTTGCTTCATGGTTTGCAAAGAAAACGAGTAAAATCAAAGCAATAATCGTTGGTAATGTTGGATGGGCAGTTTGTGCTGCAGCAAGTTTCCTTCTTAGTAGCTATAGTCCCGGATTTGCTATTTATATGCTCGCCAGCGTTCTTGGGATTTTTATAGGTTTCACTTTGATTGGATATAATTCATTATTTGGTGATGTGACTGAAGTCGGTGAATATTATCTCGGCTATCGTGCAGAAGGTAGTTTTTATGGCATTCAACAATTTGTTCGCAAATGTTGCTCAGCTATAGCAAACTGGCTTGCACTGTTTTTACTCGGCATTGCAGGGTTCATGTCCCCTATTGAAGTTGTTGAAGATGGGATAACAATGCTTGTTTCACAGCCGCAAACACCAATTGTTTTATTTACAATCAACGCCATTCTTGGAATAGTGTCAATAATTCTCCTTATTCCATCAACAATCCACGCAGCTTTGTGGAAACTTACAAAAGGAAATCATGCTAAGTTAATCGCGTACTTGGATCAAAAGCGTTCAGGCGTAGAAATAAGCGAAGCAGAAGAATCAGAAGTCAAAGAAATTTGCGATCAGCTAATATAGGGGCTAACCCCTAGACCCTAATTTTTTTTGACACATCTTGCGATTTGTACTATTATGGAAATGTGAGTAAGCTGGGTAGCCGCGTGATATGTGGGACTGTTGCGGAAAAAAGCTGACAATATTGCCGCCGGATTTTTGCCGTCAGATGGTGTGGCAAAGCCGCAGGAATGCATCCGCCTTTCAAGGATTTGCCGCATTGTATGTCGGCAAAAAGACAAGGCAAGATGTCAGGTTTTTTCCGCAACAGTCCCTGAGTCTAAAGATCTATCACGAGGAAAGTCCGGGCTCCACAGGGCAAGGATAACGGGTAACGCCCGCCGAAGGCGACTTCAGGACAAGTGCAACAGAAATAAACCGCCTTAAGTTTTGCTATGTAGAATTTAAGGTAAGGGTGGAAAAGTGAGGTAAGAGCTCACTCGGCGAATGGGAACATTTCGCTGCTGTAAACTCTATTCGGAGCAACACCGTGGGAGAGCAACGCTTTGATGCGTAAGGTTTGCCCGACCGCTCTCAGGAGGTGGCTTGAGCCCATTGGCAACAATGGGCCTAGATAGATGGCTGCCCAAAGCGTTTTTAAGTTTATACGAAATTACGCTCTGACAGAATCCGGCTTATAGGCTTACTCACATTTATTTTTTAGGGTTTAGGGCTTAGGGTCTAGGGTTTAGACCCTAAAGTTTGCTTGATTATTTAAAATATTCTGTGTATAATATGTAAGGTTAGGTTGAAAGATAAAGAGCATTTAATTGGGAGGTCAAAATGAAGAATCACTGGGAACAAATTGGTAAGAAAATTCAAAATTTAAAGGGTGGCGTCATTATGGACGTTACTAATTTTGAGCAGGCAAAGATAGCTGAAGCGGCCGGAGCATGTGCTGTTATGGCTCTTGAGCGTATTCCTGCTGATATAAGAGCTGCGGGCGGAATTTCCAGAATGAGCGATCCAAAGCTTATTAAAGAAATACAAAAAACTGTAAATATTCCCGTTATGGCAAAAGTCAGAATCGGTCACTTCGTCGAGGCTGAAATCCTTGAAGCTCTTGGCATTGATTGCATTGATGAGAGTGAAGTTCTCTCCCCTGCTGATGATACACTGCATGTTAATAAAAGAAAGTTCAAGACTCCTTTTGTCTGTGGTGCTACTGATTTAGGCGAAGCTCTTCGCAGAATTGATGAAGGCGCTGTTATGATTCGCACAAAGGGCGAAGCAGGCACCGGCGACATTATTCAAGCTGTAAGACATTTAAGAACTATGAGTGGCGAAATGAACATGCTCCGTAACGCAAGTGAAGATGAGCTATATAATAAAGCGAAAGTTTTACAAGTTTCATATGACCTGGTTAAATATGTACATGAAAATGGTTGCCTTCCTGTACTAAACTTCTCAGCAGGCGGTGTTGCAACTCCTGCAGATGCTGTCCTAATGATGAGATTAGGCGCACAGGGTGTCTTTGTTGGCTCCGGTATATTCAAATCAGGCGATCCACAAAAGCGCGCAAATGCAATTGTTGCAGCTGTAAAGAATTATAACGATACAAAATTACTCGCCGAGCTGTCTGAAGACCTAGGCGAGGCAATGGTTGGCATTAACGAAGATGAAATCGAAGTACTAATGGCAGAACGCGGAAAGTAGGACACTCCCCTCTCGTCATCCCGAACTTGATTCGGGATCCCATGAATCGACGTTTCACTTGGGAGATTGCGGGTCGAGCCGAGGCTGCTGAAAAAGCCCCTTTGAAATCCACCCCGGCACGACATTTCCCTCGCGGAAATGAAAACGGTGTAGTAAAACTCTAATTTCCGTAAAATACTCAGATATTAGCGGAAAAAACACC
>Ga0123355_10015852_pt1 | contig 11857 bp, 7 predicted proteins | sample TergutEmb28metaG_3_FD_89872 | JGI IMG/M metagenome (GOLD analysis project Ga0123355, IMG submission 89872) | Embiratermes neotenicus P1 segment gut microbial communities from Petit-Saut dam, French Guiana - Emb289 P1 | ecosystem: Host-associated > Arthropoda: Insects > Digestive system > Gut ... | reverse complement strand
CCAGTGATCGCAGAACTACCCCAAAACATAATACCATACTTGAGTACAGAATGAAAATAGGAATAATAAATAGTAATGAGTACATTTTGTGATACCAATGGCTTGATTGCTCTGATGGCATAGTGAAGTGATTTTTATTGTGGTTGTAAATAACAGCTTATATAGGGTAACTTGTAATATCTCCACTTCATGACAATGGTGTTAACTATGAAGTTTCTAACATTTGCCTAGTGTTTGGTGCAAGAAGCTTTACTGGTGGATGTCTTACATTTTATTTGTTAATCAAAAATTACCTTATTGGAAATAGGTTGAAAGAATATAGGCCCATGGCCATGGTATAAATGATCTGTAAAGTAAGTGAAAAACAGGAAATTGTCTGGCTTGTGTCCATAATGAAAGGTCTAAGAACTACATATTTAGATCAACTGATTTACCTTCTTAAAATAGTCTTGTGTGCCGAAGTTCATGTTTAAGAGCTTGGCTTTTTAAAGAACAGTGCACTGTGTTATTAAATAAGATGTGGTAGATACAACAGGTGTCTTTCTCATCTAATAAAGCCTCCAAATCATCTTACAATGTTGAAGCCTTTTAATTATATTGGGAATGGTTGGTTATCGTATGACACTCCATCAAAAATTCCTATCCACTGCCTTAAAATCACATGCTTATAAAACAGAATGAAATGGAAAGAACTGAAAAGGATGCATTCATAGACTGTTTTAAAAGTACTGTATTGTAAGATTCATCTGAAAGGACTCTGCAAAAATATGAAAAATCTGTCACAGCAGCCAGCGACTTGGCTGAGACTTCAATTGGCATCCCCAAAGTACCAGTCAGATGTGTTATTGCTCTACACAATGTCTGTAATGCAAGTAGAGATTATACTATAACATTAGCAGACAGAAACATACACATCCACTCACACTGCATGGAATGGCTAGTAATACATGAATTCAATGGAAATTTGGTTACCACAGAATGCATACTGTCTTCTGGATGGATCTGGGAAAAAAGGCTTATTTTAAATAAATTTTTCAATAGAATGGTAACTGCTAACTTTGAGTAGTCATAAGCTGTCATTATAATAAGAATTTTGATAGAGAAAAATGTTCACCTACATCTTGAAATCCAGCAGTTGGTCTAGCTTCATTCATATTGTTTTCATTTTCCCATATATGTAGCATAAAATTATTATAAGTAATACCAAGTACACAATATTGATTGTTTGGTTTTGGAAGCATGACATAGATAGTAATATACTGCATCACATTTTATGTGATGATAAGATACTTTGAGAACCTCAAGAATAAAAGCATCAAAAGAAAAACTATTTTGGGGACCAGTGATTCAAGTCATATGAAATATATTAGGGAACGAGCTGACATAAATACAAATGGGGCTCTTAAAGGTATAGGTTCTTGGGTAGAACTGTACATAATGATGACAGCTGTTACATAAGTCATATGTTTCATCAAATATTGTTTAATGAGAAATAGGAAGTTGTTTTGAATATGAGGTGCAAAATTCAAGGATGTTAATGCAAGTGGAAAAATGTTGCCAGCCTATATCTGCCAACAGATTTTGACATCTGCAACTACAAAGACTACTTCTGCACATATTTCATCTTTGGCTTTCCTATTATAACATATGTTCAACAAGTTCTGGGTAAGCGTGGTATAGGGAATGAACATACATTAAAATATCAACATCATGTGTAAAGGCATTTGTTTTTCTGAGAAATATTTTAATATTTACAAGTAGATGCACTGACATTTAGGACACTTGGAATAAACTTTATAACTGTATCAACATACCCAGTATTTTGAGATTTCCTTAAATTCTGTTCATCTTTGTACTTTTGTACCTTATTTTGTGAACTGTTTAAAAACATTCATACAAGCATGTTGTGAGTCTGTACTCATTCATTTATTGAATAATTTGATTAATTTAGTATATTCATCCATCAGTTTTCTTCTGTGGCTAGACTGTAGCAATTAAGCAGACTTCATACCACAGATGCCCGGTTGTAAAATCAGGACAGTCTATGATCAGTTTGTAGTGTACAGACTGAAATTGTGGCAAGTGACTACTTTGGATTCTTCATGTCATATACCATGACACTATCTGGCCACTGAAGAGTTAAATAAGTTCAACTTCCCAACAAGTTATGGCATTTCTACTCCACAGCTAAGGTCACACGTCTGTCTTGGTGTTTACAGTAAAACTGCCTCCCTCTCAAATTTCCAAAATTATGGGTATTGGTGCCCTTCACCCTCCTAGCCAGCCCCCCTCCCTCAGGGCAGCCAAGCAGTCACACACTAGGCTAGGAATGTCTGACTTATGAATTAGGCTGCTTGTGTGGACCAGAAAACTAACCTTAATGCAACAAGTGCTGTATGACACTGCATGGCCCAATGTATGAAAGATTTATCTTAATGTGAGATCATTGTGTTGTAAATATACAAACAGATGATAAAGACTGTCAACACAATCCTTATCATATATTTATATTACTATATTACTTTTTGTCTCTTTGTAAAATATCCCATGCAAAAGTTTGATGTTATTTGAAGTGCAAAATTTGGTAATCTTTATTTGGTAATTTTTTGCAGGCCATTCATCCAGTTACTGGGGAACCTGGAAGAACTAAAGACCAAGAAATATACCACATCCAAGGGAGAATCATTGGATCTCAAACAACCAGTTCACAAAATAGGTAGGATGACAAAAGTAACAAAAATAAGCAATTATTTCTGTTTTCATGTTCTGAAACTTCACTGGTCTGTTACTTATTGCCGAGGTGACAGATCAGGAACATGCACAAACAAGTGACAAACTATAAGTAACCATAAATCACAGTTCATGAAAATTTTGGTTATGAAGCATTCTTAAAAATATACATTGGGTATGATTGTAGAATAGAGGATAATATTAAAGTGGATTATTGGAGGGGTAAGGGGGTGGCTTGGGATGAGGTTCCTTAATTTAATAGAACAATGAATGCTTTACTAGCAGAATTACTATCAACTGCCCACCAACAATCCATACCATAAAGTTTGTTGCTTACTTAGTTTTACTCTGCATTACTGCCATTATGATAAAACAATAAAGATTTTCATACTGTAACAAAACTGGTCCCATAAAATGCAACTGGTACCCTGATACTCTGAACAAAATCTCCGGCATCCTTAAACACACATCTGAGATTTGTTAAATTCTGAAGTAATTACAAAAAAGGTTGCAAGCTGTAAATAAATTTTTAAAATCAATTCTATCAACCCCTTTTTGGTGCCAGTTTCCAAATATCAAGATATATGGCAGATATTGATTTAGACAAGAAATTCTCAACTTTTATGAAACCCAAAGAGTTATGATGCACTGTATTCTTGTCTTGTTGGTTATGCTGCTCTGCAGTCAGATGGGCAAATATCAAATCTTCAGGGGAACATGCTGCCTCCACACTATATCCTAAAGATGGAGATATTATTGTTGTCTGAAACTTTTTTATCCCTCTACCAGACCACGTGGATTTTTAACCAAGATAACCACATGAACCATTACCACTCTGAAAACTTCAAGTTGTATATTACTATGTTCTATAACAATATTTCAAACAGTATATTCATCATTTTATTTGTAGAAGCCTGCCAGTGTACCCTACACTGCAGTACATAAATTCAGCTTACACCTTCACACTCAGTCACTTTAAGATTAATTTTAATATTCACCTGTCATTTGTAGCTCTCAAATGGCCTCTTCCCTTAAGGTTTCCTGATTAATATTTTGAATTCATTTCTCCCATATATGACATGTCCCACAAACCTCGTACTTCATAACTTAATCACTCCAGATATTAATTAGGTAATATTTTAAATTACATGTTTTTTTTAATACAAGCAGCAATTTTGAGAAGTTATTTTTAAGAGTTACTGGTACACCTTCCCACTCTCATTGCAGAGTATGGCTACATAAATTTGCATGAGCTTCATGTAGTGGGGACACTTGGAGTGGGTGGATTTGGGCGAGTGGAGCTGGTACAGTACAAAAGAGATAAGAACCTCACATTTGCCCTCAAGCGCCTGAAGAAGTCTTATGTTATAGAACAGCAGCAAGTAGAGCACGCATTCAATGAGAAGAAAGTCATGCTGACCTGCTCAGACTGCCAATTTATATCTAAGTAAGTGTTATGTAAACAAACAAAGCTTAATGTTAATATAAAACATAATCCAGATCACAAAAAAAAGACATTACCAATTGAGTTATTATAAGTCTTTAACACCTCATTCACCTTTGTGTTTGTTTCTTCCAGATACAAATCTAATTTTCCAGTGTTAATGACATTACAGATGTCTCTTTGCATGCATGCATGGTACCAGTACTTCCTTTAGAGAAAACAGAAAACTTTCATTTTAGTTGTCTGGCACCCCTGTCTATGAGCTGCATTAAAATCTGTAACCCTTTATTAGTACAAAATTTGACTATACGTCCCTCTCATCAACCATCTTAGTGGCAAATATGGGCTGCAAGCCTATCAATCTCTGACAAATTGAATAATACAAGAGTGACTGCTGTGCTAATGATGTAAAGTAGAATGTGTCTAAAAATATATAATTTACATAATTGAACCACAATATTTACGAGTTACATGCAACAATAAAGCAGCTCTTAATAATCAATCTGATCAGATCATTGCATCCCTAGCAGGTCCTACTTTACAGGCTCAGTTAATTTACTTGAAGGCAGTGAATTAAGATATTGTACTTATTTTTCTGCAGATTATATCGCACATATCGTGACAATAAGTATATCTACTTCCTGATGGAAGCTTGCCTGGGTGGAGATGTGTTCACAGTCCTACAAAAGTACAAGCATTTTAGCGAGAGCACAGCTCGTTTCATGACAGGATGTGTGGTAGAGGCCCTGCAATATCTTCATGATCGAGGCTTTATTTATCGTGACCTTAAACCAGAAAATCTGCTGTTGGATCAAAAGGGTTATGTCAAAATGGTATGTGCTTGTCATCTCGACATGCCATGATTTTATCATCTTTATAAGCATGTCAGTAACTTGAAAATTGTGAAGTTTATAAACTTATTAGCTTTCAAGTGTTTATATCTGTAAATACTGCCTAAGCAAACTTATATGCAGAAGATCATACAAAATAATTACCTATATGTGTAATGAGATTCTAGCTGTATAAACAAGTATGTCCAGTACTGCAAATATAATACATAGCATATCAAAAATATTTCAACTCTAATCAGATTACTGTTACTACTACTACTATTTTGTTGAGTTCTTTAATGCATAAAGCTATTTCATAACATATTTGTGTGGACCTCGCTAAAACTTAGTTAAAAAATGGCCACTCACCACAGATGCCCAGTGATTTGCAATGGGCAAAACAGTGGCACTTGGACAGGTTTTTCTCTGAGTACTTCTTGTCACCCCTGTCAGTATCATTCTGCCAGCGTTTCATAATCATTCACCCCTGACTGACGCTACATATTCTTAGTGACTGACAGTGTTACATAACACACTTTAAAAAAAATGTTTGTAAAATTGTACATAGACTATTCACAAGATGTAATACAAAAAGAGGTGTGAATTCCATTTTTAATAACAAAGGAAGTAAATCTTATACACTTTGCAGACACTTTTACTGAAGTTCCAAAAACTGCACATTGAGATGTTCTGTTTCTTGTTGTTGTCATCATGATCATGTTCACCACAATTATTGTTATTAAATTCTGCAATACCAGAGGTTCTTACAGTAGTGGCTATGAAGCTAGCTGTCCTGTGGGACTGGACACCAGATATTTTGGTAGGTAGTTACCAGAATGCATGGTATCACATCACTGAAAATAGCAATATTTTTGCTTATTGCCAGAATTCTGTTTGATGAACATAAGGGAGTCCCACTCCAGGGGTGAAGATAAGATGACCGCTTAGCTCTGTCCAATGTTAAAATGCACAGCACTTGCAGCAGTATTTCCACATTTTCTACGTCTGTTCATATTATGGCAGAGAGGCCCAGAGGCAGTTTTACCTTAAATTTGTGTACCTACTGCTCCCTTTTTAACAACCACCTACAGGGCTCTTGTCTGGGGTTGTGATCTTAACAACCTCTGGATGAATCAAAGTTCAGAATTTTGTTAGGCAACAATGTTGATTTTGTTGATGGTAGGGTTGGAAAAGAAATAAGTTGTGGTACCATGGTACCTTTACCAAGTGTTACAAAAATATGTCACTTGGTGAAGAAGTTATTATGATCAAATACATACAAATGCACTGACACATGGCTGGAACTTTATGATATCATAAGCTGTTTTTTTAATAGAGGAAGAAGGTTAAACGTGTTGTGTTTAAATAATATGGAAACAGAAAATTCAGTGGACATTGTTTAAAAAAGAAGTGGTGTATCTAGAACAAAACTACAAAAGCAAATTTTAACGTTTTTCTGACCGTGCATCTCTGTATATTTATCTCAGTAATTAACCAACATGATACACAAATTTTTTTTTTTACAATAAGTTTATTTCATGCCTTGAAATAACTTATTGTAAAACAAAAATTTTGTGCATCAAGTTGCTTAATTACTGAGATAAAAATACAAAATCAAAGTCAAAATATGAAACACAAATTAAATTACACCTAAAACAACACTGTGATGTGGCCATTTCCATTATAACAAAAGATAAAGATATTTCATTTACTGACTTTACATATTACCAATAACAGTGCCCATACAACACCACACTACATTCTGCTAGATATTTTACAACATATAGTACACTAGAAATCTTTTTCTTCCAGATTGACTTTGGGTTTGCAAAACAGGTTGGTGAGAATGGAAAGACTTGGACATTTGCTGGCACGCCAGAGTATGTCGCACCTGAGATAATTTTAAACAAGGGACATGACAGAGCTGTGGACTACTGGGCATTGGGTGTGTTCATACATGAACTGCTCACTGGAAGGTACTACGATTATATTCCTTGTGTGAAGAAAATATATGGAATTCATTTCCAAGTGGCTTCAGATTTTATAGGAACATTGGTTTTTGTATATTTCAATTCTTCATTTCTTACATGAAGTTTTAAAAGTGACACAAAATACTCTAAGAAAGAAAATACAATAACAACATAGCAAGAAAATCTGACATCAAACGTTACATATTCTTAGCCCAATACAACTGATATTAACCTCATATATATTTAAATATCCAGTTTGTACATGGCAGTAAACACAGTCTGAGTTATAAAAATCAGGGATTGCTGTGTACAGAAATAATTACTGTTTGTTCTGGAATCCACATAAAGCACATAAAGGCATGCTGTGCACAGAATGTAGAATCTCTGAGTGTTAAACCTGGTGATACACAAAGTAATTACAAGGCTTTACAGCCTTAATATGCTGTTGTGCTGCTGCAAACATTTTTTAGTCCAATGTCTGAAGCTAACATAATCATATGTCAACATAGAAACAACATTATCCATCACATCAAAATTCTCACCTATGTATTTAATAGGACGGTGTTCATTCTGAACTGCACTTACAAAATTTGAGATTTAATGGAAACCCAGAAAAATACATCCACAGGCCTAAGGTGTTGAGACCTTGGTGCCCACTCCACAGTACCATGCCATCCAATCCATCCATTAGGGGAGCATTTACCGAGCCAGTGACAAATCAGTGCAGTGTAATGAAGTGGTGCTCAATCCTGTCAAGATCACTGAGTCTTACATTTGCCAGTACTATCAAGTAGTGGCATCAGTTGGACATCTGTGATTGCTAGGTAAATTTCTTCAGAAACACTTATAATAATATAAACAGAGCTAAAACATTATCTTGCCACAAACAACAACTCCACTCCCCCTACTATGAAGAATAAAACAAGTGTAGATGTTTCTGTAACCATAATATTAACTTACGTGCGTTTAAAACTGAAGTCATTTTCCTGAGTGCATCCTATTAACCATTAGTAAATTTCAACACAATTATCTGAAATATTTCCAGGAAATATGTGTAAAATCTGAAGTTTGTATGAGCAGAATTTAATGCAGGAAATAAAACTGTGGACAGTAATTCCTGGTAATTGAATTTCCTCTTACTGATTATGTTTCTAGCTAGCCACTAGTTTTACCATGTCATTTTGCATGATTCTTTAGACACTGTGAGATGGCATATGTACAGCTTGTCCCATAAGACTATAATATGGTGTTACACAACTCAGACTAACATAAAAACCGGGTTCTAGGATGCTATAGTTGATACAGTGACTACGATATGTAGGTATATTCATGGCAAGGGCAAGAGATTTTCCATGGTATGATTTCGCATCAAAAGTGCAGGGTATTTTCTAATATCCTAAGGAGACTATCTGAACTACAAAAATGTGAAAAGCAAAACCTATTGAATGATTTATCAATAACTTTTCCCAGCCAGAATTTATTTGCCTCAATCAAAAGTTCATTTGAAGTGTGAAGGGTAAGAGCTAAACACCTATTGAATTAAGGACATAGCAAAGAAGAGCCAGAGGTTTAGTGAAATTCTCTATCTTACAGACCACCATTTCGTGGCAGGGACCACATGCAGACATATAACTTAATCCTCAAAGGTGTTGATGCAGTGCATTTTCCAAAATATGTGACAAAGGGAGCGCAAAATTTAGTGCGCAGATTATGTCGCCATGTTGCTACAGAAAGGCTTGGATATCAGAGGGCTGGAGTGCAGGACATAAAGAATCACAAGTATGTAGACAACTAATCTTAACTGAAAAGAATATTTTGGTAAAATGGCATCTGCTTAGTCCCAGAACATTTGTTTTACTGAAATTATCTGCAGGCCTTAAAGACATACTGTCATTCCCACCCAAGAGGCATGAAAATGTGAATTTTCAAACCATCATTGTTATGATTTCTTTCAGAATATTTGTTGATCACTCCCCGCCAAATTTGTCTGGCCTAACGTGTAAGAAAGCGTTTGGATTTTTTTTTCTAGCACTGTGTTTCAACACTATTATTTTTGTTATGTCATTGTAACACAACACAATTCCCTTCATCTAACTCGCATGGGACTGGACAGGTGCCAAATTATCAAATATTCCAGATGATCACATGGTACCTATATTGACCTAAATTCTTACATGTAATTTTTTGTTATTGCTCTTATTCTAGGGATGTATAACTAATCTTAGAAGTAGGCCTATTCCATTTTAATGTTTTCTTTATCTGTTGGTTCAGGGTCATTAGGGTCCTCTTGTGTGTTTTATAGAGTCTTCGTAGCAGAAAACATTTATGGAGTAGGAGACAAGGGGTCACGAGAAATCATAACGGATTATTTACAGATGCTCTTGGAGGTCTTTTTGAGCTTGACTCTGAGATCTGTCTCTTTCTTTTATGAAACCTTTTTCTGGTAAAAAGCAAAACTCCCAGCCTCAGGACTACTCTCTCAAGTGCCAGCTTATCATGATTTCCACATTATGGGATGTAAGATTAAAGGAATTTTGCTGTACTTAAAATTCTGGAAATGCAGAAAGAAACAGCCAAATAAATATTTTATTGTAGGTCTTTGCAATTAGTCTGTTGGAAAACAGCTAGTATAGAAAGAGTTTTTGGCTGAATAATAACAATAATTTCTAGGTTTAATTGCTTCTGTACCTAATTTTTATGTGGTTTCCATGTTTTACTAGGAAATGTATTACTATGGTATAATGATATGCATTTGTGTGAGCTCTCCAGAATAATGTTTGAGCCAGAAAAAAAATTTGTATAATAATTATTATGAACTAATACAATTACAGCTCTCTGTCTTTGTACCTGTAATTTTTCATCAGTATTTATAACATGGTGGCCATGCATATTTCTGAAGTGGAAGTGACACTAATAACACTTAAGGTGTAAGACTAAAATGTCTGGTATTGTAATACATCTTTGAAAAACATGCAAACATGTTTGATATCATTTCTCATAGAATGTATAATAATACAGCAGATGTACAAAAGTTTATATTTAGATTTTTACTTTATAGCAATAACTAACACACCAGTGAATTCAAGCATTTGAAATCTTGTTTTACTGTTGAACATAAATATAATGATAAATTTAGCATGAGGCACTCCTCAAATCCATCAAAAAAAAATACAAATATAGCAATGGTGTGAAATTTGACAAATCTGCCAAATTTAACATAACTTACTAAATACTTTCGGTATGCACTAGTGTAAATTAAGGAAATATTGCTAAATTATATGAGTATAATTATATCATGACACATCCTGTTACTTTCCTTATGTATAAAGAAAGACTGGTTAAGGTATTATCACGCCTTTGTATCTGTCCATTTGTGTTACAAACACTGCTTGGGAATTTGCTTTATTGTAGGTGGTTCCAAGGCTTTAATTGGGAAGCCCTCCGCCACAAGAGAATTCAGGCGCCTATCATCCCACCTGTAAGTAAACACTTTACACAAAGCAAATATTTACAATATCTCAGTTGGAAACTATTCGTATGTAGGCAATGTACTTACTAGGATTATCAGTATTCATTCTGGTCAATAAATTGCTATGAAATTTCATATTGAAAACTCCCTAACAAACAGAATCTTCAAGTTACACCTTCAAGCAACACATGTTACCCTATCACTTTTCTGGGAGCAATACGTGTACATGTTTCTACATGGGCCTACATGTTCAAATTAGTCATCAAAGTAACATATCCATATACAAGGGAAATTATACCATGTAAGATAAATATTCTGCTTCACTGTATTTTATATACAATAGACCATTTTTAAGAAACTGATTGTAACATGTATTTGTCAGTATACACAGTGAGCCAGATTACAGTGATCAACAATGAAAAACAAAATAGTGATGCAAATAAATGTCAAAAATGTCAGTTATGACTAAGAAAATAACTGTTACACATAAACTTATCGTGGATGCCCAAGATGCTTGGTAACCGTATCTTTAAAGCCCCTGTTGAATCAAGGTTACATATGACAAATATAACCTTTATTTTCAGTAATAATATCTTATTTATCCATGACAAAAATATGGCATTATATATACATAAGAATGCTTATGCATTCTATTTCAGTAGATAATCTAACAAACAGTTAACATCCTTGACAAATGTAATATGTAAGTCAAAAGTGCCTTGTTTAGCATTTAATTGTGCTCCTGAAAAAATAACATAAGTAAAAGTACAAATACATTAGACACAATAATGTACTTTATTAGACATGAGATTTACAAGTTACTTTGCAGGTTATTAATCCCTACTAATAAATGAGAATAATGAAGCTCACATTACTGAAAGTCTCTCATATCCAATTTAAAAAAATCTGCCAAACTTTAATTGGCCCCTTCCACATCTAATTGCAGAAACATTTGGAAAATGGTTTATGTGAAACACTGGGAAGTCCTTCTATGACCTTTTGCAAACGTGGTTTTTATATGCATCATTATGGCTGGAAGTGTGAACTGCTTGATATCTTTAGTGAAAATATCCAGTGTTAAAATTTAAAAAGAAAACCTGTCCAATTATTTACATGCCAATCATAATTTACCATGAGAAAACTGGATGGATGGACAGTAATGGGCTATACATAAAGTACTGTCTTTTTTGCTTTGGAGAGACTGTCTACAAGTTATAGATTATTGGTATCAATGTACAGCTTTAAACATTGCTCACATTGCCTTTTAAGTTTATACCCTCAATAATATGACATCAATAGAATATATATAATTGTACAGTCTAACATTACTTTGTTAGAATATACAATTATATATATTCTATTGACACAACTCTAAATTAGGAGACAAATGAAGGACAGATAGGTATTGAAAATT
>Ga0123355_10015850_pt1 | contig 11858 bp, 10 predicted proteins | sample TergutEmb28metaG_3_FD_89872 | JGI IMG/M metagenome (GOLD analysis project Ga0123355, IMG submission 89872) | Embiratermes neotenicus P1 segment gut microbial communities from Petit-Saut dam, French Guiana - Emb289 P1 | ecosystem: Host-associated > Arthropoda: Insects > Digestive system > Gut ... | reverse complement strand
TCCTGGGACGCTGGAGCTCAACCAGATCACAAAGATGTGGCCGGCGGTCGTGGAACTCGTCCGCGCCCAGAACGCGATGCTGGCGGCGCTGCTGCAGGGCGCGAGGCCGGTCGCGGTCGACGAGCGCGAGCTGACGCTGGCGCTGCCGGCCGACGCGGCGTTCCTGAAGCGCAAGGCCGAGCAGGACGACCACCGCCGCGCCGCGGCCGACGCGGTCCGCGAGGTGGTCGGGCAGGCGCTGGCGCTCCGCTACGAGCTCGCCGCGGAGGCCGCCGACGGCGGCGCCGACGCCGCGGCGGAGGCCGAGCCGCTGAGCGAGGAGGAGTTGGTCAGGCGCTTCATGGAAGAGTTTGATGCGGAAGAGATCGCGGACACCGACGAACAGGCGGAAAGTTGATGCCCCAGCAGCCGAACATGCAACAGATGCTCCAGCAGGTCCAGAAGATGCAGGCCGACATGATGGCCGCCCAGGAGAAGCTCAGGGAGGAGGTCGTCTCGGCGTCGGCCGGCGGCGGCATGGTGACGGTCGAGGTCACCGGCGATCTGGTCGTCAAGGCGGTCACGATCGACCCCCAGGCGGTGGACCCCGACGATGTCGAAATGCTGTCCGACCTGGTGCTCGCCGCCACCAACGAGGCGTTTCGCAAGGCCCAGGAGCTGGCGGCCGAGCGGCTGGGGGCGGTCACCGGCGGGCTCGGCGGCCTCGGTGGGCCGGGCGGCCTCGGCGGGCTCGGGATCCCCGGGCTCTAGGCGTATCTGACGCGTGTCGGTTTACGCGCCCCCCGTCCAGCGGTTGATCACCGAGCTGTCGAAGCTGCCGGGGATCGGCGGGCGCACCGCCCAGCGGCTGGCGTTCCACCTGTTGCGGGCGAGCGACGACGACGCGTTCGCGCTGGCGGACGCGATCCGCGAGATGAAGCAGCGGATCACCCTCTGCGAGGTGTGCTTCAACCTCGCAGACGGTCCACGCTGCCGGGTCTGCCTGGACGAGCGCCGCGATGCTTCGGTGATCTGCGTCGTCGAGGAACCAGCCGACGTGATCTCGATCGAGCGCACGCACGAGTTCGGCGGGCGCTACCACGTGCTCGGCGGGGCGCTGTCGCCGATCGACGGGGTCGACCCCGAGGATCTGAAGATCGAGGAGCTGTACGCACGGGTGGTCGACGGTTCGGTCGGAGAGGTCGTGATCGCCACCAACCCCACGACGACCGGGGAGGCGACCGCGATGCACGTCGCCGCCGGGATCCGGGCGGCCGCGCCGGACGTGGCGGTGACGCGGCTGGCGTCGGGGCTGCCGGTCGGGGCCGATCTGGAATACGCCGACGAATTGACCCTCGGTCGCGCTTTCTCGGGTCGAAGGGCGGTGTGACCCTCAGCTGGCCGAATAATTCCCAACTGTTGGGAATTATTCGGCCCGCAGGATGCTGAGGCCCGCGACGCCCTAACCTCCGAGAGCGATGCCCACAATCGTGATGAAGTTCGGCGGCACCTCGGTCGCCGACGCCGAACGAATCAAGCGCGCCGCCCGCCGGATCGTCGCCCAGCGCGAGTCGGGCCAGCGGGTCGTCGCGGTGCTGTCGGCCCGGGGCCACGAGACCGATGAGCTGATCGCCGCCGCCGAGGAGGTCTCGCCGAACCCGGATCCGCGGGAGATGGACATGCTGCTCTCGACCGGCGAGCGGAAGACCTGCGCGCTGTGCGCGATGGCGATCAACGACCTCGGTCACCGGGCGATCTCGCTGACCGGCTCCCAGGCGGGGATCGTGACCGACACCTCGCACACCAAGGCGCGGATCCTCGACGTCCGCGCCGACCGGATCCGGGAGGCGCTCGAGGAGGACTTCGTGGTATTGGTCGCGGGCTTCCAGGGCGTCTCGACGACCCGCGACGTGACGACGCTCGGCCGTGGCGGCTCCGACACGACGGCGGTGGCGGTGGCGGCGGCGCTCGGCGCCGAGGTCTGCGAGATCTACACCGACGTCAGCGGCGTGTTCACGGCCGACCCGCGGATCGTTCCCGACGCTCGCAAGCTGCCGGTCGTCAGCTTCGAGGAGATGCTGGAGATGGCCGCCTCCGGGGCGAAGGTGCTGCAGCTGCGCGCGGTCGAGTACGCGCGCACCCACGGCGTCCAGATCCACTGCCGCTCCAGCTTCGAGGACGCGCCCGGTACCTTTGTGATGGGAGAACAGGAGACGATGGAGAACCCGCTGATCACCGCCGTGACGCACTCGACCGAGGAGGCTCGGATCACGCTGATCGGCGTGCCCGACCGCCCCGGAGCGGCCGCGTCGATCTTCACCGCGCTCGCCGACGCCAACATCAATCTCGACACGATCGTCCAGAACGAGCCGCGGACCGACGGCGTCGAGGCCGAGGTCTCGTTCACGCTGGCGGCCGACGACGTGCGCCTGGCCGAGAAGGCCCTCGCCCCGGTCGTCGCCGAGCTCGGGCTCTCCCGGGTCGAGACCGACCCGGAGGTCGGCAAGGTGTCGATCATCGGCGCCGGGATGCGATCCCACCCGGGCGTCGCGGCGAAGGTCTTCCAGGTCCTCGCCGACCAGGACATCAACATCGAGATCATCCACACCTCGCCGATCAAGATCACCTGCCTGATCCGCGCCGAGTCGGTACCGCAGGCGGTCAGGTCGCTGCACACGGCCTTCGGGCTGGCGGCGTCCGAGGTTCACGAGGAGCTGCCGCTCGGCCAGGAGACGCGATGAGCGACGGGCCGCGGATCGCTGTCGTCGGCGCCACCGGCGCGGTCGGCACCGTGATGCTCGAGTGCCTGCGCGAGCGCGCCGACGCGATCAGCCCCGGTGAGATCGTCCCGTTTGCGACCGAGCGTTCGGCCGGCCGCATCCTCGACGGCAGGCTCGTGGTACGGGCGCTCAACGACGACGCCGACATCTCCGGCTTCGACCTCGCGCTGTTCTCGGCCGGCGCCGGCACCTCCAGGGAGTGGGCGCGCCGGTTCGTCGAGGCGGGCGCGACCGTGATCGACAACTCCTCGGCGTTCCGGCGGGACCCGGCGGTGCCACTCGTGGTGTCAGAGGTCAATCCCCACGCGCTGAAACAGCACCGAGGGCTGATCGCCAACCCCAACTGCTCGACGATGCAGCTGATGGTGGCGCTGGCGCCGATCCACCGCGCGGTCGGGATCGAGCGGATGATCGTCGCGACCTACCAATCGGTGTCCGGCACCGGTCACGCTGCAGTCCAGGAACTCGACGCCCAGGCCCGGGCGGACCTGGCGGGCGACGAGCGACCCGCGCCCACGATTTACCCCGACCAGATCGCGTTCAACGTGATCGGCGCGGCCGGGAACTTCGTCGACGGCGACGACCACACCGACGAGGAACGCAAGATGATGTTCGAGACCCGCAAGATCCTCGAGGACGAGTCGATCGGGGTGGCCGTCACCTGCGTGCGGGTACCCGTCCGGACCTCGCACTCGGAGGCCGTCAACATCCAGACGCGCGAGCCGCTGTCGGCGGCGCAGGCTCAGGAGCTGCTGGCGGAGGCTCCCGGGGTGATCCTTGAGGACGTACCGTCGCCGCTGCGGGCGGCCGGTCGCGACGAGGTGTTCGTCGGGCGGATCCGCGGCGACGAGTCGCACCCGCGGGCGCTGTCGATGTTCGTCGTCGCCGACAACCTCCGCAAGGGCGCCGCGACCAACGCCGTCCAGATCGCCGAGCTGCTCCTCAGGGGTGACCTTGGCGACCGCGTGGTCGCCAAGGGCGGGCCCCCAGCGGGTGTCACTGAGCCGGAGCTGCCGGTGGCGGACCGGGACACCGCAGTACCCGCGTCCCGCTGACGCACCCCGAACTGGCGACCTTCACCGCCAGCGCCCCTCGGGAGAGGTAGAACGCATAGATCGCGTAGCGGCTGACCTGGCCCTTGACCGTCGCGTCGATGTTGATCCGAGTCGCGGTCGACAGCAGCAGCCCGCGCGGGAAGCCGATCCGACGGGTCATGTCCCGATTGGTGCGCAGCGGGATCGTCTCACCGAACGGGTGCTGGCAGGCCGCGACGCAGCGCAGCACCAGCGACTCGCCGATCGCGGCGCCGGTGATTCCGTCGATGCCGAGCAGTTCGGCGAGATATTGGGAGCCGGTCATACGCACCAGCAGCAGCCCGACCCGCGGCGCGCCGAGGACGGGCAGCGGCAGCGTCGTGAACGTCGCCGCCGCGCTGGTCGAAGAACCTTCGGCGGTCGCGGCCACGAGCCGGTACCGGTAGGTCGTGGCCGGCGCCAGGCCCGTCACGTTCGCGCTCACGTTGACCGTCGTCCCGGCTGACCCGTACTGGCAGGCGGCGCTGCGATTGAAGCGATTGCCCGTGCCGTACTGGAAACGGCAATTGGTGATCGGCTGACCACTCGCGGTGAGCGAGCCGTTCAGCGTCACCGTCGTCTGGGTCAGGCCGCTGGGCGAGCCGGTGGTCACCGTCGGCGGCGGCGCAGGCGTATAGGTGAACTGGTCGGCCGGCGAGGTTGCCGAGCTGACGCCGCCGACGACGACGGTCACGTCGACCGTCACCGGCGCGCTGACGGCCGGCGCGACGGCGGTGATCTGGGTGTCCGAGACGAACGTGAAGCTCGTCGCCGGCGTCCCTCCGAAATCGACCGCGGTCGCACCCGTGAAGCCGCTGCCGGTGATCGTCACGGTCGTTCCGCCGGCGACCGACCCGGACGATGGCGACACCCCCGTCACGGTGGTTGTCGTCTGGCCCAGCGCCGAACCGGCGCCGACGATCAGCGCCACCAAACACGCCAGCAGCAGGATCGCACCGCGGATGCCGAGCCTCGGGCGCGTCCGGCTCAGACCCCCGCGACGACCGAGGACGACCAGTCGATCACGCTGGTCGGCCTGACGACGTGCTTGCTCATCCCCAGCTCCTTCGGCTCGAGTCCGAGCGCCAACCCCACCAGCTGGGGCAGATGCAGGATCGGGAGCCCGAGCTTGCGGCCGACGACCTTGGCGGCGGCGGGCTGCTGGAGATCGAGGTTCAGGTGACACAGTGGACACGGTACGACGAGGCAGTCGGCGTCGGCGTCGAGCGCGTCGGAGACGTGGCGGCCGGCCATCTTCAGGGATGCCTGCTTGTTCATTGTCACGATCGGGAAGCCGCAGCACTTGTATACGCCCGCGTACTCGACGACGGTGCCGCCGAGTGCCTCGATCACGAGCTGCAGGTAGCGGTCCCGCGGGTGCTCGGCGTCGATCCCGAGCCGCCCGGCGGGCCGGACGATGTAGCAGCCGTAGAACGGGCCCACGCGAAGGTCGGTCAGCGGCCTCCGGACGCGCTCCCTGAGTTGGTCGAGCCCGATCTCCTCGACCAGCATCCACAGGAAGTTCTTGTTGGTGATCGGCTCGCCGTAGGCGAGGCCCTCCGAGGCCAGATTCTGGTTGATCTGCTCGCGGTACTCGGGGTTCGTATCGAGCCGGCGCTGGCACTCGGTCTGGGCACCCTGGCAGGTCGAGCATATGTTCATCATCAGCTCGCCGTCGGTCTGCTGGGCGAGCGCGAACGTGCGGGCGTTGAGCGTGTCCGCGAGCTCCTGGTTGTGCTCGGCGATCACGCCGGCTCCGCAGCAGGCGCCGCGATCGAGCGGGATCAGCTCGAGGTCCAGCAGCGGCGCCACCTTCTCCATCGACCCGTGCAGCTCGGGGGTGAAGCCGCGGCTGACGCAGCCCGGCCAGTAGGCGACCTTCACCGCTCGCTCCCGTGGTCCTCGGGGACGGACTCGCCTCGCTCGGTGACGTGCTCGCCACCCTCGTGGATCTCGATCCGGCGATCGCGGGCCTCGATCGCGTCGAACATCTCCCTGACCGCCGGCGGCGCCTTGTGGCGGTGAAGCAGCGCCTTCGCCGGTGTCACCTTCCCGCGCAGCAGCGCCGTCACGATCGTCGGCAGCGACGACAGCAGCTCCGGGATCGCGCGCGGATGGAACTTGCCGCCGTAGGAGTCGGGTAACAGGTCGGCCTCGTGCAGGAGACCGTTACGGCGGATGTTCTTGACGAACGCGTGCTCGTGGCGGTAGCCGTTACCGGGGTCCTCGAGGTGATAGTCGGCGCCCGCGATCCGGCGCAGCCGCATGATCTGGTTCATCGGCGCGACCCCCTTGGGGCACGCGTCGATGCAGTTGAAGCAGTGGGTGCAGTCGTAGATGCCGTGGCGATCTTCGGAGAGGTCGAACAGGCGCTGCTCGTGGGCGCGATCGCGCGGGTCACCGACGAACCTGTAGGCCTTGGCCAGCGCCGCCGGTCCGATGAACTCCGGGTCTACCTCCATCGACAGGCAGTCCGACACGCAGGCCCCGCACTGGATGCACGCCATCGTCTGGGTGACGTCGACCATCCGCTCGTGCGCAACGATGTACTCGCGCTCGGGAACCGGCTGCTTGGGCAGCAGCCACGGGGTGACACGGCGGATCTTCTTCCAGTGGACCGCGTCCATGTCGACGATCAGGTCGCGGATCACCGGCATGTTCCCGAGCGGCTCGACCTCGATCACCTCGCCGCTGCCGCGGCCGGCGGCCGCCTCCAGGTGCGTATTGCAGGCCAGCCCCGGCTTGCCGTTGATCCTCACCCCGCAGGAGCCGCAGATGCCCTGCTGGCAGGAACAGCGGATCCCGATCGAGCCGTCGGTGCGGCCCTTGACGTCGAGGATCGCATCGAGCACCGAGGCGCGTTCGCGCAGCTGCACCGGGAACTCTTCCCAGTGCGACGCCACCCCGGAGTCAGGGTCAAAACGTCGGATCCTCAACGTGTAATCGGGCAATCGTGGCCTCCAGTGTTCGAGTGACCGTCAGTAACTTCTGACCTCGGGCTCCCACTTGGTGATCGTCACCGGCGAGTAGGAGACCGTCGGCACGTCGGTCCCGTTGCGGGAGATGTCGACGTGCTTGAGCCACTGGTCGTCGTCGCGCTCGGGGAAGTCGGTGCGGAACTGGGCGCCGCGCGACTCCTTGCGTTCCAGCGCCGCGACGACGATCGCCTCCGCCACGTCGAGCATGTATCCGAGCTCGATCGCCCCGATCACGTCCTGGTTGAAGACGGTTCCGTGGTCATCGATCGCGGCGGTCCGCTCCTCCTCCTTCAGGCGCCGGATCGTCTCGTGGGCGCGGGTAAGCCCGGCGGCGTCGCGGAACACCGCGACGTTCTCGTTCATCGTGTCGCCGAGCTCGGCCTTGATCGCCGCGACCCGGCGCCCGTGGCCGGGTTCGCGTCCGAGGATCTCGGCGATCCGGCGGTCGGTGTCGAGCAGCCGTGAGTTCGAGCTCCTGGGCATCGGCAGCTCGCGAAGCAGCCCGGCGGCGTGCTCGCCGGCGCGGCGCCCGAAGATCAGCGTGTCGAGCAGCGAGTTGGCGCCGAGCCGGTTGCCGCCGTGGACCGACACGCACGCGACCTCGCCCGCCGCGTACAGCCCGGGAATCGTCGTGCGGCCCTCGACGTCGGTCTTGACCCCGCCCATGATGTAGTGCTGGCCGGGGTGGATGTGGATCGGCTCGCGGGTGATGTCGACGCCGGCGAAGTCGCGGCCGATGTTGACGATCTCGCGCAGCGCCTCGAGCGTCCGCTGCCGCGGCACCTTGGTGATGTCGAGCGCGACGGTACCGTCGGGGAACCCGCGGCCCTCGTCGATCTCGGTCTGCTCCGCGCGCGAGACGACATCGCGGGAGGCGAGCTCCATCTTGTTCGGCGCGTACCGCTCCATGAACCGCTCGCCCTCGGCGTTCAGCAGCCACGCGCCCTCGCCACGCGCTCCCTCGGTTATCAGCAGCCCGTTGCCGGCGAGCGTCGTCGGGTGGTACTGGACCATCTCCATATCCATCAGCCGGGCACCGATCCGGAACGCCTGCGCGATCCCGTCGCCGGTGACGATCAGGCCGTTGGTCGTCGGCCGGTACACCTGTCCGGCGCCGCCGCACGCGAGGATCGTCGACTTGGCGTTGAACAGCTCCAGCCGGCCGTTGCGGAGGTTGCGGCAGATCGCCCCGACGCAGCGGCCCTCGTCGTCCTGCAGCAGGTCGGTCGTGAACCACTCCTCGTAGCGGTCGAGCCGCTCGTGGTGGCCCATCAGCTGCTCGTACAGGACGTGCAGGATCGCCTGGCCGGTGATGTCGGCGACGTAGTAGGTGCGCGCCGCCGAGGCGCCGCCGAACGCGCGGGTGCCGAGGTGGCCGGTGTCGTCGCGGTGGAAGGTGACGCCGGCGTGCTCGAGCCACAGGATCTCGTCGGGCGCGGCCCGGCACATGATCTCGATCGCGTCCTGGTCGCCCAGATAGTCGGACCCCTTGATCGTGTCGTAGGCGTGCGACTCCCAGCTGTCGTCGGGGTTGAGGGCGGCGTTGATCCCGCCCGCCGCGGCGACCGAGTGCGACCGCACCGGATGCACCTTCGAGACGATCGCGACGGTTGCCCCGGACTGGGCGGCCGCCAGCGCGGCGCGCTGCCCGGCCAGCCCAGCGCCGATGATCAGAACGTCGTGGGAAGGCACGGAGCGCGAGTCTAATTGGCTGCGCACTCTTTTGTGGCGTCTGCCACAGACAGGATGAAGGTGTATTAGAATTCGCGCGGCAGAGGGAGGGTGCTCGTCGGTCCTGGCCTCGCGGGGCCAGGACCGACGCTGCCTCGCCCCAGTCAGCGAAGCGGCGTCGCGAACACGGTCTGCAGCGCCCGGCGGACGCGATCGACCGTCACGACCCCCTGCAGCACGCCCTCGGCGTCGACCGCCATCACGGCCCCCAGCCGGCCGAGCGACTCGAGCGTGAGCACGTCCGTCAGCGGCCGGTCCTCGCCGATCCGCAGCGCGTCGGCGTCGTCGGACTCGAGCACCGAGCCGACCGCCAACCACCCCTCGCCGCCGTCGGTGGTCTGCTGGACCCGGTCGCGCCGGGAGATCCCCATGAACCTGCCGACGTCGTCGACGACCGGCAGCCAGGCCGCTCCGTAGCGCAGGAAGAACTCGTCGAGCGCCTGGCTGGCCGGGGTCACCGACGGGACCATGATCGGCTCGCGATCCATCACGTCGGCGACCAGCACCCCCTGGACGCGCTCGCTGACGGCCGATTGCCGTAGCGCCGCCCGGGCGGACTGGCCGACCAGGAACGCCAGCAGGATCAGCCAGATCCCGGTGATGCCCGGCGCCGACAGCAGCAGCCAGAGGCCGGCGGCGCCGAGCAGCAGCGCCAGGCCCTCGCCGAGCTTTGCGGCCGCGCGGGTCCCGCGGTGGCGATCGCCGGTCGCGCGCCAGACGAGCGCCCGCGCGATCCGACCGCCGTCGAGCGGGTAGGCGGGGATCAGGTTGAAGATCAGGATCAGCAGGTTCATCGGCAGCAGGAAGCTGAGCGACAGCAGCACCGGCGTCAGCTTCACCGTCCCGTCGAGCTCGACCGCGTGGATCATCCGGTGGCCGCCGACGATCGCGAAGTCGACCGCGAGGCAGACCAGGCAGACCAGCAGCGTCCCCAGCGGTCCGGCGGCAGCGACCTCGAGCTCCTCGCCCGGCGTCTGGGTGTCCCGGCTCATCCGGGTGAAGCCCCCGAACAGGAACAGGTCGATCTGTGTAACCCCGATCCCGCGCCGGCGCGCCGCCAGCGCGTGCCCGAGCTCGTGCACGATCAGCGACGCGAAGAACAGCAGCACGGTGGCGACGGTCGTCAGGTAGGCGACGGTGTCGGAGGAGTGCAGCGCGCTGCGGAACGATCCCGACAGCCAGAAGATCAGCAGGAACAGCATCAGGAACCAGGTGACGTCCACGCCCACCCGGATTCCGGCAATATCGAGCAACTTGATCGAGCCTGACCGCCGCAGCATGCTGCAATGGTAGGCACAGGCCCAGAAACCGACCAGGAGCGCTCCATGGCACAGCACACCCAGCAACTTCGCGAGCGACTGGCCCACATCGAGGACCTGAACGCGGCCGCCAGCGTGCTCGAATGGGATCAGCAGACGATGATGCCGACGCGCGGCGCCGAGCTACGGTCCGAGGCGCTCGGCACGCTCACCCGGATCTCGCACGAGATGTTCATCGCGGCTGAGACCGGTCGGCTGTTGGAGGCCGCCACAGCCGAGCTCAACGGCGACGCCGGCTCGGACGACGCGCGGCTGGTCAAGCGCGTCCGGCGCGATTGGGACAAGGCGACCAGGGTCCCGACCGAGCTGGCGGCCGAGCTCGCGCGGGCGGCGTCGGTCGGGCAGGAAGCGTGGGTCGCTGCCCGCCGCGACGACGATTTCGACGCGTTCAAGCCCCACCTGGAACACAACCTCGAGCTGGCGCGCCGCTACGCCGCCTGCCTCGACGAGTTCGAGGGGCCCTATGACGCGTTGCTCGACGACTACCAGCCGCGGATGACGGCGGCGGAGATCAGCGCGCTGTTCGATCAGCTGAAGGCCGAGCTGGTGCCGCTGATCGCCGAGACGTCGGCGCGCTCGGACGACGGCGCGCTGCTGCGTGAGCGAGTCCCGACCGAGGCGCAGCGCCGGCTGGTCGACGAGATCGTCGGAATGATGGGGTTCGACCGGACCGGCTGGCGGCTCGACGATACGGTCCATCCGTTCGCGACCAGCTTCGGGCCCAGCGACGTCCGGATCACGACCCGCTGGGACGAGGACTACTTCCCGACGGCGCTGCTCGGGGCGATGCACGAGTGCGGGCACGGTCTGTACGAGGCAGGGATCGCCACGGACCTGCAGCGCAGCCCGCTCGGGCGCGTCGATTCGCTGGGTCTGCACGAGTCCCAGAGCCGGCTGTGGGAGAACATGGTCGGACGAGGGCGGGCCTTCAGCGGTGTCCTGGCGGGGCGGATCTCGGAGGCGTTCGGCGGGCGGTTCGCGGATCTCGACCCGGACGCCCTGTTCCGGGCCCTGAACCGAGTCCACCCGTCGCTGATCCGGATCGAGGCCGACGAGGCGACATACGGGCTGCACATCGTGCTCCGCTTCGAGCTCGAACAGGAGCTGATCGACGGCCGGCTGTCGGTCGCCGAGCTCCCGGAGGCGTGGAACGCGCGGATGCACGATTACCTTGGGATCGAGGTGCCGTCGAATGCCATGGGCGTGCTCCAGGACGTGCACTGGTCGGCCGGTCTAATCGGCTACTTCCCGACGTATGCACTCGGCAACATGATCGCCGGGCAGCTGTGGGCGCAGGTGCACGCCGAGGTCCCTGGGCTCGACGATCAGATCGCCGCCGGCGAGCTCTCCGGACTGCGTGGCTGGCTGGGTGAGAAGGTTCACCGTCACGGCGCCAGGTACACGACCGAGGAGCTGCTCGAGCGAGTGGTCGGCGGGCCGATCGCGGTCGAGCCATTCGTCGCATACCTGAAGACCAAGCTGGGCGACGCGTACGGCGTCGCGCTGACCTAGGAGAGATGATTCAGTGAGCCAGACGCCTGTGAAGGTAGCCGTGACCGGTGCCGCCGGTCAGATCGGTTACGCCCTGCTGTTCCGCATCGCCAGTGGCCAGCTGCTCGGGCCTGACATTCCTGTAACCCTGTCGCTGCTGGAGATCCCGGCGGCTGTCAAGGCGGCCGAGGGGACGGCGATGGAGCTCGACGACTGCGCCTTCCCGCTGCTGGCGGGGATCGAGATCGGCGACGATCCCGTGACCGCGTTCGACGCGGTGAACATCGCTCTGCTGGTCGGCGCGCGTCCGCGCACGGCCGGAATGGAACGCGGAGATCTGCTCGAGGCCAACGGCGGCATCTTCAAACCGCAGGGTCGGGCATTGAACGCCCACGCGGCGCCCGACGTCAAGGTGCTGGTGGTTGGTAACCCTGCCAACACCAACGCGCTGATCGCCCAGCGCAACGCCCCGGACATCCCGCGCGAGCGGTTCACGTCGATGATGCG
>Ga0123355_10015849_pt1 | contig 11858 bp, 8 predicted proteins | sample TergutEmb28metaG_3_FD_89872 | JGI IMG/M metagenome (GOLD analysis project Ga0123355, IMG submission 89872) | Embiratermes neotenicus P1 segment gut microbial communities from Petit-Saut dam, French Guiana - Emb289 P1 | ecosystem: Host-associated > Arthropoda: Insects > Digestive system > Gut ... | reverse complement strand
GTGTTGTAGCCACGGTAAACGCATGAAACAAAAATTAATATATACCCAAGGCAATTTGAACACAACCCCCGGCGCTACGCGCCACCCCCTTCTAAAGAAGGGGGCTTGGGAGGCCCCCTTCCTTGGAAGGGGGTGCCCTATAAGGGCGGGGGTTGTGTACACAGGCGCTACCTTCATATCCCAATTATTCACAAAATTTCTTTTCATGCGTTTGCCGTGGTTGCTGTAGCACCGTGCGTTGTATCACCTGCATCGCTGATGTATAAACTAAAGGAAACATAAAATGTCATGTAGGCCACATAATCAAGCAAAGGGTAATAAGTAGTTATAGCCAACGGCATCCAAAAGCAATTGTTAGTTTACAAATCACTTGTTTTCTGGAATTATATCCTTGAAAACAGGTGTTTTTGTTTATATATAGTCACTTGCTTGATAATTTCAAAAAAACACATCATAGTATGAAAAATCATACCCAAAAGGAGCCCATATGCCAAAACTAATTCTAACAAAACCAACCGAAGCACATATCCCAGAAGTCCACGCCTACCGCAAAGAATGCCTAGCCAACGACACCCACACCCACGGAGACAGCGGGCTGGATAAACATGAAGACATCGCGGCCTGGATAAACTTCTGCCGCCAAATGGAGAGCAAAGAGACCATTCCTAAACCAGGCTGGGTTGAAGCGGATCAATTTATGCTGATGCTAGAAGGGAAACCCCGCATTTTAGGCATGATAAACCTGCGCCGCTATCTGCAAGGAGAGTATCTGTCAAAGCACGGCGGTCATATAGGCTATGGCGTACGCCCATCAGAAAGAGGAAAGGGATACGCAAAGGCCATGCTCGCCCTTTGCCTGGAAGAATGCCGCAAGCTGGGCCTTGAAAAGGTGCTGGTGATTTGCGATATAGATAATCATGCCAGCCGGGGCGTTATTAAAGCCTGCGGCGGGGCATTTGAACAGTTAGCGATTACCGGCAGCGAGATAGACGAGCAGTATTGGATTGAACTATGGGGCGCGAAAAATAATGATGCAATAGCTAACGATAAATCGAACATGAATGATAACGCCGCTGCACTCTACCCTAGCGGTGACGAGCCTGCCGAAACCCCGGCAGCCAATTTTATCTCCAATTATTATGATAACTACGACGAAGACGGGCGCTTAACTACCCGCCCCGGCCTAGTCGAGTTTCTAACCACCATGCGCTATATAGAAAAATATCTCCCCGAAGGCGGGAAGGTATTAGAAATCGGCGCAGGCACGGGCCGATACAGCCGCGCCATCGCAGACATGGGTCACAAAGTGGAAGCCGTGGAATTGGTACCGCATAACATCAATATTTTCCGGGAGAACATGAAGCCGGGCCAGGAAATCAATATTATCCATGGCAACGCCTTAGACTTATCCATGTATGAAGACAATACCTTTGACCTGACCCTTTCACTTGGGCCACTGTATCATTTATACACCACGGAAGATAAACACCAAGCCATATCCGAGGCCATAAGGGTTACAAAACCCGGCGGCGTTGTGTTTGTTGCATACTGCATGAGTGATGCCTCCATTATAGAGGGCGGCTTTGGGCGTAAGCGATACGAAGTGGCTGAGTTTATACAGCGCGGCCTTATTAATCCCATCACATTTGCAACATCTTCCAAGCCAGAAGACGTATTCGAATTGGTGCGGGTAGAGGATATTAACGCTCTGATGGAAGCCTTCCCGGTAAAACGGCTGCATCTTGTGGCAACGGATTTGTTTTCCCGGTATATCCGGGGTTCTTTGGCAGAAATGGACGATGAATGCTTTGCGCTTTATTTGCGGTATCATTTTGCCGTATGCGAAAGGCAGGATATGATAGGGGCTTCCCATCATGTGTTGGATATCTTTCGGAAGTAACTCCAAGAAAAAAGACAATCTATCACCCAAAGGGGAAGATTGTCTTTTTAAAGCTACTGACCAGGATTGAACTGGTGACCTCGTCCTTACCAAGGACGCGCTCTACCGACTGAGCTACAGCAGCATAACCAGAACGGATGGAAGATTAGCATATCGCCGGGGCTAATGTCAATGCCAGCACAAAATTTTGTGAAATGACAATCAACCCTTGACCAAACACGGGAGTGTCCCAAGCGCGTTCTTAAACACCTAACACGTATAATCTTATTGGAATTAGTAAAGTGTTTAAGAACGCGCTTGGGACACTCCCCAAACACACATTCCTTTACAACAAAACCTGGCAATAATATACTTAGCCTCTCGAAAGGAGCGATACCATGAACTACAAAAAAGTCCCAACCACCTTAAATTTCGCCCAGCGCGAAGAGGAAGTCCTTACTTTATGGCACGAAAACCAAATTTTTGTAAAAAGCATGATCCAACGTCAAGGCCAACCCCTTTTCGTCTTCTACGACGGCCCGCCAACCGCCAACGGCGTTCCGCATATGGGCCATGTCATTGCACGGGCTATTAAAGACCTTTTCCCCCGCTACAAAACCATGAAGGGATTCCAAGTCCTACGCAAAGCCGGATGGGACACTCACGGCCTTCCCGTAGAGCTTGAAGTTGAAAAAGCCCTGGGCATAAGCGGCAAACCTCAAATCGAAGAATACGGCGTCGAGCCTTTTATACAAAAATGCAAAGAAAGCGTTTGGACATACGAAGCCATGTGGAAAGAAATGAGCCTGCGCATGGGCTATTGGGCCGATATGGAAACCCCCTATGTGACATATCACAACAACTATATCGAGTCGGTATGGTGGGCGCTGTCACAGATATTTGAGAAGGGCCTGATTTACAAAGGGCATAGGGTAGTACCTTATTGCCCGCGTTGCGGCACACCTCTTTCTACGCACGAAGTTTCCCAAGGATATAAAGATATTACCGAGCCTTCGATTTATGTACGTTTCCGGGTGGAGGGAAAGGATAACGAATACCTTCTAGCCTGGACAACCACCCCTTGGACGCTGCCTTCCAATGTGGGGCTTTGCGTTAATCCCAAAGAGGAGTACGCCCGGGTTTCAAAGGATGGGAAAATATACATCATGGCGAAGGCCCTGCTGGAAGATGTATTGGAAAGCGAATACGAAATCCTGGAAACCTTCCTCGGTGCCAAATTGGAGGGCCTGAAATACAAGCCGCTATTCGATTTTGGGGCACCGGAAGGAGAGAGCTATTGCACCGTAGTCTGCGACGGCTATGTTACCTTATCCGCCGGGACAGGTATTGTTCATATAGCCCCGGCCTTTGGTGAGGACGACTCCCGAATCTCCAAGGCATACGGTCTGCCTTTGCTGCAATTGGTTGATACCCAAGGTTGCTTTACCCCTGAAGCATATCTATGGACAGGCAAATTTGTAAAAGACGCCGACCCGCTAATCATTAAAGAACTGGCAACTCGCGGCCTTTTGCAAAAGAAGAAGCCTATAACCCACAGCTACCCTTTCTGCTGGCGCTGTGATACCCCGCTCTTATACTACGCCAGAGACGCCTGGTTTATCCAGGTAAGCGCCCTTAAAAACGAACTTTTAGCCAGCAACGAAACCGTAAACTGGATGCCCGACCATATGAAAAAGGGCCGCTTTGGCGATTTCTTAGAAAACATCCATGACTGGAGCATCAGCCGGGAACGGTATTGGGGTACGCCGCTTCCTATATGGCTATGCGATTGCGGTTATAAACACTGCATATCCGGGTTGGAGGAATTGCAAAAAATGGGGTTTGTGCAAAACGATACAAAAGCCATAGTCCCAGCCGATATCGAACTCCACAAGCCCTATATCGACGAAGTAAAGCTCGCCTGCCCAAAATGCAGCAGTACCATGACCCGTACCCCGGAGGTAATAGATTGCTGGTTCGATTCCGGCTCTATGCCCTTTGCCCAGTGGCATTATCCCTTTGAAAATAAGGCGCTGTTCGAGAGCCAGTTCCCTGCGGATATCATATGCGAAGGCGTAGACCAGACCCGGGGCTGGTTTTATTCCCTTATGAGCATCTCAACCATGCTCTTTGGCAAATCTTCATATAAAAATGTAATCGCTACGGGGCTTGTGCAAAATAAAGACGGGCAAAAGATGAGCAAATCCAAGGGCGATGTGGTAAACCCTATGGACGCGCTAAGGAAGCACGGGGCCGACGCGGTGCGCTGGTTATTTTTTATAAGCTCTGCTCCATGGCTTAATACCCGATATTCTGACGAAACTGTAACAGAAGGCGCACGGCGGTTTATGGGTACCCTTTGGAATACCTATGCCTTTTATGTGCTGTATGCCGATATCGACGGGTTTAACCCTTATGATCACGAGGCAAAAGATTTATCAGTAATGGATAGATGGCTGCTTTCCAGGCTCAACACCTTGGTCAAGAAGGTAGATGCCGCCCTAGAGCGCTTTGAAATAACTGACCCCGCCCGTGCCCTTGACCAGTTTGTTGATGATTTAAGCAATTGGTATCTGCGCCGCAGCCGAGAGCGGTTTTGGGCCGATGGAATGGAACAGGATAAGATTAACGCATACAAGGTTTTGCATCACGCGCTGGTAACTGTGGCAAAACTGGCTGCGCCTTTTGTCCCCTTTATCACCGAGCAGATTTATCAAAATCTGGTGCGAGGGCTGGATTTATCCGCCCCGGAAAGCATCCATTTATGCGAGTACCCAGCAGCCGACGACAGCTTAATCGACGCTGGATTAGAAGGCGATATGTCTGCCATTATAGACATAACCGTAATAGGCCGGGCCGCCCGCAACTCCGCCGCAATTAAAAACCGTCAGCCCTTATCGGAAATGATTGTGAGCCTGAGAGAAGGCGCCGCCGAGCCAAATAAATCACTGCTGGCTGTAGTGCAGGACGAGCTTAACGTCAAAGCAATAAGCTTCGTATGCAATGTGGAATCCTTTATCGAATATCGTTTTAAGCCGCAATTGCGTACTCTTGGCCCACGCTACGGAAAGCTTGTGCCAAAAATAACAGCGGCCCTAAATGCCGAGCCAAGTGCAGCAATGGCTGCACTGCAAAGGGGCGGCTGGCGTACAACAATCGAAGACATAGATGTAGAGCTATCAATGGATGATGTACTGATAGAAACCACGCAAAAAGAAGGCTACGCCGTGTCCCAGGATCGCGGAGTAACCGTTGTGTTAAACACCCAGCTAACCCCCGAGCTAATAGAAGAAGGCAACTTGCGCGAACTTATGAGCAAATTGCAAAACATGCGCAAGGATGCAGGGTACGAGGTAATGGATCGAATTTATGCGGGGTACAACGTGCATTCTCCCGGGATTGGCAAGGTTATAGATAATAACCGTGACGCCATTATTGCGGAAGCATTAGCTGACAGGCTGGAAGAGTCCCAGCCGCCGGAAGGAGCCTACATCAAAGATTGGAATATCAATGGTGAGGATGTTCAGCTATGGGTTAAGCAGGTCTAAAATCACAGAGGGGAATTGTAAGCAATCCTGAGAGTGTTGTGCCAGTGGGGGATGAACGTGTGAAAACACCAGTATTTATAAGGCATATAACACGTTCATCCGCCACTGGTACAACACTCACGCAATCCTTTTATAATAAGGTGAAACAGTGAAAAAAAACACCATACGATTAAAAAAACCCAATATTAAATTTAAAGAAATCCCCGCCTATATCCGAGGCGGGTTTTCCTATGCCGGGCGGGAGCTTGGTCAGCTTCGCGGTACCAATGTTTGGGTTTTTATTATGTATGGGCTTTTGTTCGATACGGTAAATAACCTTTGGCGGCCTTTTTCCGCCGTGTTTCTCCAGCGCCTTGGAGGGGGCGAGCTTGAAATCGCGCTCCTTAACGCACTTCCCGGTGCGGTTGCTGCCATTGTGCTCCTTCCGGGGGCTATGCTTTTTAGGCGGTTTACAAACGGAAAGCGGGCCACAGCAGCATTTATTCTTGTAAGCCGCGCATTGCTCCTTGGGATTGCCATGGTACCCATGCTCCCTGCTGGGATACGGCCCTTGCTGTTTGTTATCCTCCTCGCTATCATGAATTGCCCCGATGCCCTGTCCCAAACTTCTTTGCAAAGTTTCCTAGGTACGGTTTTTAGCGGCACAACACGAGGGCAGGCAATCGCCCTAAGAAATAAATTTGGTCAGGCCATAATCCCCGTGGTAACGGTTGTCACAGGGATTATTATTACCTTCGTGCCTGGCTCGGATGCCCAGCGGATGGTTTTATATCAGATATTTTTTGTGCTGGCATTTTTGTTTGGGGTAATGGAAGTTATGGTGTTTCGGAGGTTTAAAGTGCCGGTGAGTACAGAGGATACCGCAGCCGTTCCCATTCGCCCCTCTTCCGATTTGTCACTAATCCCAAAAATTATTAAGGATAAGAAATTCCTTGCTTTTTTTCTGCCTGTGCTGTTTTTTATGTTTACATGGCACGCAGGCTGGCCCTTGGTGGCAATCCACCAAGTCATGGTTCTTCAAGCAACCGAGATGTGGTTTGCGATTTTTGCTTTGGTTTCAGGGGTTGCGGCTTTTGCCTCTGGCGGGGTATGGCAGCGCTGGTTTCGTAAATATAGCAACAATACCGTTCTAATAATATCTACATCTTTTTTGGCGGTTAATATTTTCCTCTTCCCCCTTACCCCTAATGTGCAGATAATGGCGCTGTTAAGCTTTTTTACCGGATTCTCAACCATAGGGATAAACGCAGCCCTCCTAAACGGCGTACTCGAAGCCACACCCGACGATAACCGGATGCTCTATTTGGCTTTTTATAATACAGCCGCCAATGTCAGCCTGTTTCTTGCGCCGTTTTTTGCTCATACATTATTCGGATGGATAGGCAGCCGCAACGCTATGTTTATCGTTGGGTTTATGCGCATTGGGGCCACGGCGCTTATATGGCTGGTAGTTAGGGTTAGAAACCGGCGATTAGAGCCTGAGGCAAAGAGTGAGTAACGATATGCGCACAACATTTTTTCAAACGTCATTTGAATGTAATTGAAAAAACCAAGCCGGTTGTGGCATAATACATAAGACGCGGAAATAATAGCGTCCCCATTGATTCATTGGTAAATGCAATATATTAAAAGGCTATGAAAAAAGAGGAATCGACTTGAGATTTAACAGCCTCTAAGTTTATCCTCTGCTTCAAAGCCGCTAGGAGACTTTTTGTGAAAAAATTATGTGTATGCCTCCTTGCCGCAATGTTTATGTTACTGCCACTAATTACGGGCTGTAGCAGCGCAGAAGGCAACGACGAAGTCGTAGAGATACGAGAGCAATTCTTTCTAAGGCAAACTCAATACATCCTTCAAAATCTAAACCAGTTTACTGGCAGAACCATCCGCTACGAAGGCGCGTTCTTTGCTTATGCAGACGGGGCCCCTGGAGGCAACACATATTATTTTGTTGTACGCTTTTCAGGGGGTTGCTGCGGCGATGACGGGGGCAGCCTTGGGTTTGAGGTGTATCTGGGGGATTTCGAGCCCTTTTTAGACGATGCCTGGGTAGAGGTTACAGGTGTGCTAGAGCTTCGAGACAGTTGGCAGCCCAATAATCCCGTGTTGGTAGTGACGGCAATTAATGAACTGCCTGTTCGTGGTCAGACCGTAGTAACGGCTTGACAAATTAATCATATTCCATTTCGAGATTACCCAAAGGAGCCAACTGTTCGTGGTCAGACCGTAGTAACGGCTTGACAAATTAATCATATTCCATTTCGAAATTACCCAAAGGAGCCAACCATGAAGACCTACCCACCCGAGCCCTATCGGATTAAAGTAGTGGAAATGCCTAACATCTTAACCCGCGAAGAACGTGTAGAGGCCATAAAGGCCGCCGGCTACAACACCTTCCAACTAAAAAGCGAGGACTGCTACATTGATTTACTAACCGACAGCGGCACCAACGCCATGAGTGACCGCCAATGGGCCGGTCTTATGATTGGAGACGAGGCCTATGCCGGGAGCCGCAACTGGGCACACTTGGAAGCCACGGTCAAGGAGTACTATGGATTTAAACATGTTGTCCCAACACATCAAGGGCGCGGTGCGGAAAATATCCTTTCTCAACTGCTTATCACTCCGGGCACTTATGTCCCGGGAAATATGTATTTTACCACCACTCGTTTTCACCAAGAAGCCAACGGAGCAACCTTTCGAGATGTGATAATCGATGAGGCCCATAACTCGGAAATAGACCTTTCCTTTAAAGGCAATATAGATTTAAATAAGCTGCAAGCCCTAATCGATGAAGCAGGCGCAGGCAAAATCCCCTATGTATGTTTAGCAATTACCGTAAATATGGCGGGAGGCCAGCCTGTTTCCATGGAAAACATGCGGGCCGTTCGGGCCTTGTGTGATAAATATAATCTTAAAGTGTATTACGACTGCACCCGCTGTGTAGAAAACGCTTATTTTATTAAAATGCGGGAGCCGGGGTACGCAGACAAAACGATTAAGGCCATAGTAAAAGAAATGTTCAGCTATGCCGACGGCGCAACCATGAGCGGCAAAAAAGACGGTCTTGTAAATATCGGCGGCTTTTTAGCTACCAACGACGATGAGCTATACACCCGTGCCCGGGAAATGGTGGTTGTATACGAAGGGATGCCCTCCTACGGCGGCATGACAGGCCGTGATATGGAGGCTTTTGCGATAGGCATAAGAGAAAGCTGCGTCTTCGAATATATCCGCCACCGGGTAGAGCAAGTGGCCTATCTGGGGGATAAGCTGATTGATGCTGGGGTGCCTGTAGTGCGGCCCATAGGCGGGCATGGCGTGTTTTTGGACGCCCGCAAGTTCCTCCCTCATTTACCCCAAGAGCATCTCCCGGCTCAGAGCTTAGCCGCTCATCTTTATATGGAAAGCGGCGTAAGAGCCATGGAGCGAGGCGTAGTGTCTGCCGGGCGAGATAAAACCACCGGGCAAAATCATATGCCCAAGCTTGAAACAGTACGCCTTACGATCCCGCGCAGGGTATATACCTACGCCCATATGGATATTGCGGCCCAGGCGATTATTAAGCTTTACGAAAATCGAGACAGCATCCGCGGGCTAAAGTTTGTTTACGAGCCGCCGATGCTGCGTTTTTTTAATGCGCGGTTTGATTATGTTAATTGAATGGGAGTGTCCACTGTGCGTTGGTAAGCGCATGAGTGTATGCGGCATTATTAGCATGTAATCATGCGTTTACCAACGCACAGTGGACACTCCCAATTGAATTGATTCTATTTTTTAGCTATTATGTATGCATTACAAAAGCCAGGGCGTAACTTGGCAAAGGGAGGAAGCAATGATAGATTTTTTTGTTGATGCATTTAACGAGATTATGACATACTCCATCCATGACAATATTTGGCGTATAAGCCAAATTTTTGCCTTTATTGCGCTAATTTTCATGGTTTGGTCTTTCCAGGAAAAGAAAAAACTCAAAGTCATGCTTCTGTTGGGTTTTGGTACATTCTTCTTGGCTATATCAGCGGCTTTTTTAGAAAATTGGACTTTAGCCGTGCTTTTTGCCCTTGCATCGATAAGGAACTATGTATTTTGGTATTTTGATTGGAAGGTTAGCAAGGGCCATCACGTTCCAAAGAGTAGGTATTATTTATTTGCCGTGATATTTATATTTGCTACGGCACTGTCAACGGCGCTTTTATGGCACTATGGTATGGCTCTATGGCTCGAGGTACTGATTTGCGCAACGCTTATCGGGCTTATCGTGGGCAATGTACTTGAAGGGCAAAATGTAATGCGCCTTAGCTTTGTATTCAACCGGATATTTAACATAATCAATCATGTATATTTTGGTAATGTAATTGCGGTAATAATTGCTGCGCTGGCGATTATATCTAACGGTATCTATTATTTTAGAATGCTTATGGCATGGCGGCGGGGGGAAAACATACAGGCCGGGGCAACAGCGGCAGAAATTGCACGTGCCAATAAAGAAGCAGCGGAGAGGTTGGAGAGAGAAGCAAGTGCTAAAGTGGAAGATAAAAGCGAAATAGTAGAAGATATTACAGAGGACCCCGCTGATTAACAGCTTCCAAAGCAATCAACCACCTAAAAAGGCGACCAATTTGGTCGCCTTTTTGATCTGCAAATACACTGCATCTACACTGCATCTACACTGCACAAATCGCATCAATCTCAACCGCAGCGCCCTTGGGCAGCGCCGTTACTTGATAGCATATCCTGGCAGGCGGGCTGCCGGCAAAAAACCCAGCATACACTTCGTTGACTTGCGCAAAATAGGCCATATCTGTTAATAGAATAGTGGCTTTAAGCACTTTATCCATATTGCTCCCTGCCGCTTCAATTATCGCGGCAAGGTTTTTCATTACCAATTGGGTTTGCGCTTTTACGTCGCCCAGTTCCAATTCCCCTGTGATTGGGTCTATTGGCAATTGACCGGATACATAAATCACACCACCAAATTCCTTGGCTTGCGAATACGGGCCTATTGCAGCCGGGGCGTTTTTTGTGTTTATAGTCGAAATGTTCATTTGTGGCTCCTTTTAAATTTTTTTCGGAACTATACCCTAACCCACGAATACACAACAAGGATAGCCATCTAAAACAGAGAGTGAGCGGAATAGTTGTGTATTCGTGGATAGTTCCGATCTTTTCTACCAATGCTGCGGGTACCTTGGCGGCTGATTATACGAAAGCTTTGCTTGCCGCAATTTTTCGCTGGCAATTTCAGCTATTTGCTGAGGGTTGGTAGCGCCAATTAGATATTCTTTCCCATGGGCATTAATTATTACATATGAACCCCGAATAACATCCACCGAAGTTATCCGGTCATACTCTAGCTGGAAATCTGTAGCCGTTGTTGTATCCCCTGCAGATAAGCCGTATTTTGGCCCCAATCCCACGCCTTTTATCCCGCCTTCGAATACAAAAATTTCGGTTTTGCTCATATAGATACACTGAATCAATTCCCAGCCAATCATCCCAACCGCCGTAAGTATCCCACCAAAGGCAAATACATACCAAAGTACACCCCTTACTTGGGGGACTTGAGCGCCAATAAGGGTTCCGATCCCTGCCCCTATTGCTCCTCCAACGGGCCTGTAGCCAAAGGCATTGGCTAGTAAAAATCCACCGACTACAAGACCGATTCCGATAATAATAATTATTATGGTAGCCCCGATTACAGATCTCAGATACTCTCCCCCGCTACCCGCAATCAATAAATTGCCTTTTCCGTTAGGGTTGGGCGGCTGTTGGTTATATACGCCTGGCACAAAAGGGTGCGGAGGATAAGGCGAAACCTGCCGTGGGTTAGGCTGGTTATGATATACGCCCGGTGATGGAGGATGTCTTTCTGGGTGATAGGGCACATTTTGTTGGGGATTTATCAACGGTTGGTTATATCCACCATGTGCCGGAGGACGCGAAGCATAAGGCGAAACATCCCGCGCCGGATAAGCCGAGTTTTGACTTGGAGCTTGTGGGCGTGGGGTATCCGCAATTTCCAACACCCAAGCGCCACGGGTGTCATAAATCCTGTTTCCTCGGATTTCGTATCTCAAAGCGCCTGTGGCATCGTATACATAGTTGTCTTCCTTCTCATACACCCACTGGCCCTGCATGTTATAGATTTTATCACCGGCTACCCTAAAAACGATATTGCCGGAAGCATCTCTAATATCCATACATAACTCCTTCAACATTTAAAAGGGGCCTATAGCTGGCTTTGTGTAAACAGGCATATAGTTACCAAAAAATATAGCACACCCAATATTTTCATGCAACCCAGGCATAGCGAACTTCAAAAAAAGCCCATTGGGGCATTGGCTTATTGCCGCCGTAGGCGGCATGTGCCGCAATGCGGCACATTGAAAGCGAGGGGTAGCCGCTTTTTATAAGCCCTTGAGTGATTT
>Ga0123355_10015848_pt1 | contig 11858 bp, 4 predicted proteins | sample TergutEmb28metaG_3_FD_89872 | JGI IMG/M metagenome (GOLD analysis project Ga0123355, IMG submission 89872) | Embiratermes neotenicus P1 segment gut microbial communities from Petit-Saut dam, French Guiana - Emb289 P1 | ecosystem: Host-associated > Arthropoda: Insects > Digestive system > Gut ... | reverse complement strand
CTCTCCCATCTCTCTTTTCCTTTTTTTTTTTTTTTTTTTGCGTCCCTTGTGTTTTTTTTTCTGCTGGTTGTGGGGGGGGGGGGGGGGGGGCGTAATTTACTATATTTTCTTGCATCCCCCCTCCCGCACGTTTTCTTTTATTTTTCACTTAGCATCTTTTCCTTTATTCTGCTTTTTACTTCCGCAATTTCACAGTCACTGAATTGAATAATAAGGGTTTGGCAGGAGACGCTACGTTACGGCTTTGCAGTACATCTGCTGTGGTGTTGCCACGTGAGGGGTTAGGCTTGTGTCTTTTTTTAATGGTTCGTTTTACGGCGCGAAGACTATCAAGTCAGTGCTAGGAAGAATGAAAACCTGGAAAGGATTTAAAAGAAACACTGTGACGCTTCGTGAAGGGACTGAAGAAGACACTACGAAGCTCAGTAACCGTTATCCGGACCGAGATTTGAACCCGACACCTCCCAAATAGCAGCAATAACAGTAGCGCTTTTGCTAATATCTTTTTGAACCAAAGAAATATACCATCAAACTCTCTTGGGCTAGCAGCAGCGTCATGTGGTTGAAAATGAGGGAACCAACTTTTCTAGAACAATCTTTCTTTTCGTCATCATAGAACTGTATATACAGTATACACACGAAACTGCATATTCGGTTTCTTCATGAGAACAGCGATGGTCTTCGAAACGACGGTTTATACACCGTTCAACCACCTGACGCGGCCCTAACCTAACCTAACCTAACCTAACCTAACCCGAGAATATTTTATTGAACTTTGTCGCCGTGAAACTTGAAATTATGTCAAACAAATATACATTTGTATAAGAGCTGTTCTGAGCCTGAATGAATTGGTGAATACAGCACGCTTAGAATAAATTGTTGAAGGAATAGATAATTCGAGAAAGTAAAGTGTATGTAACCAATAAGTGAAGCGATTCGTACATCCTTATGTGACTGAATTAAGTTTTTTTGGAAACAGCGACCAAAATTAGCGTGTTTATGTAATCGTCATGGGCAGGTAGGATATGGAAAGACCAGCTTGTAGACGGCAACAGTAGTTTTGAAATTTCCGAAAATTGGAACGAGCTTATATCTCCCAGTGCTTGAGCTGATGTAATAATAATAATAATAATAATAATAATAATAACTGGAAGGAGTTAAGAATTGGTAATGGTTGAGTGAGTGAGTTAAGGAATAGTATAGTACAGGGATAAATAAGTCAAGACAAAGTTTAGTCCATATGTGAATGAGTAAACGAAACATTGTGGATTCAGTATACTCTCATGAAATGGTAAAAACAGAATGGATTGTAGAAGAACGCGGGAAGAGTGTTTGAGAATAGAGTGCTGAGAAGAGCGTTTGGACCTAAAATGGAGGTAGTGACAGGAGGCTGGAAGAAAACTGAGTAATGAGAAACTTCGTAGTACTTATCGCAGAATAGGCCTACTATTGGATAATAGAATGAAGTAGGATGAAATGGAGCATGCGAGATTCATGGGATGGGAAAGGCATTCGTACAAAATTGAATTAAGAAAAAAAAATACCCGAAGGTAAGTGACAACATGGGAAGGCGCGCACGTATATGAGAGGATAATATGAGAATTGATCTGAAAGAAATCAGGTGAGAGTGTATTTATTGTAATCAGAACACGAACAGATGTTGGGCTGTTGTTGACACTGTAATGAATATTTGCATTCCATATAGAGGGGAATTTCTTGTCGCAATTATTAAGTGTTAACTTGGAGAGGATCTGATGCTTGTCCTTAGTTATTTGTAAATTAACGGAGTAGAGCCCACCTGATTAGTTAACTCTCGGCTGAGTGCTGGTAAGACTGCTTGTTCAATACTGCAGCTTTTCCACGTTGCACCCTCTCTTCTGAATGTGTATAAGGCAGCTACAAGAGGAATTGGGAGTTGTGAAGATTACCTGCTCTTACGTGCAATATAGGGGCACCAGCTGAATAAGAACAACCCAACATGACCTTGGTCGAGCGGTGGGCCGTGGCTGAACGATGGGCTATTGTTTCGTTATTACATAGAAATTAATTGCTTTTAAAATAAGGTGAAATTACAAAATTACGTAGCATTTATTTCTGCTGATGTCAGATCACATTACAAAACGGAACTCTTTACGATTATATTCTTTATATTAGCAATGGACGCTCGGCAATGCATTAAGCTCTATTGTTTGGAAAGCAGTACATATGCAAATAGCTTCTAGTGTTTCAGAACACACCCTTGATACAACTAGAGCATTCTAGCGGTACGCGAAGGCGACTATCATGCTGATGCACGATTGTTCCAAGTACACGTCACGTCATGGTTACTGCTCATCGTGCTCCACCATTAACCTCTCGTAGACAACGGAGTCATGATGCAAGATGTGACGTGTAGACATCGTGATCAGGTAGGCTGCTGTTCTGCGGCCTTTGGAATACGACATTCAACTCTTGCTACATACCTGTTTGATAAATAAAATTTTCTTAAATATTGTAATACAGGAAAAAGAAGTAACGCTAGATAGAAGGTAGCAATACGTATCACAGAAGGAGAAGGTGTGATAGACGGAGGATAAGAATGCGTATGAAAATCAGAGAAAAAACATAGTGGAGAAAAGACCAAGACCAATTTGAGAGGTAAAAGAAATCTTTTAGATCGAGTTTGAAGAATCAAGAAGAAACGGCAGGAAGAAGAGGAGGAAAAATGTGTTTAATGAAAAGAACAAAGAGGTCTTCATTGAAGGAAGAATACAGGAGATTGAGTGATAGTTTTTTAAGAAGTCCTTGTCTCATGGTTACCTAGCAGATCACCCAGCTTGTAGACGCATGAAACAACAATGCTTGCATCCGCTAATTTGTCGTCGGCATCCGGTATATTGACTGCTAAACTTTTGCCTTCATGGCTACTTCAATTAAGATCGGTGCAACAGATAGTCCGCCGCGTCTTCAGCAGAACCTGACCGCATTCGTTCAGTTATGTAAAACTGTCGATTGACCGCGGTACTGGGACCACTTGTTAATATAGGTCAGCGTATGAAGTTATTATTAAAGTAGTTGAGGCGGCATCTGAGTGTGTGGAGATGAAGACGCTTCTGATGATGGCATTTTAGTAATGTTTTTGACCCCATTCGGAGAGAAGGTTTATATTTTGAATTAAGAAGAATAACTTTAAAGTTATTGGGTTGTAGTGACTAAGATGCGCAGTGTAAATCATCCCCTTGCCTCAGTCTCAGAATCACTGTCACAGTCGAAGGTAGGTTGACCTAGTTACAGCGGTATAATCATTAAATCTTAGGTGGAGAAAATTTTGTTACCAGGTTTAAGAGCAGTTTCTTTAATTCTGGTTCTTAAGTTTTGGTGTGCTTTTGCGCCTTATTTATTAAGATACTGCGTCGTATCTGTAGGGTGATGAGTGTGTAATGAACTGGAAAGACTGTGGAAGAAGGCGGTTTTTCTAATATGTTCTCGGGAGGGCTTGAGAAACAACACAATAATTCTCAGGCTAGCCAATTTCCATGCCGAGATATGAAGCCAGGACCTCCCAGATGAGAATTAGGAATTCTGTTCTACTCTACAGTGATGTTCGGAGTTTAACCCTTTAAAAGCCTGTGGTTCGTATGTATACCATAAGCTTTAATACTTAAAAACTCTATATTTTGCCACTGTGTGTGTTGCATACCAACTACAGAGTGTTTGTTTTCCTACTTGACCGATAAGCGCCTGCCCGACGCTCTAGTGAGTTTTTACTAGACTTTCTAAATGTTATTATCACTGCGATCGTTTGTCTTGCTCCCGTTATCGATTGTTAAATTTCGCCGAGGCTTGACGTAGGACGGAACGCTGGCAGAGTGTCGGGCAGAGTGTTGGGTCGGCGCTTATCGGTCAAACAGGAAAAGAAATGTGGCTGCAACATTAAGTGATTGGTCTCTGTAATGGAGACCACATTTGTTGTGTGAGGTAGGAAGTGAATAATTAAATATTGTTTCCTCCTCCTTCCCCTTCTTCCTCCTCTTCTCCTCCTTCCTGTTCTTCCTCCTCTTCTTCCTCTTCATCTTCCTTCTTTTCCTCCTCCTCCCCTCCCCTCCTCCTTCCCCTTCTTCCTCTTCTTCTTCCTCTTCATTCTCTTCTTCTACTCCTCCTCCCCCTTCCTCTTCTTCCTCCTCCTCTTCCTCCTCTTCTCTTCTTCTCCTCCCCCTCTTCCTTCTTATTTTCCTTCTCCTCCTCCTCCTCCTCCTATGGCGAAACAGCCCAATATCAGGCCTTGACCTCCTGATTATATACTCTAAATCAACGTCAGTCTCTTCCTGTATTGACTCATGACATTACAACTCAATCGACTGTAAATCCCATCCCCCAATGTCATTTTCGCTCTACCTCTGTTACCAGTGATGTTCTTCTTTGAGACGTTACTAGGCCCTCTTAACTGATACCGTTAAATAAATGTGCCTTTCTTCAAACTTCTTTTCAAATGTCGTTATTTGTTGATGCTCAGTGACCTTTATAGTCTTTGAATGTTGTCATTGCGCTGAGTTTTTCAAATTATAGACAGCAGACTGCAAAACTGAGAAGAGCAGAGTTATGCTAATCGCATCGCGTTCTTCAACTGCTCCAATATTCTTGGGCCATGTTATACGTAAATTCTCGCTTCCACGCTTCTCAAGATGAATTCCTTTTGTAGCACCCGACATGGCTTCCCTCCCTCTCTTCCTCTCTTACGACTATCCCCGTTTTCATCCATCTGGAAATTTCATAATGAAAACTGCGTCGCCATGGAATATTGGCTTAATTGTGCATGTTTTGATGAATAATTAGAAGGTAGCACTCGTGAACCAGTCCTTAGAACTGCTAATTTCTTAGTAAGTTTTGTTTTTGGCGGATGTGGGTCGCGGAGAGGCGGGGGAGGGGAGTCGTAGTGTTATTTATTGAGAAGAAAAGAATTTTTAAGCGTCAGTAAACATCCCCCTTCCATAGCTCTGTAGTTAAGAAATGGCGCTATTCTAAAAACGTTTTTATTTCAGTTGTAAATTATAAACTGCCTGCTTTTATATGCGAACAGGCCTCTTTAGGTAGGGGTGCCCAAAACACTCATATAATCTAAGCCTTCGGCTATTATGCAGCCCACTTATTTAACCGGTTAAGAAAGTTCTAATTTTAATGATTATGTATTTTCATCATCAGGGTTACTAAGTTCTGTCGCTAACGTCTGTAGTATATCTTACCTCGGGCATGTCTTTGTGCTTGTCTGTGACTTTTGCTATTTTCAAATTGAATTTGCTGCGTGTTGCATTCTTTTAAATTGTTACCCTCTAAACTGTTAAGGTGTGAACCAGCGCTCCGGAAGAGGCTGCAGTGCCCACCCCACCCCCACCCCCACACCCTACCTTCGGAATACTGTTAAAGTTACTTTCACTGTAAAGATTGAGGCAACATTTTCTTTCGCAACGTTAGAACCTACCTACCACACCACTGGGGCCGCACACTTCAAAACCCCACATTCTTAATATTCGCTATCGTGGAATCTTAACCTTTTAAAGCCTACTGGTTACGTGATGCACCAACAGGTTTAACATTCAGCAATCCTACGTTCTGCCCACACTGTGTTTATGTGTTTTGTATTTATCTAAGAACAAACAGCGACTTGTGCCACTTACAGCACAAACTGATTGGTTTTTATAACCGAGATGAAAAGTGTTTACTGCGCGGTACGAACTGGGGCTTTAAATAAAACAGTCTGCGCTTCGTCTTTAAAGGGTTAAATATAAAAAAAATAAAATTCTTACGCGTTTTTCCAAATTGAATGGTTATAATAAAACCGAAATATGTTGTCCACCAGTCAAATTACTTCCAAGTAAAACTAAAACAGAATGCTTATGCGTTTCATCCTAACTGTATGCTTATAATGAAACTGAAATGTGTTTTCCAGCAACAGAATTCATTCCCAGATAAAACCAGTTCCCTTATAGGTTACGGAACGACATGGTAACCGCTGAAGAGGTGAACTGTCGCCGAATGAAATGGCATGTACGCGTATAGCGTAGGATACGTTGGCCACCGCAAAGAGGAAGGCCGTCGTGACCTGTTTCGAGATACTTTCCTAGCATTTCTTTGAAACTGTAGAGCAAAGCCACAAATGAAGTCAGAAACATCCAGCACCGAGGCAGAGAATTGAATCAACTAAACTCTCGAATGGAAGTTGACCCGTCACCGCTAAGCCTACCTGCTCTGTATTTTATGCTGAAAGTATGTTTACGTAATCCAGAGATATGATTTCGGATATCGCTGTGCTAGACGGATCGTTGGTTAGGTTTAACGGCGTGTTTTTGTTTCAGATTGCCTGCATCTGCAGCTGTACAGGGACAGCAAAGACCGCTACAAACAGGGACAGACAAAAGCATCCCTCTCCCTTCAGCATTTCCTGGGAGTGGAGTCCGGTGAGTTGGGTGGCTGTGAAGGACAGTAGCTAAGAGTAGGAAAAATATAATGACTAATTGTTTAATATAATCGACAGTGAATGTTTAACGAATAGAGCACATATACAATTATAAAAAAAAACTAAAGAAAAAACTTGTATAACCCTTTCCGATCTACGCACAACACATCTCGATTAGACGAACTAGACTTAATTGTAATAATTCACCAACAATCTTGGTATTTACACAGTTACTTTACATTAAAACATTGAACGAACAATACTTCTTTGGAGTTTTGGATATTCAGCCAGACAAACGTGGCCTGCCTTCATTCAGCTGTTAAAGTCAGTCTTTGTAAATAACTAACATGACGCACAATTCTTTTTCGTGTATGTTTATTTCTATTCTCTACATGTTTGTGCGTCAAGTTGGTTATTTACAAAGATTATAACGAGATCCACGGTCAACAAAACATAAAGTTAAAGTCAGCTCTTCCTGTTTTTAAACAATAGATGTTAGGTTTACACCTTATAATGGAAGAATTCTTTAAATAGCATTCCCCTGCTTTCAGGCTTTACTCTAGACAAGGAATCCAATACAATCGCCATTATCTGCCAGGATGTTACTGTAATTCTTGCATTCGATACCAGGGAGAGACTTATCCAATGGCAGGTCAAGATTTCCAGCAACCTAGGAGAAGGTAAGTGACGTTATTCAGTGTACCGTCTTCTGGCACGCGATGTCGCGCAGTGTGGTATAAATATGTGGACGTTTCGGAAGAACATTTTTCCTCCATCATAATGTCAAATTTACAAAAACGTCCGTTTGTGAGTCCCGGCAGCTATATGAATTGTGTCGCTATAATAACTTACGACTCCGGATGCAGAGGGAACTGATCACGGATGATCTTTCCAACAGATCAGCAGTTTCTGATACAGATAACATCAGCACCCCCCAAGGCAAAGATAGCCAGCGGTCCCGCCCGCCTTCACGTACAGGATCAGCGTTTCTGCATCACTACCGGAGTGCCGCCCCGATTGATCGGCTTCTGGGAGATTGGGCAGCTTAGGTGAGTATCTGCCGTTGGCATAAGTGGTCCTTGTGGAGCTCTGGAATCCACTGGATAACACATGTTTCTTGAGGCTTCAGAAATGGAATGAAAATGTGAAAGGTTTGGGTACATAATTATGGTGCATCGTTCGTCTGTGGTCTCTGAAATTATTTTGGTATAAAAACTTTTAAATACTGGATATCTGGAGAGCGTCTTAGAGTTGCTCTTATTAGGTACAAATATATTTTATTCGGAAATTAAACCATTTTCATTGTCACAGATTACGTTCTTCAAAACATTACAGTGAGTTTAGGTGTTTTTTTGTGGGGGGGGGGGTTTATGAGTATCGTGCCACCCCTCTTCAGAATTCCTTAACTTTCTGTTGTAAAGATTACGAACCAGAGTGCAAAATGAACCTCTGAGGTGGAAGTAAAAGGTAACAAATGAATGCCGGCACAGGCAATGAAGAAACGAAATGAAATCTTGGGCTCACTACTGCCAAAAATTGTTTTAATTCTCTACTGGCAAAGATGTCTTCTTCACATTCGCATTGTCACCTGTTCAAGGCGCTACGGAGTGGTTGAGGGGCGATTCTGTTTCGAGGGCGGGTCACGCTGCGGTAGGGGCGAAGGTCTTCATGTTTGTGTGACAGACCAGGGGGAGGAAATCACCCAGACCTTCCAACTGGCAGCCCAGGGAAAACTGGCTACTCGACGGAGACCTGTGTCCAGGAAAATGTCTGCCATGGACAGTCCTCGTAAGCAGATACACTCCAGACCTGACACTAGACACTCGGATCTCAGCTGCACAGAGTCCTTCCAGCAGCAGGTGCTACCCTCTGCCGACATGAATCGCAGTCTGTTCTGTGAGACTGAGACGTGTTGCGCATGCTCTGCTACTGAGAGCGCCCACGAAGCGTCGCGACACGCCAGCGCTGAAGATCTTTTGTGTCCTTGTAGGTGAGTTCGCGTTTAGTGCAGTACAAGTCAGGTGTTTCAGAAGTATTAAAGTTGTAGCTGGACTGTAATAAGCGTGTTTTCTGCCCCAGCAGAGGTCCTGTTAAAGATTATTTTCCTCCGCCCATCTCAGTAAACGCGATAAGAACTTGAAGTGATGGACATATTTTCATGAGATTTTTAAGTTTAAAAGTGTTTGATCCATTTGTTAAAATCGGACAAAAGTTACTGACACTTGACTCACATGAAGTGACCTATCAGCATTTCAGCTGTCATCGATCTTGTAACTCGCAAAACATTTTCAAGGCGGAAAATTTAAATAATGAAAGTTGCAGAGCAAAATGAAAGACATAGTTTATGACTAGCACATTTTTGTAATGAGGGAATGCACTGTTGTATGCTGTTCATTACTGTGATTGCATGAAGCAAAATATTTAAAAATTTAGTTTCCAACCGACTGGGATGTGAAGCTGACCACTCACCTCAGTGCAGTGCCCAGGTCAGGAATGGGTGAAGCTGTATCCCCACTACAGCCAGCATAAACTGTTTATAATGAGAAAGTTTAAAATTCAGCCAATTCTGTACGTGTGTGTTGCACTTGGCTATTAAGCTATCTCATTCAGTATGCTGGATAAACAAGGAAACAGGTTTCAATTCTTCCAGGCAGGCACAGGAAATTATTTTCTTCTTCAGATCTTCCAGACTGTCTCTGGAGACTAACCAAACTCTTATTTAATGGGTATTAGGATCTTTTTTCCCCAGAGTGTGACACTGATGCCTTACCTCCATCAAGTGTGAGATTAAGAAGGAGCAGGCTCTGTGTCTGCTTCCCTTACTTGCCTTCATGGCATGGTGTTCAACAAAGCATAGCATTGTACTCTACTGCAATTAATTACAGGTGTTCAGGAAAAGACAAAAAGTTTTAGAACAGCCAGTAATCCAACCCCTGTTTGAACCAGGTGCTTCCAATTACAAGTTTAGGACATTACAGTTAAATATGCGCAAATGATTCCATCGTGAATTATTGTTCCAGGACTACTGTATAGAAGGTGTGTGTGTGTGTGTGTATAAGCATGCATGCATACTTAATTAAACCCAGCCTTTCTAATATAAAAATACCTAAACAAACAAATTCCAAGGTGGAGCTAATGTGAAACTTCTTTTTTGTTTTATGCTGTAGAGCAACACATGATTGAGTGCTTTTCATTCAATAATGCAACAGAATTGTTACCTGGAAATCTGAATAAATGCTGCATTATTAAACCCATTTAGTGGCTGCATGGAGCCACTGTGATGTATGTATACACCATCACAATAAAATGGTAATTGAGTCAGTCTGATTGTTCAATCCATTGTGTTCTAATGTATTATGTTTTTATGGATGAAGCTGAAATTGAAAAAGTATACAAGATTTTAATTAACTAAATGTTCCCATCTGTTGGTAAATTACTTTTAATAGCATTTTAAAAACAGGGTTCATCGAGGCAGTAGTTCACCATTCTGGTCTTCAGCTGAATCTGCAGCTGGGCACCACCATGCAGACTTGGACAGCAACTATGGCTGTGGTGATACAGCATCTGTCACAGAACTTCCAGATCACTTTCACCATCAGGTATGATTTATGTCATACAATTACATAGCAGAATATGTATTCCTAGAATTTGTCTTGTTAACCAAAACTACTCTTATATGTTTGTTAATACATTATGTCCCCCGTATCATACTCATTTCTGATGGTATGTTCAATGAATTTTCCATTTTTCTGATAATTTTGATGAATAACACAATTTATGTTCTTCTTAAATCCCAGTAGCATTAGGAGAGCTACTGACAGCATCTTCCTTGCCAGACCTACTGAGAGGTAGACACTAGACTAGATAAAATCAGTCTAGTGGTTGTGTCGATAATCTGGTAACTCCCCACTAAAAAAATTCAAACACATCCATACTTTCAGACCTTGAAAAGATGGAATTAGTATGTGAAGTTGTTACCATGCTTGATGGCCATGAAATGCAGTAATAAAAGAGCAGTGAGGAGATGAAAAGGTAAAGAGGAGAGAAATTCTACCATTTTTATTGTTCTCTAACATAGTGGCAAAGCTAGTTTGTGCTTTATTATAAAGTTTTGTGTCTTGCAAAGCAGTTTTCACAGCTGCTTATCTGTATGCACAACTGTACTTATATCTGTTTCTCTTTACAATGCATTTTTGTGTATCATTGTTTGTTCAACAGTTGTACCATAAATCTGGAACTATAAGCAAAAAGGATGGAATTGGCTCGTATTCATAAAATATGTTCTGTGTGTCCACCATTGTGATTGATTCCCAAATGCATATGAGGTATCCAGTCAGCAGTCACATGGTAGATGGTGTCAGAGGTGATAGTGTTACATGTGTTGATGATGCACTTCAAAATATGTGCTACACTCCGAGTTTCCACTGTGCAGACCAACGCCCGCAAGTAACCCAAGATATAAAAATCAAACAGGATGAGACTGATGCACCAGCCATTCCATGGGCCCATGACTTCATGTCAAATGACCAGGGAATTGCCAGTGCAGCCATTCTGTTCCATATCCTGTGGCTCCAGACTTATGGGACATTTTGTACATCAAGCCACTGCCCATAAATGACTTATGCTGTTTTGGTTTCTTTGATTTAATTTAGCTCTTCATTTACATGAAGATACATGTGCAGGAATTACTCTAAAAATAAGGCCATTTTTGAGGTTCTGACAGCAGTGGCAAGGATTGTTGTCTTCTAGGATGCTCCATTATGTAGTGGGGTGGAAGAGTACAGAATTTCAGATGAGCATGATGCCCCATTGTATGTTGCTTGTATTGGCAACACATTTCTGTGAAATGTATGTACACTTTTACAAGACCACACAGCAGGCTTCAAACACAAGTTACTGTTTGTAGGGTCTATTGATGTGTTTTTGTAATTTTATACCTTAATCTTCAAATCCTGTCACCTAACTCACATTAATGTGAATTGCAATAATTTTTGCTTCCCCCCCCACACACACACACACACACACACACACACACACACACACACACACAGGCACAAAAATAAACCATCTTACTGTCAGTTCCTTGTCATAAAAGTATGAAACTGAATCTCTGATTTCCTTTTCCTTGTTGCGCTTTTTCTTCCTTCGTCTAGTTTTTATGTCTTTAGAATCACCAAAACATAAATTATCAAACAAGAATACACAGATATATTTGGTTTTGTATAGTCTTATCATGCTGTGAATTCGATAAATGTAAATGATTTTTTTTTTAAGCTTGTGGTTCCGTGCATCGTAATTCAGTGTCAATAAAAATCCAACAGATGCAACAGTATGCAGATATTTACTTACTGTAAATCTACTCTACATGTTTCGGGTGTCACAGCACCCATCATCAGGAGTATTAAAAACTGTATCCGTAGCCACCGGT
>Ga0123355_10015847_pt1 | contig 11858 bp, 9 predicted proteins | sample TergutEmb28metaG_3_FD_89872 | JGI IMG/M metagenome (GOLD analysis project Ga0123355, IMG submission 89872) | Embiratermes neotenicus P1 segment gut microbial communities from Petit-Saut dam, French Guiana - Emb289 P1 | ecosystem: Host-associated > Arthropoda: Insects > Digestive system > Gut ... | reverse complement strand
TTAAGAGGTGACAGATGTATACACAAGTTTACAATGACAACCTGATGTGAAGAAACTTGGATACAGGTGGAAGGATAATATTAAAAATACCTTGAACAAGGTATAAAGTTGTAGGCTGAATTGATGGGATTCATAGTAGGGGGTCAGTGGCAGAATCTTGCAACACTGTAATAAACAGTTGCAGTTTATAAAAGGTGGGAAATGCATTTACCAGCTTAGTGAATATAAGTGTATGAAGAAGGACTGTATGGTATGAAGTAATGACGGTAACGATGTAGATATCCGGGCAGGATTGATTATTGCCATGTTATTGAGATGGAACTGGTACATGAAGGATCACTAAAATTTTGAAGTTTGCTAATTTGTTTAGAGACTTTTGTCACTGCTTAAAACTAAACCAATAGTTTAGTATAAATTGATAACAGAAGTGTTTTTCTTTTATGCAAGTAGTAAGGAATAAAATGCAATGAATTGCAGCTTTAGAAGGTTCATTCAGCGTAAACCAAACAGTCTGCATTTCTGAAGAATTTTTTTTAACCTAACAGTCTCCAGACACATTGATTTCAAACCAAGCAGTCTCTAGTTTTTGGAATCAAACACAACATTCTCAATTATACAGACTAAAATAACTGAAATGCAGTATATATTCCAAAATTTTAACATTAGTTTGCTTTTAAGAAAGAAAATTGTGCATTAGACTATACATAATAATGAGGTTTTTTTTAAAAAATTTTTTAAATAGCATAGCAATTACATAAGACAGTTTTATGCTCTACTGAAAAGCTGATGAACGTAGAGAAAAGCTTGGTTGGATTGTAGTGATCTTAAGGATAATTTAACAGTTCTATTTGGACTGGTTTTTGCTTAGTTTTATAAACAACATTTTTTAAATGCTTAAACATTGTTCATGTTTAAACATTCAAACACCCCTTCCTCAGGGAAAAATTACTGCTTTTTTATTTACTTTGACATTTTTACAATCATTTTTACAACTCTTTTCTTTGAATCTATTATTAATCTATATTGTACAAAAGATAATTTCCCCAAACACAAAAACACGTGCACAAGACAATCACATTTCAACTACTCTGAGTAGCCAAGTATGCTTATTTGTATTCTCTGTTATTTGCTACAGTGGTCTTTTACATACCATAAGATCTGAAGTTGAATTAGCAAACTTTATGCTGATTTCTCAGTTATATGGTTTCTTATACATTATTATTGTTATTATTATTCTGAAAGGCACACATACTGCATGGAAACGATATGTCATTCTGGCCATGACACTTTCAAAGTAGTACATCACACAAAGAGCACTGTGTCAGTGGAACAATAAAACATAATACTATGTGGTACTTGTAGGAATGTAATGGATGTAACATAAAACAATATAAACTTATATTAAAAAATAACACATGCCCAACTGAGGAATAGGCAAACTATGTATGGCCCTTATTGAAACAATCACTCCATGCTCCTCATTGTTATTTACAAATCTTGTTGGAAAACTTTCACTTGAACTAAAACAAATGACAGCAAATAAGACTCTATCAAAGGTGTATACAGACTCATTGCATGCCAATATTTTTTTTCCCTCCATAATCACAACCACATGAATCATCATTGTCTAAACAAAAAAAATTTGTAGTAATAATGAAGCATTATAGATATCAGAAAATTAATTCTGGGTATTTTAACACCACATTTTATGGTTAGCTAACATCTACATATAGCTAAATGTGCTGTGCTTCATGATGTGAACATCTGCAATCACCATTATAACACAGGTCATCCGAAACCTCATTCCATTGACATTTAGTATGGGCTTCATCTGAAGCACACTGAGTGAAGTGTGAGGCATTGATTTTCCATATCTTCATGTATTTTTTTTTGTACAAAATTAAACAGTCTACAAATATGTGTATTTGTCACTTTTCTCCTCATTTGTGTCCTATAACTTCATAACACAATTTATATTTACTTACAGTCCACATACGTACAGCATCATGTGCAGTAACTGCTCCCAAGGATAGTGCTCAAAGTCACACAGTATTCAGTCTATAAACAACAATCTTCTTGTTTGTTCTTCTTTGATTTAATACAGGTTATATATAGATAACAGAGCAGATGTGTTTAAAAGTGGAACATTCCAAGAAACATTTGTGCCTTTTATAAGTACAGATGTTGAGTAACCAGAAATTTGTATCTTATGTCACAAGAGAGAGAAGTATTAAAATTTTAATGTGTTTAAAATGATGTAATTTCGGTTAAAAACCATGCTACTTTGTAATTATGCTTGATGGAATATACTTTCTTGATTTGTTACAATCATGCAACTGGTTCCAGGATGCCTTCACTTGTTTTTAAAAGATTAGAAGAACAAACACAATTAACAATTTAATAAAATGCAGTTTGCGATCCCAGTCACTTATCAGCAGTGTCCATTAATATCGCATTTGCACTATTTATGAAAATCACATTATCAGGTCTAGCTGTTTGTGATGCTATCTTAGAATCTGGATTCATGTTGGAACTGCTCATACTATTTGAGCCGTTTAAATCCAGCACCATCCTGACCAAGCTTCAGTTCTTCATACAGGGATGGAGCGACTTCTGTTTGCTGAGGTGGGACATGAAGGGTCTCTTGCTTCCATCCCTGTTGTGTTTGTATATGGCTACCTGCAGGATTCACACCATTGGCAGTCCCATTGGCCACTGCATTGTCTCCCTGGCTGGCAGCAATCTGCAACAGAATCTTCCTATTTTAGTCTGGAGAAAGAACACATATGTTCCTGTCGATGACTCAATATGGTCTGCCTGCACAAATTAGCTGATTTATCATAGGAATATTCATCAAACTTATGGTTCAATTGCCAGCAGGAGCAAGAGATGTTCTCTTCTTCAGCAACATCTAGACAGGCTCTGGAGCTCATTCACCCTTCTTTTGAATAGGCACGTAGGGTGCTTGCCGCAACAGTACACCATCTGGGGTGTGAAGCTGACCACTCATCTCTGTTTAGTGCAGAGGTCAGGAATGAATGAGCTACACCTCCACTTCCAAACCATGCCTTCGTGGCAAGCACAGGAACAACTTTACTTTTTACATTTAACTTATAACTGGGTCAAACATTATTTTCTTTTTTAATTTATGAAATGTTTCCCAGAGCAGAGAACTTTGAAAAAAGAAATCCTGGGACATTGTGACCTATAGTTTATATCATGAAGCAATATTCTGTACATTGTGTCATTTGTGAGTGGTTCATGTAGTGAGACTGTCAGTGTGTGGACTGTTTAGCATGGATGTATTTGATACAGTTAACAGGTCAAAACAGAAATACTGAGAGGAAAGCATGTCCCAGTGATGTTTTGTCCACATGGACTATCCTGGGATGAAATGTGAGTCTCTACTACAGGCAGCTGTTGACTGACTTCATGATATAGAAATGTTGCAGAGTCAGATTTTGAGGGGTTGTAGGTATGTAATGTGTATCCAAATTAAGATCACCAAACAACTTGTGATGTGGATATTTAATATCATAATTCATTCAAGTCTATTTCAGAGAACAGACACATGACTTCTCTATTATGTGTTTCTTTAGGAATGGAACACATAAAGCATGGACACAGCACATTGCTGGGCCTAAATACACAATATATGACTTTACTATACAACTTACATGTATATGATCCATGTTGACCTCACGCAAATAGCTAGGATTCTCAAACGCAACTCCTCCAGATGACTTGTGACCCAGCATGCGTCTTTTTCGCATAAACCAAACAGCACCAATGATGATAGCAGCAACAATAATAAGTGCAAGAACAACTCCTACAGCCACACCTACAGAAGAGCTGTCATTACCTGTTGGGAAAGGGAAACAAAGCATTACCTTAGTGTTGCTGTATCAACATAAAGGGCAATGTGGTAGGTAGCAGTACAACGGGGCATATAAAATACCTGAAATCATAACATATATATTTATACATTCATTCTACTACCACATATCTGAATTTTTAGTTATTTAGTGGCTGAATCATGGTTCAATTCATGGCAGGGGCAGAGGATTTTTGTCATCTCCAAAACATCCAGGATGACTCTAGGCCCACCCAGCCTCCCACTCAGTAGTTATTAGTTACCAGATAAATTGGCTGGGGCATGAAGTTGACCACTCACCTCAATCTAATGCCAAGGTTAAGAATGTGTAGAGTTATACCTCCATTCCCCCATATGCCTACATGATTTTGTGTTTAAGTAAGTGCAGGGACAATTTTACCTTTACTTTTATATCCTCCAAATATACATAATAGTGTATAAGCATCTTGGGTTAATCGTGAAGTTGGATGAAAAGCAAATTTTTATGATGAATACTATCAGAAAATCCTTATAGAATGGCATAAGAAGACATATAATATTTCTAAGGGTGACATTCCTAAATATACAAACATGTGGTATTGGAATTACTGTAATAACGTGCCCATCAAATTTAGGTTTGAACAGACTTGGAATCCCTGATAGTCGTAATGGTTTGTTCAATTGGGACATTATCGTATTATCAGTGTCATAAGTTCCAACATTCAAATTTACATTTTCTGCAGAAGAAAGTCAAAACAGACCCCCACCCTCTTCCCCAAAAGGATTTAAAGTTAAAAAAAAAAAATACACTTTGCAGTGCCAAAATATGTGCATGAAGTCATTACATATTAATAGTAAGTGAAAGGAAAGAGGAGCACCACGTTTTATTAGGCAAGTAGCCATTCCTTTACTGATGTTACACTGTTTTATTATTGAAACTCCATTCAGTCAGTACATCACGCAAACCATTTACATGGACAAATGACAACAAACGAACCATTCACATGGACAGATCAGCCATTGTGAAGTTCATTCATATACAATAAAATTCCAATTTGGTTGTGGAATAATTTTATCCATTTTATTATTTGGCAGTACTGATCATTTGTGGGCCGGGTAGCTCAGTTGGTATAGTGACTGACCATGGGCTGGACAGTCTGGGATTGAAACCCAGTGGGGACGAGATTTTCTGCCTGTCCAGAGTGGTCCTGGGGCCCACCGAGCCTCCTGTAAAATAGATATGGGGCCTTTCCTGGGCATAAAGTCCGGCCGGGGCGTGCTGTTGACCACTCACCCCCTTCTAGTATTGCGGTCATGGAAGAATAGAGCTATACCTCTACCCACCCTCTGGGCCACACCGGGCCTGTAACGGGATCACTTTACCTTTATCTTTACCTTTTACTAATCATTTATATTAACTTGATTTTTATATAGTTTGTTAGTGTGTCCACATTACTGCCCATTCTCTGAAAAACACTAACCATATAACTAAAAGGCACTAAAATTTTAGTCCAGTAATAAAAAACTCATTTTTGTTCAGCTCATTATGAATGCTACATTATGCTACTGAATAGGAGAGAACCACAGACCATGAGAATTTCAGTGTTATTTGTCTTACCTAAGCTAGCAGCAGATGTGATATATTTGTCACTAGTTGTGAAGCGAACAGCATCTGTTAATATGCTGGTGCCGAGATGATTCCCTGCTTTAATAAAACATTCATATGCTGACCCCTCCTTCAAGCCTGTGATGCGCAGACTTGTTGCTTTCGTGTCATTCTTAAAGGGAGTGCGAGAACCTACTTGCTTCCAGAAAACTCTGCAAAAGATTGATTTGGCATCAGAGTCTTCCATGTGTGGCTGATCCCACTACAATATATATCTTTCAAATGTCCAATAACAGTAGCATACACAGACAATAGTCATCAGTGCGAGTTTTGAGGTTTTTGCATCAGTGTTTAGTCAGAGATTCAGTTTTGGGATATGATGCTCTATGAATTGGATCCCAGCATTTCAAGGCAATGTAGTGGCCTCATCTAGAACAGTCAAATTGTCCAAGACTTTTCTTGGATAATTAGACCCTATGTTGCCTGAGATTTGATTTCCCATTAATGCAGTGTTGTATCCCAGAGGAACAGAATACTCAATAATAAACTATTTTTAGGCACCGTATCACATGGGCAGTTCCATTTGGTGCTGAAAGATTATGATCTATAGATGAGTATGGTACTCCCTTACTGACTTCATAATAACCACATACTTATGTATTCTTTACACAAAAGTGCAAAAAGTGAATAAGTAATAGGCAGGACATTCCAGTCTATCTGCATGTGTCAGCAACGAAACTGCTCAAAGAATTATGATAACATCTGTCACTGAGCGAATGGTCTATTAAGAAAGTGCATATGAATTTCAATTTAGCTGGTATTGATAGAGTATAAGACAAGCTTCACATTAAGCCCATATTCAAGTAAGGCCGGTAAGTAAAAAGTCGGTACACAGCACAGAATTTACAAATAAGTTCCAAAAAATAAGGTAATGAACACACTGATGCAAATAACTTCATTCTGACTTTGATGTATATAGGTACATGGGTGGTACATAGTACACATCAGACCTGTACATAGTCACCATTGACATTTAAGGCTTTGTCTTGCCATGGCACAAAGGCTCGTATTCTGGCATAGTCACACATTGTAGCTAGGAGGTGACCACATGCTTCATGTTGACATCTATTACAACTTGCCTTTCAGCCACATATTTCTTAAGGAATCCAAAGAGACGGAAATTACTGACAAATTGACATGTAACTACCTACAGTCCTATGTCTGGAGGTTATGTTACACCCTCCTTGGAGTGCTGATCTTGCACCCAGGATTATAGGAAAGTAGGTGCCATTTCTGCATCTCAGGTTTTCTTACAAAATCCCATGATGATAAACTGCCTTCATCTAGGGACTTCTAAAGATTTTTGAAGTGGCTGAACATTTTTTGAGTTCACTGCCATAAAATGAACTGGAAGTACTCAATGTTGTACACAGCAGAACACTAATTTAGCATCTGATGGAGAGTTATTGTTATACATGTTTTTAGGGACAGAATTACTTCAGAGATTCAAACCTTTTGAGATAGACAGCACAATCATCAGAGTATATGAGAACTATTTAATAATCATGGGATTTGCCTCAGAAGATATTAATTTTTAGCAGCACCATTGTGAGAACCTCTTGCCAGAATCACTTACCGGTACATTTCGACAGTGTTGGGATTCTTGACCGGTGGGTCCCACCTCAAACGAACGGAATGAAGATCAATCACCTCCACATGGACATTCTGTGGTGGTCCAGGCAAGCGATCTAAAACAACATGATCATAACTTAGAAAAGGCGAATATCCAGTGTAAAATTCAAAGCAAATTGTCACATGACTTTAACAACATTCAGACAAGGAATGTAGTGACTTCACATTTGAAAAATATTATGTGTCTCAAAGTTCTAGAGATTTCTACAGTAACTACCACCAGGACACAAACATCTGTTTGTATTAATTCAAGTGGACCACAATATCCACTACAGTTTATAGCTAATTTTGAACTCATTAAAGGGAAGAAATGACAGATGTGTAACTGCCATTGTTAGTTACTTTGGTTTCACTGGTTACCACATTATGTTATAATTACCTCTACCCTCATGGAAGCAGGACATGATCTGTTTGGTATATGATAACACACAGAACTTGTTGTTGAGGAGAGGTTCACCCCGACACCAATCAAGACAACGCCGTGGCACTCCCCACTGGGCACAACAGCTGCGATGGTCAGAACCATCTGCACAAAGAAGCACCAGTTATCAATTTGTTTTGCATTTTAGAGATTTCATTTTCAGGTTTCATATAAGCCACCTTTCAAAGTGACCTCATATTTAATTTAATTATTCAATGAATGTAATAGGTACATACTAGTAATGCATTCTGAAGATTGAATTCAAACTTCTTTAAGAATATGGATTGAACTGGAATATCCAATACTCTTTGTAGAGAGGACTCCTAGTAATTTTCTTCTTATGCTGCCCACAATTAATTCCACCTTAATTCCTCGATTTTACACCATTTATCTCTTTCTTAGGAAATGTATAACAAATAATTTTTGCATTTAACCCTTTGACACCTAATGACCACTACAGTGGTCGTACCGCACCGCTAACCTCTAAACGTTTCATTTTATATATTTATTCAACAAATATAGGTACTGAATATTTTAAACATGGTATACGCTCTCCGTTTGTTCCTCTTCAAAATGCAGTTTGTTTCATAACTCTAACATATTTGATTCCTGTATTATTCACATTCTATGTAGAGGGTGTGCTAAAATTAAAAATTTAATTCTGGCGCCAAAAGGTTAACTTGCAGCAGCAAAATGTTTAAGGCAAGAATGTACCACTGAAAGTGCTAACTGAGCTATGTCCTCTAAGTGAATGGCATGAAAATGAAGATCACTTTAATGTGTGCGTAGTAACAAATGGGTACATACTGGGTTAGTTCCATATAAAAATAATTACTGTGTGTTCCTCTGACATAATAAACATGTCTGTTTACTGATTTTGGTCTTTTTTTTTCACTGAAAACATGAAACTGTCAGGATTAATGTGGAAATATGTCTAAAAGATGCACTGTGTTAAAGAGACAAATAAGAAATACATGGAAGCTAATGCTTTAGTACTTTTTTTGGTGTTTTGCTGTAGCAATCAAGTGATAGTGTAATTTTTAAAAACTCATACTTATGAACCCTCGAGAACAATACATCGCCTCGAAACACTGCAATCCAATTACCCAATGATGTTGTGTCATATCAGAGGAGAACAGAATACACTGCTACACTGCTGCAAAACCCTCAAAACTCGCCTACTGTAGTATTTGAGTAGTCCAAGATCACACATATGGTAGATTTTGTGGCCACTGTATTTACTTGCCTATGAATAAAAAATCTCATTACCTGCTGCACATTTCATAAGCTTATCAAAGTCACTGATGCATTCTGGTTTATCTATGACTGCATCAATATCCAGATAGAAGGAACAGGCATCCATACATCCAACTGTCACGTTCTGCTCTGTGCAACACTGGGTTACATTGTTTGTAGCAGCCTGAAGCATCAAACATGTTCTATTAACATCAGATATAAATGGTTTAACTCAGAGTCTCTATGTAACATGTTACTGTACAAACTGATCATTAGACACACCACTGATGATTCTGCCTCAGGTACTTATTTAAGGACCAGAGCAAGTAGCATGTTGCTAGACTGGCAGACTACACATACACCACCTTTCTTCAATAAAGATGTGGGGTGATATAAGTGTTCGGCTTGGCAGGGAGGCTGTTTATCAGAAGATGGTATTTATTTTGGGTTTATCAACTGTGTAGGGGATAAATGTTTGGACATTGCAGAAGAACATTAACTACTGCACACATTGCAGAAACCCACACGACGATCATCTGGTACGGAATCGCCTATCTAATGTTCTTACTGACAAAATATCTGTTGCCAACTGCTTGAAACCTACTGTTTATGCACAAAAACATTATAGTAGCAAAATTGTATTCTCAAAATGCATTTCAAAATTGTCCACAGAACTTCCCAGAGCAGATAGATTCAAGATAAAAAGTGCATGAATAAATTAATAATAAAGCAATTTTTTGCTATTCCTTCAAAACGTTGGTACCTCTTAATAAGACTGTGTACTGTCGCAGACCATAAGACCAGCAGTTCAAATCTTACTTAAAATTTATCGGCGTTTCTCAGTGTAAGAGACACCATATCACCACCACAAAAAAAAAAAACAATGAATATATTATTTTCTATAGAAGCAAATGGTTGTGTGCTGCTTACCACATTACGAATCCTCACAGATACTGGCTGTGTGCTGCTTCCAAATGCGTTTTCTGCATGACAGAAATAGTCACCTTCATCTGAGTCACTTATCCTGTTAATAGTGAGATGCATTACGTACTTTGCTTCCTCCTGAAAATAATAAAGTGAGAACCATATGTTATATGCTGGCTGTCAAGTCAACAAATAGATTGTGCAAAAGCGGTGATTTAGTTCAAACATCCAGGATGGAGTGAATGACATGTCACTAAACAAAGAAATGTTAAAGGAAGCCATCAGTTGTGAATCAACATTACCACAGCACATTCCTTCAATTTATGTTAGGTTGTGCACAGCAGAACTAGCAGTGGGATTTTGACATACCAGGAATTTAATTTTCTATATTAGGTAATTTATTAAACAAAAAATAAAATTCTACAAAAACATCATCTAAGCCATACAACATCTATGTTCCTAAATTCTCCATCACTAATCATTAAAATATGTGGTCACTACACATATACATAGGGAATGTGCACCACCTTGCAAAAATTCCTGCCATTATTGATTATTTTTACATAAGAAATTATGTGCCATGTAAACTTCTTTTCCAACTGACTTTCATATACTATAGTAGTAAAACAAGTTTAATTAAGGACAAAGCACTTTGAACACAGAAAACTCAAGATTTATAAAATTCTCTGCTCTTATGGAAGGTGTACATTGGATAAAGAAACTGATATAAGAGTACAGGAGTCTCCAAACATGTAACAAACACTAAACAGGAAAAATAACACTCAGACATCATCAGAAGTCCCACAGAAAATAACTATCATGTTTATTTTCACAAATCATAAATCAGTACCAACATCCATAATTAGCAGCTCCCAATCAACATGGATGCCACTCAGATAATTAAATATGACAGAAAACGCCAATATATAAAATGAGTTCTGATAAAACAAATTATGGAGAAAGTTTCTTAAGAGCAGTCCATCAAATCCCGCTGCTACAAAATGGCTTTTTGGTTGGCTCTTCTCTGGGCAGGATCTTAACTCATCACAGAATCCCCCTTCCTGTCAGATACTTCTATATAAGAAGAATATTCTAGACACTTACCCTGAAGATGGCAACTGTAATATGAATTGAAACACACAAACATGCAAGGTGGCTGAAGCCTGAAAACCAATATTATGTATCAGTCCTTACTTCTTTTGATGACTGAATGTTGATATCATATTTGCCACCCTGAATTACAGGTACTCGGCCACTGTGGTCTCGCCAGAACATCATCTTTGGTTCTGGATAAGCATCCACCATGCATTCCAGTACAACAGAATCCCCCTGGGCTGCCATTGTAATCCCAGATGCTGTTATGTGTGGGTGGTCTACAACATAAAAACTTAAGTTATATCCCTCCCTTAATTACCGTACTGATTACCAACAGCAAGTTTTAGCCCCTTAGGTTACAGAACTCTACCAATACACAAAACTCCAAAGTATACAGGTGGTCAAAACTCTTCAGTAAATTCACAGGCATTTATGTTTCGAAGGGACTTATTTCTCCATCTTCAGTACAGAAAATTATTCTATCTACCTGTACACTAAACTACATGGCTTCAGTTCTCTGAAATTTGTAACTCACATTTTTATTGGTCTACCAGTATTTCTGTTTCAAACAGTATATATGCAGGAAATATTTCTTTTGGCAGTGTATAACTGTGCATTACACTGTAAAGTTTGGTTGTACACAAAGAAAAACAAAAATAATATAAAGAGCTATTACTAAAAGGAGGAAATTTTTGTGCATTTCAGACATGATATTCAACAATGCCATCCTAACAAACTGAAGACTATGCTCTTGTCAGAAGAACTTGAAATGTACTGATCTCTATCCCCTTGTGTCGTATCATATCATATCATATCATATCATACCATACCATATCATATCATATATAATTTATTTTCCTTCCATAAATCCATACAGGATTACATAATCCACATGGATATGGAAATCGTCATATTTGTTGGGATTAAGGGGTGACATCAACACAAGTGTGTACAACAATCACATGGTTATTTAGTATAATAAATATAATAAAATAGGACAATACAAATTGTTTAGTGTAATAAAATATAAT
>Ga0123355_10015846_pt1 | contig 11858 bp, 9 predicted proteins | sample TergutEmb28metaG_3_FD_89872 | JGI IMG/M metagenome (GOLD analysis project Ga0123355, IMG submission 89872) | Embiratermes neotenicus P1 segment gut microbial communities from Petit-Saut dam, French Guiana - Emb289 P1 | ecosystem: Host-associated > Arthropoda: Insects > Digestive system > Gut ... | reverse complement strand
TTATCTCCGTAACCGTTCCACTTTGGACATAGGTGTTTTGGGTTATATCGGTATATTTTAGCATAAGGAACACCCTCCCGAAGTCTGGCACATTCCTCCTGGGACACCCTGTATATATATACACATATAAGTATTATTCCATATGAGCAAACACATTATTTTACTTTTTCCTAACGTTAATTTGTTATTTGGTCTGCTAATTTGTTTCCTCGTATGAGGTCGACATGAATGCCTCACAACAAAATGAGCATGTATTGTTGATGGACAAGACGAGTGGTAATACCAAAAAGTGCATGCTATATTTAATCCTTTACTCCAAGAGTATGAAAATTTTTCAACGAATTAATTTAAATATTCCATTTAACATTGACAAGAAAATGTTATGTAATACCGCCAGCAGACCCACAGCAGTTTCAGATTCATATCACCACACAGAATAACTGTCAGTTTCACGGAACCTACATGCACTGTAGCTGCCCCCGCTGTACGTCCAAAGAATCTAAAATTGTTTCAACGAAAATTATATTTTGTCAAAGACGGTAAGTGAAGAGTACTTCTGGGACATGACGTCTTTTTTCTGGTAAAGATAACAATAGTTTTACTGAATACAGTCACTACTTTATTCATACTACAAGACGATCAACTCAGAATTGTCACGATGGTAACGCCCTCTTTCTTATAGATATTATCGAAAATTTGTACAATCCTGCCACACTTAGAGTAAAGACCCTGAAGATGACAACAGCAGATCTTGCACAGTCAGAGCCTCGAGACGCTAAACTCACACAGAGATAGAATTTACTTGAAAGTAATAACCAAAGTAAATTTAAATTTACTTGAAATTAATAAATGAAGTAAAATTTCAAAAACGTAGCAGTAATCAGAAAAGTAAACATCAAATAACTATGCTATTAATGTAACACCTTTAGCCCTTAAACGAAACTGAGGGTTTTAAGTTCCAACTAGAGCCCTAAAAAGAAGTTTTAAAATTTATCGCACCCGCATTCACGCAAGTGCAGTGCAATGAGGCCTGCAGCGCGTGAAGAATTAAAGCTTCTGTACATTGCACCGAGGCCGGCGTTGAATGTTTAGCCTTTAGAGTCTGTATGGTACGTTCATAAGAAGAAATTCCTTCCTTAATTAATCCGAATCCCTTTTTATATAGTGGATGTGCTGAAAAACAGAAAGTTTATAGCAGACAAGACGTACGTGTGACGTAATACTTAGATTTGCATGTTGCCTGAAATAGGAGATTCTTTTTTGTAATAGAAAAGTTAAAGCACAGGATTAAATTCCTTCTTGTTAGGAATCTATTTAGCTGTAAATTCCAACTTCACAATTATCACAAATAACGCTTCGCCTCTCTTAATATTAAGTCCGCGTGTGGTTGTAGTTCGTGTAATAGGAATGGTCATGGATTTCAGAAAGTGACGTCAGAATTTCAGTTTATCTACAGTAGTTTCATTTCCTATTGCAATTACCTGAGTGTCATTCTTTGCCTTATGAAACATCACGTATTCCAAGTTATGTCTTTAACATTTTTACGGATTAGGCAAGTACTTGAAATCTACACCAACATTTAAGACGGTGCACCACAAAACGCAGTTTAATATCCAAAATTTCATACAAGGTAGTTTAAAGAGCCCAGTGCTTACTTTTTCCCAGAGAGTCTATGCATGTCTTTTATGATTCTCACAACAAGAACCGATTATTTTCATACACAGTTTTCACCGGTTGGCCTGTGTGCCAGATGCAGAGTGAATTTTCCTTTCGCCCTAGGGACCAAATAACTTCCGGTTATCTTTAGGCTTGGAAACAATTTGCCATACGCCAGAAGGTCAGTGGCCGGCCTAATAGCGGAAACATGGTTTCCGTCACGGGCCAATCTGTGTGTCGTTTGCCGCTGAAAAGTGACACGAGAACAGGCTTTTCATGAGTTTTTTTAGTTTTACCCTCAGTTCCATAAATATTTTCATTTTAGTACTACTGTCATGAGCAACACAAATCGGTTAAGCGTGGTGACATTCAACCACAGCAACACTATTTCGGATATAGCGGAGCAATGGACAGAATAGCGGAGCAATGAACAGAATAGCGGAGCAATGGACAGAATAGCGGAGCAATGGACAGAATAGCGGAGCAATGAACAGAATAGCGGAGCAATGGACAGAATAGCGGAGCAATGGACGGAATAGCGGAGCAATGGACAGAATAGCGGAGCAATGGACGGAATAGCGGAGCAATGGACAGAATAGCGGAGCAATGGACGGAATAGCGGAGCAATGGACGGAATAGCGGAGCAATGGACGGAATAGCGGAGAAATGGACGGAATAGCGGAGCAATGGACGGAATAGCGGAGCAATGGACAGAATAGCGGAGCAATGGACAGAATAGCGGAGCAATGGACGGAATAGCGGAGCAATGGACAGAATAGCGGAGCAATGGACAGAATAGCGGAGCAATGGACGGAATAGCGGAGCAATGGACGGAATAGTGGAGCAATGGACAGAATAGCGGAGCAATGGACAGAACCGTACCTTCTCATTGGTCTAAATTCCCAATATAACGGTTATCTTTTCTGTTGCCATCAAAAAAGAGATTTACGTCAGCCGATTATTTAGTACAACACATAATCAATGTAGGTAAGATTAAGTAAGCAGCACACTGTATAAGTTATAAATGTCAGCAGGCATTTTGCTCCAGTATGCCCAATATTTAAAGTAATTTGTGTAAGTAAAAATATATATTTCAGGGCTTCCTGCAGAGAGCTACAGATGACGTATAAAATTTGCGCCATAATTACATTTTTATTATACAATTTATTGCGAATTCTAAATGCGGAATTAAATAGCAACCTTAAAATTAATCATTTCTACCGTGTCTAATTCAATTATTCATTAAAATAAACTACCTCTCTATCCTGAGGTACACTCACAGTATGTAGAGAATTTATATAAAACATTATATCTTAGCTACGTTACGTCACTAAGACACACCAACGAACGGTCTATGGGCAGACCGGGACCGTCAATACATCGAAAGCAACAACCAAATATGTAACTGACCAACTCCACTGTTCACAGTCCTTATTGAGAAGCCAACAGTTCTTCATTTAGTCAAAAAAAAATCTCCGCTGTTTATAGAACCCGAAGGTTCATTACCGCATTCACAAGAGGCCGCAAACTCTCCCTATCCTGAGCCAGATCAATTCAGTCCATGCCCCATTCCATTTCTTGAAGATAAATTTTAATATTATTCTCGCATTTATGCCTGGATCTTCCAAGTGACCTCCTTCCCTCTGATCTAGCCACCAAAAACCTGTACGCACCTCTCCTCTCCCCCATACGGGCTACATGTCTCTCCCATCTCATTATTCTTGATTTGATCACCCGAATAATATTTTATGAGGAGTACAGATCATTAAGTTACGCGTTATGTAGTTTTTCCGCTCTCCTCTTACCTCGTCCCTCTTAGGGCCAAGTATTCTACTCAGCACCCTATTTCGAACACCTCAGCCTACGTTTCTCCCTCAACGTGAGCGACCAAGCTTCACACTCATAAAAAGAACAAGCACAATTAGAGTTGTGTCTATCTTAACCTTTAAATTTTTGTATAGCAAACTGGAATATAAAAGATTCTGCACTGAATGGTAGCAGACATCTCGTGACTTCAATCCGCTCTTAATTTCCTAATGAATGGAATTTTGATGCCATAGGGTTAGCACCAAGAATGGGAAAAAAGAAATATTACAAAGCTGACTTCACACTGATATATTCTTCAATGGGATTCAATTTTCTTGCCATTTGATAGAGGAAATGGAGTAGCAGAGACTAGGGGCACTCGAGAGGACTTAATAGGGGGGAGTAAATAATATGGCTCTTTATAACTTCTATTTTTCATCAGATATTACTAGAATTGAAGATGGAAGAAATATGGATGATCAAGAAATGTCAAACGCCAGGGAGATATGAAGATAGGTAAAGCATTTCAGGCGAAAGATCTTACGGGAGAAGACCACTGCGCGGGCTGCGACGTAGAATGGGATATGAAAAAGTAATGTTACTTAAGGAGCAGGAAAATGTGGCGTGCATTCGTCTTGCTCAGGACAGAAATCATTGGCGGGCTGTTGTAAACACGGTAAAGGACTTCATAAAGAAAAGGAAATCTGAAGCAGCTTAGAAGCTATTCAATTCTGGAGGACTGTAATCCGTTGAGTGTTGAGTACCACATCAACACCAACGGACACGTGGTAATCGTGTAATTAAATTATACAAATGAGGATCAATGATAAAAGTCACGCTAATCGATCGACTGACCTACTGAGGTCATGCACAGCAGCGGTGTTGGTCCGGGATTTAAAATATCGAAAAAGAACTTCGATTCCACCAAGGTGCCTTGCTGGATAGCCAGCAACCTGATTGCTCACACAGGTGCTGAGGCTGCAGGACTTGAGATTGTGCAATGTCGCGCACAGAATGAATGATCAATATCACCTGATACGGCCATCCTATCGCCACAACGAAATTGCAGATAACATCGCGAGTCATTTTATTGGATGCACATCAATAAAACCCGAAGCAATAACTTCTAACGATCGCAAGTTACAGTTCCCTGAGCTACACAAATTGTTACTACTTCCGTTCGATATCATTATTTTTCTGCAGAATAAGACTTCAAATACGGCAACATTCGACCCCAATGAAAATCCTGGCGGCAATCCTTCAGAATAAGTTGCGCAATTTGCATATTATTCGCTACTTAACTTATCGTCCTATTGTTTTAATTAGTTAATTCTTGAACCATGTCAAAGCACAAACAAAAATTTGCTGCATGGAAATGTTTTTCAATTTCTATAGTTTTATGCAAGTTTGAGGTTAAGTGTGAAATAGATAAAGAAATTTTAGAAGGGTCTATATCATTTATTCAATAAATAAGATGAATGGTATATTCTTACGACATTAAGAACAAAACAGAACAAAACTCAAGGCAAAAAACATATTCGTTAAATGTTACAGAAAAGATAACAAAAAAGGCCGTAACAATTTTTTTACGCTTGAGAAGGTATTTTGAATACAACACGCGGAGAATTTTTTTTTAATATTCGAAGTACAGGTGGAATCTTGAGGTAAAATATGAACGTACATATTTTTAAAGAACTGGCTACAAGTTCCGCAAACTCTGAATAACTCCGTATTAGGAAGACTGGGACCTTCTACACAATTGGGCCCAACGTTGTTATTTTATATTCATTGTATAAAAACAAGTCACATATTTCAGTCATTATCTTTACACAATGTAATATCGTCTGTCAAAGGTCACATACCGTCTTTCTTCTAAGTGACGCCGCGCAGAGCGTCCTGGGTCCTATTTATGTATACCCAATTGGGACCCAAGAAACGCGAGTTAAAAGTGAATCCATTTTATGGATGGAATTTGTTCCCATAGGACACAATGTCAATCTGCGTTACTGAGGATCGTGTTGGTGTGCACAGCACTATTTATAAATAAATATTAATAAAATGTGAACTTTTTAGAAATATATTCTTTTAGTGGATAAATTATTATTATTATTATTTTAATTATTTATTTTTAACTTATTTTTAGGACTGCAAAATCGATGTTGTACGAAGTGAGTTATTGATTTAAAAATAAGAAAGAACGAATTATTCAACAATTTGCTACAATTTAGTACTTAAAGGAGATATCTGGAGAAGTCTTATAAACTTGTCAGAGATCACTTACATGCCAGCAGGAATGAAAGATCGTAAAAAATCATTAATCAAAAAGGGCCTCAAAATACTTTGAATGTAGATCTGTACTTATTTATTTTGTGCATACTGTCACTAAATACTTTATTATTATTATCATCATCATCATCATCATTGCCATTATCATGATCATATATCGTCTTTGTACAGCATATTTACAATTATATACCGCAAACTAACCATACTCTTAGAGTATATAATATTACAGCCGCTATGTGGTTGCAATGTATAGTGCGTACCGGTAAAGCTGTTTCCCGTAATAAACTTACGTCTTTTATATTAATACTCTCTGAAGTAGGTGCGCAGTCCTCAATATGGCTGTTTGTTGTATTTCCCTGATGGCGTGCTTTCCCGTTTCGTTGCTCAGCTATTTTCTGAATCATTTTGAGGTGGTTCCACTTGCCCCTATTTTTACTGGTAACAATTTTGATTTTACATTCCACAGGAATTACGTTTCTGTTATGAGTTTAAATTTCAAAATTTTTGGCTTTTTCTTGATAACATTTCCACCTCTTAGAATCGTCGTACCTACAAAACATAAGTTCTTTTTATCAGAATCATGGATTATGATGTCCGGTTTATTGGTAGGGAACGTTTCGTCAATTATCACTTGTTGATTCCGTAATATGTTTCTTGGCTCATTTCTACTGATTTCGGTAAAAGCCCATGCCATTATTTCTTGCCCATTGTTACCCCAATTTCCTCGCATATGTTAATGTGCAATTCAGCACACACTCGTACCACGTAGCCTTAAGCAGTGTTCTTTCCCCATTGTCTGGCACTCTCATATAATGAGGTCTATCGTCTCGTCACACTGTTGAATAAGTCTCCATTTGCTTTCTGTTTCGCTTTTCAATATTTATTGCGTGATATTTTGTTTATAATGCCTGGGGTTGTACTTCTAGTACTTCGCTTCCAGCTTCTGCTTTCAATTCTCGTCGTGACAAAAAAAGAAGTGCATTTTCTTCACTAATAAGCCATCTGCACTTCTAATATGCTGTCCATGCAATACTTTGCTTTCCCATTTTTTTTTATAAATTTTTCAAATCTTCCTTTAAACTTTTTACGCCTTCCTTTTTTGTTTAATCTTTCTACAAACTTTGCTGATCTCTTAATTGATGTATTTATATTTGGTTGACTGTTTTGTTAACATTTAACAATATTTACGAAATGGTCTTCTAAGTAATTTGTGTCCAGGTTTACTGCAATATTGAAATCCCTGCTGCACATGTTTCTTCTATTTGTAACAATCTCCTTTCTCCTTCGTTTCTTTGATACATAAACCTATAGTTTAAGTGTAACAGCAAATATTTTACTATCTTCTCTAGTAACGATCATTACAAAAATCTATTCACTCTATATGCAAGTAATGGAGACCGAGACCATCTCGCAGAACTCCTGTGCCGTTCCTGTCACTTCCTACTAATTATGAAGTAGATGTGGATGAGATGGAGAAGAACAAAATTTGTTCCTCCTTCCGGGAATCTACAGAGGAATCTTATAGTTTCTAGCTCGCAGCTAAGACAAAATATCGACTGATATATCCCGATATCCCTTTACTAGACGCAAATTAAAACCACAAATATGAATACAAATTAACAATTATAAAATCTCGCAAATTGTAAACCCTAATCCCGAGCAATGAAATAACATGCATACCTTGGTACAAGTATTACACGAGACAATGATGTGACCACTAAACCGGACAGACTTACTGGCTTGGCGAGTCTCGGTACCACTCTTATAGTTAACGAGGGGGAATAAGACAGCCCAGACTCCTTGGAAACACCACAACAGGAAAGTTGTTTGCAGGGACAGGAGGAGGGCGAAAGTTAACAAGGCCTAATGAGGCGACGAAACGTCTTTGATCACTTCACTAGCTGTAGGTTTTTACAAGGAGAGGCGGACAACGAACGTTAATACGGAGAAATGAAACATCACACAATGACATGAACACTACAAGAGACCAAGATGTAGTTAGGGAGAAATGAGATGTCGAATATAGAGCAATGACACGGCGCGTAGTGCTTTGACCAACACAAACAACTAAAGTTTTTGTAAGGAAAGATGTAATGCGGAATAATTTCTCCGAAAGCAAATTAGGACCTATAAAATTTGAAGTGCATTTCCGTAAAATCCGACTTGCTTATTAATGTTGCTTTCAGAAGTTAAAGAAAGCGTATGCAGAATGGAGGTCATGCCAGCAAGTACAGTATGGCAATAAAAGGAAAAGTTTGTGGTTGCAATACGTACTGCAACATCAAGCAGACCATATTTTAAGGACTATAAAATTTGAGGCAATTGTGTTCCGTGCCGTATCAATACATTTCCATCTGTTCTTGTTTGCTTAATACTGTCACGACTTTCCTGTTGCAATACAGTAGTTTCTATTCAGCACTACGCATTGGCTCCCACTCAGTCCTTCGTAAGGTCTCCGCGCAAGGTCTCTATCGCTGTTTGCAGCTTCATCACTGTTCGAAGTGAACAAAAGCTATAATTTTGTACAACTAATTTTATTTGTTTAAATAAACTGGCGAATTAGATTTATAGTATCTTACTGAAAACAGGAACGTATGCGACAACCAACGGTTCAGATGAAATACAATTTGTGCTACTCTGGCAAATTCACTACAAACGTTTGGTGGTAACTCTTTCACAATTCTAGTGAGGCGCATTGTGACAAGACAGGCAATGTACCTGACATATTATGTTAAGCGCGTTCGCCTAACGATTGTTGCAGTGTAAAGGCAATGCGTATTACATGCTATGCCTGTGTGTGTTTCGCCTTAGTTATCCGGTATGCAAAGTGAATGTGCCGTGTTTTATTGTTATTTGTGACCTGTCTGGCTCTAACTTACTTTTCCAAGTTATTTCATAAACGGCACAATTTTAGGAAAAAGTTATTAAACATAAAATTCTGTTTTGATTTTCTCTGAAAATACTGTCTGAAACATTTCTCATCCTAAGAAGAATTCAGCGAGGTACTGTCATAACTGCACGCAGGTCTCCATGTAAAGTATCCCACATTATTGTCACATTTTAATGAAACACGAATTTTCTCAATAGATTTTCGAAAAATACTCAAATACCAGAATTCATGAAAATCAGTTTGTTCCATCCGAACGGAGAGACAGACGGACACGTTGAAGCTAATAGTCGATTTTTACAATTTTTAAGAAGTGCCTAAAAAGAGTAATGCCATTGATTTGTATTTTAGCGTCTGTTTCGAATTTCGGCCATTACACTGCCCATCCTGACGGAGGATTTTTAGTTTCCTCAGACCTTTCAGGAGAAAAGGTCATGGCCAATCCTTTTCGGATGTAATTTAGTTCGGAACACTCGGTCGTCCCCTGATGCACAGTCTTGTGTTCAATAAACCCTGCACTAATACCGCCTCATTGAAAACTAAATTTGAATCTCTACATAACGTGACGACAAAAGGTTGAGCGAACGTATAGCTCCAATATTATTATCCCCATCACTACATGCGGGTGGGTGGACAGGTTCACGTCTCAGCAGTTTACTACCAGGAAAGGAGCTCTATATCCACAGACCATGTCACCGTTCGGACCACAGAGCCAAACTGGACGCTTCGTAGATTTCCTGACAATTACAGGGAATCGAACCACGATTCCTTAGTCGCTCAGCCCCTAGTCTAGGCTCTAAACTGCGTTATTCAATAAGTTATAATCCTATCCCCCCCCCATTCGAGAGTTCCGGTAAGCAATAGCGTTTCGGGTTGGAACCTACAAAATCTGTGATCGCTTATACACGTAATCTGACGGGCAACACAAATATTAATGCTGTTCAGACGGAGTTCCACAGACCTGCGGTTTCACGGACAACTTTCTGGAGGTCACGCTAGTACAATTTCTGTACAAATAAACAGATCAATGCAATTATAACTTTGAATTGCCGTTCTTGTAGGTAGAAGAGTGTGTATCGAACACGAACACACTCTTTTACCTACTAGACTTCTCACACTGCTGCATGTAAAACACCCTATACGGTGTCTGTATATCCAACCGTCTTCCTGAATATAAACCGACGGAATCGAAACATATAGAAGACATCAAAAATTAAAAATTATAATATTATTTATAAAAGTTACATTTTGTTGGTTTATGTTTTATAATTATATTGCAACACACGGTTCAAAAAACATGAAAAATATATTAGTTTACTTTGAGATTCGAAATGCACTATTTACTTCAGAGGGTTTCCCTAGGAATCGGATTTAGTCACATGTATTCCACAGATATTGACGAGTCGGCACAAAGCTACATTAATGAGCGTTATTTCAGGCTACCGTCGCGGTGTAAATGAGATCTGCGGTCTTTTTGGGATTTCACGTAACCTTGAATGCTAGTCTTATATCGACAACCTATCGGTCCCGAAACTTCGGTAAGAATTTATTATTCTGCGTTGCGTAAAATCCGCAAAGAGCGCAGATCTCGACTATATTATTGATCCAGAGGCAGGACTGCATTTACTTTAGTTACAAGAGGTTTCAAAATAATTACCTGCAGTCAACAGCACATCCAGACGTAGGTATGTCGTGCGTAGACTTCCTCAGGTGATGGACAATATTCCACGTATCAATGTAATAAAAAAATGCAGCTTTAATGCGCGGATTATCGTATGATGCTGTCCGGCATTTAGATCATTCTTCCTATGTGGCATGTCTAGGATTCAGTTCTCGTTTTGGAGAACGTACGTACTTCCCGTCTTTTATCTTTGTTTACCTCAGGGTGTATATGACATCGGTTTGGTATCTCAAGCCATAAGAGAGTCTCTCTACGTGAGTTTACATGCACTATCCAGCAAAATCGTAGCCTACATTGCAATAATACATAAACTATTCTTATATTTTCTTGAATAAACCACACATAAAAAATTAAGCTGTTGTTCTAACACCAAGAACTGCACGCAGTTTGTAATATTTTACTGTCCTCTCTAATGGGAAAATATTTCCACCTAAATTCAATATTTAGTTTTAAACTTTTAAAGTCTAATGTTTGCGTGCACTAGCAAGTTAAAACTTAAGAACTGACATTCTGTCCACACTGTATTTAATTGTTTTGTATTTATCTGAGTGCAACTTGTGCCACTTACATCAGAAACTGATTGGTTTTTACAACCGAGATGAAAAGTGTTTACTGCGCGGTAGGCACTGGGTCTTTAAATAAAACAGTCTGCGCTTCGTCTGTAAAGGATCAGGCAAATAATCCGTAAGAGTTAATGAAAATTTAATCAGTAGGTTATATCAGCTTCTTTGCAGTCACTAATAAATTAGTAATATTCTTAATAAAGTACCATAAATTTCCAATTAGTTTTTGTCGCATTAAAGTCCGGTGACCCGTGATATAATCAAAAAGGGAGAATATTTGCCCTCCCTCCCGAGTTCTCAGTATACTAAAAACGCCGGGGATTTCAAAATAATTGATTCGTTTTTTATAATCCAACATGCAACATGGCAATTGTTAACATCAGGGTAAATTTGTTGATTTAACACCTGCAACTGAACATTTGTATAGCATAAAACTACACACAAATACGACTCTCCCCTTTGTATACAGTGTCATTCCATTCACATTGTATTTCGCCGCTCCTTTGTGTAAGTCTTAATGGCTGACAAACAGCAAACTGCAGCAGGAATGGGGCATCGCCGTAACGGGCACCGAGAATTTCAATCAAGATGTGATATTTACGCAGGACAAAATACAAAGGGAAGTTCGCCTTAAAATTTCATTTAGACTTGCTGTGATACACAGAGCAGCATTTTCAAACATTTTAAAAACACAAAGTTGTTCCGCGCACGCAAACCCTGGGGCATCATGGGCACATCTCCTTATATTAATCTATTCACATCTTCAAACAGAAACAATCAGAGGGACTTATAAAGGAAACGCGAACAACGAAAGTACATAATTTTTAATCTTATGTTTATTGGACTGTGCATCATTGTGATAGTTGAAGAATAAAAGACCAACTTGATGTCACTTGCTATTTTATTTCGTTTCACTTCTTATGTGCTCAACATGCTTCGGACTTTAATATATCCATCATCAGGAGCTTGCGACTATTCT